>Ga0194112_10003310_pt1 | contig 22491 bp, 15 predicted proteins | sample TA2MahC400mmetaG_FD_146191 | JGI IMG/M metagenome (GOLD analysis project Ga0194112, IMG submission 146191) | Freshwater microbial communities from Lake Tanganyika, Tanzania - TA2015016 Mahale Deep Cast 400m | ecosystem: Environmental > Aquatic > Freshwater > Lake | place: Tanzania: Lake... | reverse complement strand
TGGGGCCGAGGAGGGTGCAGGCGCCGGCGGCAACAACAAGCAACGCTATCGCTGTCTGGGCTATGCGCCTCACCAGGCTCGCCCTCTCTCCGATCGTCCTCGTCCCTCGTCCTCGTTCTCGACCCGCCCTATGTGAACCAGGGGGATTGAGGACGAGGACGACGAGGACGAGGACGAATGGGGTCAGACGCACTCCCATTCCCTCAGCCACGCGTAGCCGGGGGGCAGGTTGGCCCAGGCGTCCTGCATGGCGTCGTCGAGGAGCTGGCGTTCGGCCTGGGTGAGGGCCTTGCCCTCCTTGCGTTCCTTGACGGCGAGGGCCACGACGTCCACCTGGTGGGTGGTGATGAGGCCGGGTATTGGGGCGGTGAGGACAGGGTTTTCGAGGAGTTCGCGGATGACGATGCGGGCCGTCTTGTCGTCCTCTTCGGCGGCGGGGCCGACTGGGCTGCCGCGCCCCTTGAAGAGCGAGCCGCTCGCGTAGGGCTTGATGCCGAAGTAGCCGACGTCGTACTCCTTCAGGGTGTCGAACAGGCTGTCGGTGTGGGCCTTCTTGGTCTTGGGCAGGGAGGGGGTCACGACGATGTCCACGATCTTGGGATAGGTCTTGATCATCCACTGGATGTGCGGGCGGTCGTGGGAGGAGAAGCCTGTGAAGCGGACCTTGCCCTGCTTCTTGGCGGTCTCGAGGGCCTTCATCATCTCCTCGATGTCGCCATCGGAGTGGCCGCGCTTGCGCGGTTGCCCTTTGAGTTCGGCGTCGCGAGGCCCGCTCTGCTCGTGGAGCGTGGGCCGCCACAGGTCGGCGTAGTCCAGCTCGGCGTCCTTGAGGCCCCAGTCGAGCACCTGGAGGAGTTTCCCGGCCGTGGGGTTTCTCATGCTGCGCATCTCGCGCTCGAACCACGAGCAGGCGAGGTACATCTTGTCGCGGCGGCCCTTCAGCGCGCGGTTGTGCGCCTTCACCTCCTCGACGGTGCAGGCGTCAATCCAGTTCATCCCGACCTCGATCATGCGGCTGACGACGTCGTGGCGGTTCTTCTGGAAGCTCGGCTCGTCAATATGGACGCCCCAGATGCCCTTGGTGTTGATGCCTGGGGGTAGGACTTTGGCGACCTGCTTGCAGTGGCCGCCGAGAGCGACGGCGGAGACCATGAGGCCGGTCCTGCCGCAGCGGCGGTATTCCATGTTCTTGTTGTAGTTGACGATCTTCGACTTGTCCACCTCGGGCGCCTTGGCCTCGCCGGCGTTGACGGCGGCGGCGCCGGCGGCCACGGCAGCGGCGACGGCAGTGTCGCGCACGAATTCGCGGCGGGTGATCTTGTTCCCAGGCATCGCAACCTCCTTCCCTCCCCACAACGGACGCGGGCCGACTTCCCCCCCACCAGCCGCTATTGTAGGGCGAAGGCGCGGCCGCGTCAAGGGGTTTCGGGCAAAACGGCATTGAACCGGGCGGGTCGGGGCTATATACTCATGGGCATGTTGCCCAAACGGTCAACTCGTTGGGAGTCCTGCCTTCAGGCGGTCTTCTCGCGCCCCAATCCGCCTGAAGGCGGGACTCCGAACGGGGCTGGTCCCCTGCTCTGGGTTTCGGCAACACGCCCTCACGGCTCCAGTTGTCCCCTCAGGAGCGCACCGCGGTGTGGATTCTCATCTTGCTGTTTGGACTCAGTTGCGTGGTGATCGGCTGGACGTGTTTCGGGTACTACATCTACCTGCGGTTCCAGTCGCTCCTGCGGCCGCGTGAGAAAGAGCCGGTGGACTGTGCGGACCTGCCTCTCGTGTCGGTGATCGTGCCCTGCTACAACGAGAAGGCCGAGATCGTGGCGAAGTACATCAACCTTCGGGAGCAGGACTACCCGAAGGCGCGGCTGGAGATCGTGTTCGCCGACGGCGGCTCGACGGATGGGACGGCCGAGCTGATCGCCGCACAGGCCCAGGATGACCCCACGGTGCGCGTGGTCGCGTGCCCCGAGAAGGGGAAGATCAACCAGCTCAACCACGTGCTGCCCCAGCTCCGCGGGAGCATCGTGGTGAACACGGACGTTGACGGGCAGATGGAGTCGGACACGATTTCAGCCTTGGTGCGGGAGTTCTATCGGGACGAGAGCGTAGGGGTCGTGGGGGCGTATACGTATCCCGCGAAGCCGCTGGAGGTGGACCGCTGCTACTGGGCCGGGCAGAACCGCGGGCGGCTGCTCGAGAGCGACGTCCACGCCTCCAGCATCGTCATCGCCGTCTGCTACGCCTTCCGCCGCGAGCTGATCCCTTCGTTCCCGCCCGACGTGGTGGCGGACGACATCTACGTGGCGTTCGAGGCGAACACGCGGGGCCTGCGGACGGTGTACTGCCGCGACGCGGTGGTGGCCGAGGTGCGGGGGCCGGGGACGACGGAGCAGTTCTTCGCCCACAAGTTCCGCAAGTCGAATGCCTTCCTGCGGGAGGCCCTGCGCTTCCTCTATCGCGTGCCCGACATGCCGAAGGGCTGGAAGATGATCTACTGCACGAAGGTCGCCCAGCTCCTGCTCCTGCCCTGGGCGGGCGTGTGGGCGCTCCTGCTCGGGGCGTCGCTCCTCACGCTCGGCCGCTACGACGTGGTGCTCATGGGCATGGCGTTCCTTCTCCTGCTCCTCATCCTCACGAGCGCCACGCTGCGCCGCATCCCGCTGCCGGAGGGGGGAGGGGACTCCGACTTCCTGACGATGCTCGTCACCTACGTCTACAGCAACCTCCTGCTCCTGGCCACGGGGCTGTCGTACCCCTTCTACCGTCAGACGAGCAGCTACGCGAAGGTCGGGCACAAGCCGCAATGACGAACGGCGAGCCATGGGTGCGCTCCACGCGCTGGCGCTGAACGTTCGCTACGCCTTCCGGCCCCGCAAGCCGCTGCTCACGCTACGGCTGGCGAAGGCGGTGGTCCTGGCCAAGGTCTTCCGGCAGACTCGGCTGCGCTACGTGGACTTTGCGGTGGACTTCGCGTGCAATCTGCGGTGCGAGCATTGCTTCGCCGCCGCGCTGGCACAGCCGGGGCGCAGCACGATGCAGGCGGCGGACTACACTCGCGTGGCGGCGCAGGCGATGCGCCTGGGCGCGGTCAACTTCTCGTTCCAGGGCGGCGAGCCGCTCCTCTTTCCGCGCCTCGGCGAGGTCATCGCTGCCTGCCGCCCCGGCCGCAACGTCATCTCCGTGACCACCAACGGCACGCTCCTCACGCCGGAGCGTGTCGCCGAGCTGAAGGCGTGGGGCGTGGACATCCTCACGGTGAGCCTCGACAGCGCGATTGCCGAGGAGCACGACCGCTTTCGCGGGCGGCCGGGCACGTTCGAGGCCACGATGGCCGGCATCGAGCGGGGCCTGGCGGCCGGCATCCACATCAGCCTCGGCACGGTCGTCACGCACCAGAGCCTTCACAGTGAGGGGATTCGCGGGCTTATGGACCTCGCTATCCGCAAGCGGATGATCCTCTACTTCATCCTGCCCGTCCGCGCCGGGCGGTGGGCCGAGAACACGCAGATGCTGCTGACAGAGGATGACCTGCGGTGGATTGGCGAGCAGACGCGCCGCAGCCCATACCTCCGCACGGACTTCCAGGCGAACCTCGGCCCCATCGGCTGCGGCGCCGCCAAGGAGATTCTCTACCTCACCCCCTACGGCGACGTGCTGGTCTGCCCCTTCCTCCACGTCGCGTTCGGCAACGTGTTCGAGGACGGCCTGGCCACGATTCGCACCCGCGCGCTCCGCGTGCCGCAGCTCGCCGTCTACCACCAGAAGTGCCTGGCCTCGACCGATGCCGAGTTCATCGAGCGCCACCTGAGCAAGACCTTCCACGCCGAGAAGCTGCCGTTGCGCTGGGACGAGGTGTTCGGCCCCGAAGACCTGGAGGGCGGCAAGTGAAGGTGTTCGTCACAGGCGCCACGGGGTTCCTCGGCAGCCGGCTCGTCGAGCGGCTGTGCGCGCGGGGCGACGAGGTGGTCGCTCTCTCGCGTCGAGGTCCGCGGCCCCGACCCCTCTCCCTTCCAGGGAGCGGGTGCCCACGCTCCTGCGTGGGCGCGGATGAGGGTGGTCCTTCAGTCTCACCCTCCCCATATCCCCTTCCTGAGAGGGAGGGGGGTCGGGGCACGAGCGTGCGAGCGGTGCGCGGCGACATCCTTGAGCCCGAGTCGCTCGGGGATGCGGGCCGCGGCTGCCAGCGGCTCTACCACCTTGCTGCACTGGTGACCTTCGACCCACGGCGGCGGGAGGAACTGCTCCGCGTGAACGGGCAGGGGACGGCGAATGTCCTCGCTGCCGCTCGCCGTTGGGGCATCGAGCGATGCGTCGTCGTCAGCAGCGCCATCACCCTCGGCATCTCACCTTCGGCGGATACGGTGCTGGAGGAGGATGCGACGCCGAGCGAGGCCGACGTGCGGCGGAATCCGTACCTCGCCGGCAAGCTGGCCGCCGAAAGGGCCGCCGCCGAGGCGGCCAGCGGCCTGCACGTGACGATCGTCAACCCCACGACGGTTTACGGCCCGGGCGACCGCACGATGAACTCGGGCACGCTGATCGCCAAGATCGCCCGCTCGCGCCTCGTGCCCGTGCCGCCGGGCGGTGGGAACGTGGTGGACGTGGACGACATGGCCGAGGGCATCCTGGCGGCGGGCGAGCGGGGGCAGAGCGGTCGTCGCTACGTGCTCGGCGGCGCCAACCTGCGCTTCGCCGAAGTCTTTGCCACGATTGCGGAAGTCCTGGGGCGGCGCCCCCGCTGGGTTCGGGTCCCGCGCTTGATGCGGGCGCCGATGGCCGCCGCAGCGTGGTTGCTGGGGCGGCTCACGGGCAACCGCTTCCTGACCCCACAGATCGTCGGCGACCTGTTCCGGTTCAAGTATTACTCGAGCGCCCGCGCCGCAAAAGAGCTGGGCTGGGCAGCCGAGCGACCGTTCCGCGAAAGCGTCGAGCGCGCCTGCGCCTTCTACCGCCAGGAGGGGCTGCTGTGAGGCCACACGAGGCAACGTCCGAGCAGGTGCGCGAGGCCAACCGCCGCTTCTACGACGCCGTGGCCGAGCGCTACGAGGAGCTGGACGGCCGCCGCTCGCCCGCCCTGGCGGCGTGGCTGAGGGCGCGGCTTGCCGAGCTCCGCCAGCGGGCGCCCGGCGGCCGCCTCCTCGACATCGGAGCGGGGAGCGGACTGGTCGCGCGCTGCGCCGAGGGGCTGTTCGACGTGCGGGTGGGCCTCGACGTGTCGGCCCGCGTCCTCGCCGCGGGCCGGTCCGCCTACGGCCTCGCCGTGGTGGGCGACGCCGCCCGCCTGCCATTCGCCGACGCCAGCTTCGACGCCGTGGCCTGCTTCGCCGTGCTCCACCACCTCTACGCCTTCGACGCCCTCGTGGCCGAGGCCGCGCGGGTGCTGGCGCCGGGCGGCGTCTTCTACTCGGACCACGATCTGGACGCCGCCTTCTACCGCCGCTTCCGGCCGCTCCTGGCCGTGCACCGCTGGCTGCACAACGCCCGGGCGAAGTACCGCCGGGCCAGCCGCGAGGTGACGGACGAGGTGTACGACCTTGCGGAGTGGCACGGGCGAGGCGTGGATTCCGCCGAGGTCATTCGCCTGTTGCGGGAGGCCGGGTTCGCGGTCGAGACGCGGTTCCACTGGTTCGGCCTGGGGCGGACGACGGATCGGCTGTTCGGCGACAAGGGGCGGCGCCGCGGCTGGGCGCCGCTCCTCTCCGTCGTCGCGACAAAGCCGCGACAGCCGTGATGGGGCGATATGGACCACCTGCTCGTCGTCCTCCAGGGGCTTATCGGGCTGCTCCTGCTCGTGGTGCCGGGTGCGGCGCTGCTGTGCCGGGTATCGGGCCGCCGGGCGGCGGAGTGGCCGCTGGCCCTCCTCCTTGCCGGCTCGTTCGTCGTCTCGTCCCTGGCCATCGCCGCGTTCGAGATGGTCTGCGTCCAGCTTCTCAGCCCCGCCGTCGCCCGGTGGTTGGCGTGGGGCGTTGTGCTCGGGGCGGGCCTGCTCGTGGCGCGCGGCGGGTGGCGCGAGGCGCGGGACGCCCTGAGGGCGCTGCCGTTCTGGGAGCGTTGCGCGCTGGGGCTATTGGGCGTGGCCGGGCTCTTCTGGCTGGTTGCCATGCCGCTGTCGCCTTACCCGAGCCAGATGACCATGCACTTGGGCGACCCGCCCGTCTACTGCCGCGTGGCGGCGAATCTGGCCGCCGGCCGCGGCTGGGCGGCCGACTGCTTCGTCGCCGACTATCCCAACGGCGTCATCTCCTATGTCCAGGCACACCCCGTCCCATCGCTCGTTACGACGTTCTTCTTCCACATCTTCGGGACGAATTGGCATTCGCTCCTCGTGTTCGACGCCATCGCGGCGCTCCTGCTCCTGCACTTGGCCGCGGCGGTGGTCCGCGGGGAGGGGGAGGAGAGGGGCGCCGACGGGCCGCACGTGCTCCTCCTCACGGCGGCGCTGGTGCTCGTGCCCGCCCACTTCGTGCTTCTCGGGCTGGGCGTGGTGACGGCGCCGGGTGCCCTATGCGTCCTGACGCTCGCGGCGCTTGGCCTTGCCGATGGCGTCGAGCGGCGGGCGAGGCGGCTCATCGTCGTGGCGACGGCGCTCCTGATGCTGCTCTTGCGCCCCGAATCAGCGTTTCTTGCGGCGCTTCTCGGCGTGGCCTACGGCGTGCGCTGGCTCCTCGTTGGCGGGCGGCTGAGGCGCTGGGCGCGCGCGGCGGCGCTCGGGGCGTGCCTGGCGGCGGTGGCCGGCCTCTGGCTGGGCCTGCCGACTCTGGCCCGGCGGCTGCCGCGCGGCTGGGAGAGCCTGAGCGTCTTCTTCCTGCGCTACGACGCCGAGGCCGGCCGCTTCGAGGACACCGTCGTCCCCTGGTGGGAGCACAACCGCCGCCTCAGCCGCGCCGCGCTCACGGGCGAGGACCTCTTCGCCCTGGGCATCGCCAATGCGTCAGTCGCCTCCGAGGTGCGCGGCCACCCCGCGGCGTTCGCCGCCTACCTGGTTCAGGGGTTCCCCCACTTTGCCAGGTTTTTCGTGCGGGCCGCCACCGTCGCGCAATGCGAGCTCGAGTGGCTGTCGGGCGCGCCTTCGGCCGCCCTCGTGCTCTTGCTGCTGGCCCTGGCGACGCGGAGCCGCGGCGGTGGGGCGGTGGCGGGCGCGGCCCTCGCCTATCTCCTGCTCCTGCCCGTGCTCAACCGCGGGGCCAGCGTGCGGCACATGCTCGCCGTGTCGCCCGCCGTGCTGGCCCTGGCGCTTCGCCCCCTCTGGGCGCGCTGGCACGGCCTGGCCGAGCATGTGGCGGCGAGCCGCTGGGCCGGCGTCGCTGCCGCCGCGCCCCTGCTCGTCTTGGCTTTCCTCGACGGCAGGAGTATCATACGCATACGCGTGTATGGGCCGAACTGCGCCTACGCGCCCATCCTGCGGCACATCGAGGAGTTGACAGACCCAGGCGACGTCGTTGCCTCGAGCTACCCGCAGCTCGTCACCTGCATGACCGGGCGGCGGAGCGTGGGGGGCACGTGGCTGACGGAGAACCTGGACCTGATCGTGAAGGAGTTCCATCCTGACCTCATCGTCGTGGACAACGTCCACGACATTCCGAGGAACTACGCTCTCCTGCGCGAGAGGGGGATGGCCGTCCCCGGCTACGAACAGATCGCCCACGACCCCGAGGCGGAGTTCGTCGTGTTCCGTTCCCTACGGCCCCGGGCGCCACGGAGGGTGCCGTGACTGTCCTGATGGTCTGGCCGCCGGTGAAGGGGGGGCGAGTGCACGGCTTCCTCCCGCTGGGGCTGGGCTGCCTCGCGGCCAACCTGCCGGCGGGCTGGCAGGCGCGGCTGTGGGACGCCGTGCTGGCTCCGCAGCCCGCGAGCGCGCTTGTGGCCGAGATCGAGCGGCTCCAGCCGCGCGTGGTCGCCATCTCGGTGTGGGACTTCAACATGCTCGGCGCGAGAGAGGTCGTCCGCGCCCTGCGAGAGCGCTTCCCCGGCCTGCCAATCGTGGCCGGCGGGCCGGCGGCCTCGGGGCACGGCGAGGGCATCTTCGGCGCGCTGGACGTGGACTACGCGGTCGCGGGCGAGGGGGAGCGGCCGTTCCGCCAACTCCTCGATGCCCTCGGCTCCGACGCCCTGACGGCGGAGGCCAAGGCCGCCATACCCGGCCTCATCTGGCGCGACGAGGCGGGCCGCGCCGTCGCCAACCAGCCGGTCTGGGAGCCACTCGACGGCCTGGAGCACTGCGACTATGAGCTCATTCGCTTCGGCGAGTACCTCCGGCACGGCTATCGCTACGGCATGCACTCGCGGGCGAAGCGCACGGCCCCGCTCCACACCACGCGCGGATGCCCCTTCCCCTGCGAATACTGCGGAGCGCGGCTCATCAACGGCACGCGAGTCCGCTGCCGCCCCATTCCGGACGTCCTCGCCGACATTCGAGAGCTTCGCGAGCGGTTCGGGGTGGACGGCTTCAACATTCTGGACGACAACTTCACGTTCCACGGCGACTACGCGAAGGACCTCTGCCGCGCGATCCTGACGCTGGACCTGCGCGGCGTGTCGTTCTGCGCGCCCAACGGCGTCAAGGTCGAGTGCCTGGACGAGGAGCTTCTTGGCTTGATGAAGCGCGTCGGTTTTGAGTCGGTCTTCATCGCCCCCGAGAGCGGCAGCGAGCGCACCCTTCAGCGGATGCGGAAGCGGATTGACCTCCAGGCCGTCAAGGAGAAGCTCGCCCTCATCAAGCGGGCCGGCCTGAAGGCGTTCGGCTTCTTCATCATCGGATACCCCGACGAGACGGCCGCCGACATCCGCCAGACCATCGCCTTCGCGTGCCGGAACCCCTTCGACGCGGTGGTCTTCACCTGCTTCCAGCCGCTGGCGGGAACCCCCGTCGCGGCGAGGCTGCTCGCCAGCGGCGAAATCCAGAGCCTGCCCGAGGGGGTGGACTACTACCAGGTCACTTACGCCCCACGGGGCCTCACGCTGCGCCAGATGAAGCGCTGGCGGCTTTGGGGCCTCCTGCGCTTCTACACCAGCTCGTGGCGGCGGCTCCGAACCGCGTTCGCCAACTACTCGCTCAAGCGGATTGCGGCATTCGTCCTCAAGCTGCGATAGCCGCTCGGGCGGACGAGAGAGATGTCCCTGATGCGTGTCCTGCTCCTGTCGGCGCCCTTTGTGCCTGAATACATGCGGAACGCGCGCTGCGACTTCGTGTCGCTCTCGGCCACGCAATGGTATCCCATCCTGCTCGGCTACTGTGGCGCCTGGCTCGAAGCCCAGGGGCACACCGTGAAGCTAGTGGACGCCCCCGCCCACTACCTCGACCACGAGGCCACGCGGCGCATCGTCCGCGAGTTCCGTCCCGACCTGCTCGTGCTCTACACGGGCCGTCTGAGCGAGCAGAACGACCTCGACCTGGCTGAGCCGCTGGTCGAGGAGCTTGGCTGCGACGCGGTGCTCGTCGGCCCCTTCGCCTCGATTGACCCCGAGGCCACGCTCGGCAAGGCCCGCGTCATCACCAGACTAGTCGTCGGCCAGTTCGAGCATCCCGTGGCCGAGCTCGCCGCCGGCCGCCCCCTCGCCGAAATCCGCAACCTTGTGTTCAAGACAGGTGCCCCGCCCGCTCAACCCCTCTCCCTTCCAGGAAGAGGGCAGGGTGAGGGTGACGGCTCGCCCCAACCCTCCCCCTACCCCCTCCCTGAAAGGGAGGGGGGTAGTGCTATCATCCGCAACCTCGTCCGGCCCTACCTCACGGGCGAGGAGCTTGACGCCATTCCGTTTGTCTCGCGCTTCCTGGCGAGGCAGGTGGACCTCCGCCGCTACAAGACGCCCTCCGAGCTGTTCCCGTTCATGGACATCCTGACCGGCCGCGGCTGCTGTTACGGCCACTGCACCTTCTGCCTGTGGGTTCACACCTACGTGTGCGGCACGAACTACAGCGTCCGCTCGATTGGCAATGTCATCGAGGAGTTCCGCTTCATCGAGCGCGAGCTGCCGAACGTGCGGTCCGTGATGCTCCAGGACGACACGTTTCCCGAGGCCCGCGCCCGCGAGTTCAGCGAGGCGAAGCTGGCGGCAGGCATCCGGCTGCCCTGGTCGTGCTACGCCCGCGGCAACATGGGCCTCGGCGTACTCCAGTTGATGAAGCGCGCGGGCTGCCGCAACCTCCACGTCGGCTACGAATCGGGCGACCCCGAGGTGCTCCAGCGCATCAAGAAGGGCGTCACGGTGGAGCGAATGACGCGGTTCACCGAGGACGCCAAGCGGGCCGGCCTGCGCATCCACGGCGACTTCGCGGTCGGCTTCCCGGGCGAGACCCCCGAATCCTTCGAGAAGACCATCGCCTGGGCCAAGCGGCTCGACCCCTACACCGCGCAGTTCCAGCTCATGATCCCCTTTCCCGGCACGCCCTATTATGACATGATGAAGGCCGAGGGATGGCTGAACGACCGGGGCGAGCCCGACATGCCGCAGTTCCCGAACGAGCGGATCCGCGCGATGGCAAAGCGGGCCTACCGCCGCTTCTACCTCACGCCCCGCTACCTGTGCAAGTGCCTGTGCCACCCCTACGACCGCGTGCTCGTGCGGCTGAAGACCATGGCGCGGGCGATTCCCGCCATGTTCTGGCGACGCTGGTGATGTATGTAGTCCCGCCTTCCGGCGGTCGTGTTCGGAGTCCCGCCTTTAGGCGGTCTTGTCCGAGGAGCCGCCCTTGTTCCTCGACACCCTGCGCGGCTTGGCGCTGACCGTCGTCGCCAACGGGGCGCTGCTCTACGCCGCGCACCTGGGCGCGCGGCGCTGGTGGCCCTCGGCGGGCGCCCCCGCGCGCCTGGCCGCGACGGGCGTCCTCGCCCTCACACTCGCCCTCGCCATCTTCTACCCCCTTGCGCTCACTGGCCTGCTCACGCCGCAGGCGGCGACGCTTGCGGCCATCGCCATCGGCGTGGCCGCGCACTTCCGCAGGACCTCGTGCGGCGGCTTCTGGGCCGACGGCCACAGCGTCGCGGGCTGGGCTCGCCTGCTCGTGCGTTCGCGCGGCGCCCTCCTGCTCGCCGGAGCGGGGCTCCTCGTTGTGTCCGCCGCCTATCGGGCAGCGGTCTGGCCGCCACTTTCCTACGATTCGCTCACCTACCACAATTTCCTCGCCGGGTCGTGGGCCCAGGCGGGGGGCTTCGTCCCCTTCTCGGTGCCTCCCGCGATGCAGGGCTACGTGCGCATCCCCTTCCACTTCGAGGCGCTCGTGGCCTGGACGATGCTGCCCTTCCACGGCGACTTTTTGATCAACTTCGTGAACTTCCCGATTCTCGCCCTCGGCGCCGTCGCCCTCTACGCCCTCTGCCGCGAGTTGGGGCTCGACGTGTTCGCCAGCTCCCTTGCCGTCGGCCTCGTGTGCTTCTCGCCCGCCGTGTTCGCCTACGTCTGCACGCAGTACAACGACATCCTGGTGATGAGCCTTCTCATCGCCGCGGCCCTCTTCCTGGTGCTCCACCTGCGGGGCGGGCGTTGGGCCGACGCGACGATGGTGTTCCTGGCCTCGGGGCTGGCGGTGGGGACGAAGCACACGGCGATTCCGCCCGCGGCGCTCCTGTGTCTTGTCGCCATCGTCGCGCCCCTGCGAGGCGCCGCAGGGCGATGGCGTCGGGCCGCGGTCTCGCTTGCCCTGTGCCTCGCCATCGTCGCGGTCGCCGGCGGCTGTGCCTACGTCCGCAACTGGGCCGAGCTGGGCAACCCGCTTTACCCCGCCACGGTCCGCCTCTTCGGGCGCGACGTCTTCCCCCAGGCGCCCGTGATAACGAATGTCACAAGAGAGTGTGGGCGCGGCTCCTGGCGCGACGACGTGGCGCAACTGGGACGCTCCATCTCCTACGCCTACGGGACCGAGCCGGCGCCGCTCTCGTGGGGGCCGAAGCTGCCGGTCCTTCTGGTGCTCGCAATCGTGGCCCTCGCGTGGTCAGGGCGGTCGGCGCGGCGGGCCGAGCTGCGTTGGCTCGCCCTCTGCTGGGCCGTGCCCGCGCTCCTCATCTATCTCGATCCCTCGGACAACACGGTGGCGATTCGCCGCTTCTGGCCCGACGCCTTCGCCCGCTTCCTGGCCCCCTCCGTCGGGCTGATGGCGGCGGGCGCTTTGGTCGGCGCCTCGCTGCTGGAGGCCGAGTGGCTGCGGCGAACCGTTCGCGGCGGCCTGTGCGTGCTGCTCCTCTACGACCTCTTCGCAATGAGCATCCTGCCCGACACGCCGCGTGTGCTGGTGGCTGTGGGCATTGCGCTCCCTGTGCTCGTCGGCGGTGTATCGCTGCTCCGCCGGCTGCCGAGTCGGGTGCCCATGGTTGTCTTTACCGCCTTTGAGCTTGCCACAGCGGTAGCCGGCGTTTGCCTGGTGGCGCGCGTGCGCGACCATTGGCGCAATCACTTCCTCGAGACGCGCGTCGAGCTTCACCCCTTCCCGCGCCACTTCGCCAAGGGCTGGGCCTTCTGCGACGAGCCGCGCGACCCCAAGACCATCGTCCTCGCCAGCTACGAGCCCAACCTCGGCCACCACTGGTTCTTCTACCCCCTCATGGGCCGGCGGCTTCAGAACCGCGTCGTCTATGTGCCAGGGGAAGAGCGAATCAGGGGCGCGACCGGCGGCACCTGGGATGAGGACAATGAGGAGCTTGCCTGGCTCCTATGGTCAAGGCGGCGCCAGCCTGATCCCCTGACGCTCGGCCTGGCCGAGGTCGGCCCGACGCATCTGTTCATCCAACTCAATCCAGACCTGCCTCCCAATCACCCCGACCGCGAGCCGGACGAGATGCGTTTGGTTCGCGCCCACCCCGAGTGGTTCGAGCTGGTCAACTCGGGCGAGCACTACCGCGTCTACCGCGTCCTGGACCGCTCCTTTGGCTGGAAGACCGAGTCCGCCCCGTGACAACCTTTTACAACTCCCGCCGTTGTTGTCAGTATAATGCACGGTTAGGAGCTGCCTAAAGGCAGGACTCCAAACGCGCTGTCGGCCTGTTCGGAGTCCTGCCTTCAGGCAGTCTTGACCTACCGCGGCCGCGTGATGCTGGTCGCATAGAGGAGTTGCCCATGCGAAGTCTGCATTTCGGGGTCTCCCTTGCCATAGTGATCTGTTCGGCGGCCCTGGCCGCCGAGAAGCTGGTGGTAGACGAGAAGGCGAAGGCGGTCGCCGTGGCGGGCACTTTCGCCAAGCAGGGCGTCCACGACGTGCTGAAGGGGGCCATCGAGTACCTCGTCGTGGCCAAGGGCGGCAAGGAGTACGAGACGGTTCTCATCATCGAGGCCACGGCCGACGAGCTTCACCAGGCACTCCTCAAGATCGGCGTCGAGCCCGGCGAGCCGGCCAAGGACGGCAACCCGCCGAAGGGCAGGGGAGTGCACGTCCTGGCCGAGTATGAGGCCGATGGCAAGAAGGTTCGCCGCCCCGCCGACGAGTTCGTCGTCTCCAAGAAGACCGGCAAGCCGCTCGACCCCGGCCCCTGGGCCTTCACCGGCTCGGCGAAGGGCTACGACCCCGCGACGAACAAGGATGTGCTTCAGGCCGCGGTGTCGAAGAACATCGTTGGCCTCCACTGGCTCGACGCCACGCCGCTCATCCAGAACCCGCGGGCCGAGTGCAAGGAGCAGAACATCTACACGCCCAACCTGCCCGAGCTGCCCAAGCCCGGCACGCCGGCGGTCGTCATCTTCGAGCGCGTGATGCCCAGGGCCGTCGAGGGGGCGAAGCGGGTCCACGTCTTCGTCACCGGCCGCGTCCAGGGCGTGGGCTACCGGGCCTGGACCGAGCGCGAGGCCCGCGTGCTGGGCCTCAAGGGCTGGGTAAAGAACCTGCCCGACGGCCGCGTGGAGGCCGTCATCGAGGGGCCGCCCGACAAGGTGGGCACCCTCGTCGAGAAGCTCAAGGCCGGCCCCCGAGCCGCCAAGGTGGACAACGTGGAGGCCAAGGACGAGCCGGCGGAGGGCGGCTTCGAGGGCTTCGACATCCGCTATTGAAGCGTGCGCGGGCGGCGGAGATGTCCGTCATGCCGAGCGAAGTCGAGGCATCTCTCTTGCGCGCGCCCAGGAGAAGAGAGATTCCTCGACTTCGCTGCGCTCCGCTCGGAATGACTCCTTACGGAGGTGTCTTTGTGAATCCCCGGCTCGCCCTGGTTGCCCTCCTCGTCGCTGCCGGCTCCGCCCGCGCCTTCATCGAGCGGCTCTACTCGCTCCGGGAGGTGATGGACGAGTCGAGCCACATCTACGTCGCCCGCATCGAGCGGGTGGACGCCCAGCGCCGCGTCGCCCTGGCTCGCGTCGAGCGCGCGCTCAAGGGCAAGAGCGACTTCGCTACGATCAGGATGAACCTGGGCATCGGCCCGCCCGACCATTCGGCCTACCTGCTGGCCGCCCTCAAGGAGGGCCAGCCAGCCATCGTCTACGCCAAGCGCAACGGCAACGACATCGCCTCGTGCGTCCACGCAGGCGACACCTGGTTCCAGCTCTTCGCCGTCGCCGAGCCGAAGGCCGACGACACGTGGTGGCGCATGACCCACGTCGAAGTCCTCATGGGCCGCACGTTCAACGGCACGACGGAGGACCTTATCAAGGTGACGGGCGACGCGGTGGCCGGCCGTGCCACGCCCCCCAGGCCCAACCCCTCCGCGCCCCGCATTGACGTGCGGAAGCTCAAGACCCCCGCCGCGGTGGTGAAGCCCGTGCCCCTGCCCGCGACCGAGCCGCTGGACGGCCTTGAGGCCGTGCCGGGCTGGGTCGCCGAGACGGGCTGGGCGCGGCCCGCCACCCTCGCCGTCGAGGACTCCCGCACCCGGGGCAAGCTGCTCCTCGCCCGCTCCGACGGCGGGGCCGGCAAGAAGCTCGCCATCACCCTCCTTCAGCACGTGGACCTCTCGGCCTTCCCGCAATTCGGCGCCCTCGTGGACAACCCGGGCGACAAGCCCGTTGAGATCGCCGTCGCCCTCGGCTGCGCGCCCGACTGGACGATGCTCGAAGCCCCGCCCGTCGTCGTGCCCGCCAAGGCCAAGGGCGCACCCGTCCGCTTCTCCCTCGCCGCACGCCACTTCAAGTGCGAGGCATCGAAGTGGGAGCACAGCCAGCCGGTGCCCAACAACGGGCGGGTGGACAAGATAATGCTTCTCGTGGATGGCTTGCCGACTAGGGGCAGCGTGGCCTTCGACCGCATCGGCGGCGCACACGGTGGCTTCCGCATCGCCGCTGAGTTCCCCCACGGCGGGGGCGAGGTCCGCGGCATCTCCTGGGCCGACGCCAACGGCGACGAGCGGCTCGACGCCCTCCTGTGCGTCGGCGGCGCAAACCTGCTCCTTGTGAACCAGGGCGGCTCCTTCCGCGAGCAGGCCGCCGCCCTCGGCATCTCCTCCCCCTCCCGCGCCGCCGCCTGGGCCGACTACGACGGCGACGGCCACCCCGACCTCCTGACCAGCAACTTCCACCTCTTCACCGCCGCCGGCGGACGCTTCCGCGACGACTCCCGCCTCCTCCCCGCCCCGCGCCAGCGCAACCCCGAAGGAATCGCCTGGATTGACTACAACGGCGACGGGTTGCCCGACATCCTCATCACCAACGGCGAGCACGGCATCTGCCTCTTCGAGAACACGGGCAAGGGGCCGAACCGGTTCCGCGACGCCAGCGACAAGGCCGGCCTCGGCCCCAAGGGGCTCGGCGTCGGCAACGGCGACTTTGTAGCCTTCGCCGACTACGATGGCGACGGCTACACGGACTTCCTCTACAACCTCGGCGAGGGTGTCCTCGCCCACAACGAGGGCGGCAAGCGCTTCCGCCTCGACACCCGCTCCGGCATCCGCATCGGCGCGTCCAACGACGCCAAGCTCGGCATCGCCTTCGCCGACTTCGACAACGACGGCGACCTCGACCTCTTCGTCCCCGGCCCCGCCAAGCCCCGCCTCTACCGCAACAACAACGACGGCACGTTCAGCGACGTTGCCGCCACCGCGTTCGGAGTCCCGCCTTCAGGCGGTCTTCCCGGAGCGAGCCCCTTCGGGGACAGCCTCTCCGCCGCCTGGGGCGACGTGAACTGCGATGGCAACCTCGACCTCTTCGTCTGCCTCGCCAAGGCCCCCGGCCGCCTCTACCTCGGCGATGGCAAGGGCGGCTTCAAGGACGCCACGGCCTCCGCCGGCCTTGTGGGCGGGGCGTCTCTGCCCCGCGACACCATTGCCCTCGCCGCATCGTTCGCCGACACCGACGACGACGGCGACCTCGATCTCGTGCTCAACTGCGAGAAGAAGGCCGTCGTGCTCCTCAACGACCTCGACCGCGCGCCCGGCTGCGGCTCGCTCGCTGTCTCGCTCGGCGTGAAGAAGGGCGCCATCGGCGCCATCGCCCGCGTCACAGGCCCCAACGACCGTCCCGCCGGCCTCCGCGAGCTCAACGGTGCCGAGGGCTGGGGCGGCCAGGCGGCCCCCATCGCCCACTTCGGCCTCCCCGCGGGCAAGTATAAGATCGCCGTCTGCCTCACCGACGGCCGCGTGGCCCAGAAGGCCCTCACCATCGAGCCCAAAGGCGCCCGCGTCGCCCTCCGCGACGACGACTTCAAGTAGGGCGTGCACACCTGTACCGGGGAACTCTCTGGGCCTCACCTCATTCCTTGTGGAAATCTCCGCCCCACGGCGCTACAATCGTATTAGGGAGCCGGCCAGGAACGGAGGTCGAGCATGGGGCTGACACGCGTGACCGCTTGCGTTCGCGCCATGGGTCGGGCTCGTAGGGCATACGAAGCCCTGTTCGTCGTTGACACTGGTGCGACGGACTGCATGGCGCCCGCCCGTGAGTTGCGGCGTATCGGCATCAAGCGCCGGGGCCGGCGGGCCTATGAACTCGCCAACGGGCAAACGGTCGAATATGACTTCGGCTTCGCAGAGGTCGAGTTCCTGGGCGATGTGACGGTCGGCCGCGTGCTCTTTGGCCCAGACGACTGCGAGCCGATCCTAGGTGTCACTGCGCTGGAGTCCACCGGCATCATGGTGGACCCGAGGACCCGCACCCTCCGGCGCCTGCCTGCCATTCCCCTCAAGTAGCTCCCCCTTCACGCGGAGCCATCCCTGGAGGCCCGCCGTGCCCAAGGGCTACGACGCACGACACCTCCGCGACGTGACATCGGTCCCCTGCCCCTGCGGCCAGAGCTGGCGCATCTTCACTCGCAAGGACGGCTCCCCCGTCAACATCCACGTCACCTCGATTCAGGACTCCCGCCGACACTTCCACAAGCACTGCACCGAGTTCTACTACATCCTCGAAGGTCAGGGCACGCTCGAGGTCGGTGACGATACGCTCAAGCTCACCCCCGGCCTCCTCGTCCGCATTGACCCAGGCACCCCCCACCGCGGCCACGGCGACTTCAAGACCCTCGTCATCGGCGTCCCAGCCTGGGACCCCGAGGACGAGTGGTTCACCGAGGAATGAGCCATGAAGCCTGGCTTCTTTCTGTCCCTTTGGTCCCTTTCGTCCCTTTGGTCCCTTCCCGCCCTCGCCGCCGACTGGCCTCAGCTCGGCAACGGGCCGCAGCACACGGGCTACTCGGCCGAGAAGCTCAAGCCGCCGTTCAAGCTCAAGTGGAACGTCCAGTTCCAGCCCGAGCGCCTCTATCCCGCGATGCAGCCGGTCATCGCGGGCGGCCGCATCTACCTCGGCACAGAGAGCGGCAATCTCTATTGCCTCAGCGCCGCTGAGGGCAAGCGCCTCTGGAAGTTCCCTGCCGGCGACGAGCGGGTCGGGCCGATCCTGCACTCCGCGGGCGTCGAGGGGGGAAGAGTCTTCTTCGCCTCGATGGATGGCTGCGTCTACGCCGTCGAGGCCGGGGCACCCGGAGCTGGCGACGGGTCCGGCAAGCTCGCGTGGAAGTTCGAATCCAAGCTCCGCACGGGCTTCTCCGCCGCCGTGCTCCTGGCCGAGGGCAAAGTCTTCGCCCCCAACCGCGGCGGCACGCTCTTCGCCCTCAACCAGTCCGACGGCAGCGTGGCGTGGAAGGTTGACTTCGCGTGCCCGCTTCTCCAGTCGCCCGCCTGCAACGAGGGCCGCGTCTACGTGGCGGGTATGGATTGCCGCCTCTACGCCCTCGATGCCCGGGCACCCGGAGCCGGCGACGGGTCGGGCAAGGAACTGTGGAAGACCGAGCCGCTCAAGGGCGCGCTCGCATTCAAGGACTACTGGCCCGTCGTCCACAAGGGAATGGTCATCGTCCGCCCCTTCGGCCCCTGGGAGGCGAGCGCCTTCGACGAGAAGACGGGGCAGCCCGTCGCCCTCACCATCCCCGGCGGCATCACGATGAACGGCGCGGTCGCCCCGCCCTGCGTGGACGGCGATGGGCGCCTCGTCACGGCCAAGGGCGGCGGCTGGTGCCGAGTTGACCCCGCCTCGAAGGCCATCGAGGACATCTCCACCAAAGAGGGCGGCCGCGGCAACAACGACGAGAACATGATCGCCAGCGCCGCGGGCGGCATCATCTTCGTCATGCACTGCCAGGAGGGCAACGCACAGTTCACCGGCTGCTACGACGTTGCGTCGAAGGCCTGGCACCGCATCAGCGGCGGCCCGTGGCAGAACCTCGTCAGCAACACCCAGGGCGGCGGCGCCAGCCAGGCCCTCATCGCCGACGGCCACCTCTACCACGCCAGCCTCCACGGCCTCCGTTGCTTCGCTGGAGGGCAGTGAGATGATCAGACGACAGACGGCAGACGGCAGACGACAGACGGCAGTCCCGGATCGTCCTCGTCCTCGGCTCTTTGCAGCCCGCGAATGCGGGCGACCCAGCCGTAGCCCAGGGCGACCGAAGGGAGCCCTGGGACTCATGCATCCCCCAGAAGCCCCCGAAGGGGGCGCTTCACACGCCCTGAATCGCCCCCTTCGGGGGCTCTGCGATTGGGGCCGCCGTTTCCCAGGGCTCCCTTCGGTCGCCCTGGGCTACGGCTGAGACGCCCACTTCGTGGGCTAGGTTGGCTGATTGTCCTCGGTGCCGCGCTGTGCGTGTCGCGTGGTGTCGAGGCTGGGGAGGAAGCAGCCTGGCAGGCCAATGCCAAGGGCCTCTGCGAAGGGCCGCTCTGCTCGCTCGTCCTCCGCGTGAAGATCGGCAAGACCCTCGACCTCTACGCCCCCGGCGGCTCGAAGGACACCGGCTGGGGCACCCTCGGCCCCGCCGACATCCCACTCGGCTCCATCGGCCTCCCCTCGACGCTCGCCGTGACCGCCGTCGAACGCACGGGCGACTGGTCGCACTCCAAGGCCGTCGTCACGATGGAGGGCGGCGCCCAGCTCACCCTCTACGCCAACATGCTCTCCCCCGGCATCGTCGTCGAGACCTCCACCGACCGCCTCCGCCTCTTCGCCGGCCAGCACGAGCGCTTCGTCACCCACGATGACAAGGGCAAGATGCGCATCCACGGCCACATGAGCGGCAACCCCGCGCCGAAGGGCACGATCACCCCTGCATATGTGGCAGTCTGGCCCCAGAGGCTCGATCTGCGTGTCTGCGCGACTGCCGAGCCTCTGCCTCCCCCCGCGGCCGACGCGCCTCGGGCGCTCTTCTGGTGGGGCAAGGGCAGCCACTTCGTCGCCACCGGTTGTCCCGTCGTCGGAACGGGCGTCCACCAGGACGCCTACCTCGCCGATTGGCCAATCGCTGTCGGCTTCGACGAGTCGCCCGCCTCGATCGCCGCAGCGAAGGAGGGCGGCGTGGACTTCGCCTTCCGATCTCCAGGAAGGCGTACCGTGATCGAGCCACTGGGAGGCACCGGGCCGTTCGCTGCCTCGTCAACTCAGGAGTGGGCCGACAAGCCGCTCCTTCTCCAGCGCCCGGAGGTGCAGCTTCCTGTTCCCGACGGGCTCCGCTACCCGCTCTCGGTCCGGGAGACCTTCCGCTACGACGCTGCGAAGGATGAGGCCGTCTTCGCGGGGCAAACCAACTTCCTCGACGTCCGCAAGGGAGCAAGGGGCCTCGCGGCCGTTCCCCCACTGGCTATGCTGGCGCGGGAGAGTACACTGAAGGTCAAGTTCCCCGAGAAACGGTGGGTAGGCCCTGCGACCGGTTTCGGCCTTTCCGCCGGAATCCTGGAGTCGGATACCGCCAACTGGTCCGTCGAGGGACTCGGCCGGTACGCGCAGGCGCCATCGCCTGGCCCCGAAGCAGGCGGGCCTGTGGCCGCGCTCGTGGCCCAGCTTGAGGCCCAGGTGGCGACGATGCTCGGAGCGGGGCGGCTGGCGCCGTGGGTGTATGCCGACAATATCCCCATCTCGGCGGCGCGGGGCGAGTACTATTGGGGCGAGCCGGGGGAGGCGCTGTATCTGCTCGCTCAGCTCTATCCTGTCGTGAAGAAAGAGCAGCAGGCGGCGCTGCTGGAGTGCATGGCGGACATCCGCAAGGCGTTCCCGCCCGAGACGACGCCGCTGATGCCGCCCGACAAAGGGGCCCGCCGCGGAGGCTACGACGTGGGGCCGTGCCACGTGTCGAAGACCATCGCCGAGGAACGCGGAAAGCGGGTGAGCCTGTTTGCCCTCTACGGACTCGAACGCTACTACGCGCTCAGCGGCACGAAGCCGACCGCCGAGGAGTGGGAGGCCTGCAAGAAGGTCATCGCCTCCGCCTTCGAGGAGCAGGGCTGGGCGACGCTCTATCACCTCGGCCACCCGAACCGCTTCCTGCCCTGGGAAGGCGCGAACCCCGCCGAACGCGAGCAGCTCCGCAAGGAACACGGGGCGACCGCCAGTTGGCGCGGGGATAGGCCCGCCGCCATCGTCAACGCCAATCGCCGCTTCAGCGGCGCAATCGGCGCCATCCGCCTCGCCCGCCTGATGGGCGACAAGGAAGCCGAGCAGAATGCCTGGTGGCTCTTCGCCCGCGCCGCCGTCCTTCGCTTCGCGATGGGCAAGATAGCGCAGTGGCGATACCAGACGGGCATTGTGAAACTCCCGCCCAAGCCCGACTGGTTTTGGGCCTGGCGCGGCCGCGGGCCGCAGAACTGGTGCGGCGACCTGGAGACGATGGACTGGTCGAAGCCCGAGCACGACGTGCAGCAGGTCATCGAGCTCGCCCCTGACCGCGTTGAGCTCGGCCACTGGGCGGGCGTGATGGGCGACAAGTGGCACCAACTGTGCACCGTCGAGCCGGTCGCCTTCCGCTACCTCACGCCCGAGCTGGCCGCTTTCCTCCGCGACCACTTGAAGGCCGAGTGCGCCGCCTACGCCGACCGCATCGCGTGGAACCAGCCGACCTGGTACGCCAGCTTCGCCCCGGCCATCCTGGGCTACGAGCACAACATGAACCACCCTTCCGACGCCTTCGAGCACTTCATGGCCCGTGCCTGGATTCTCGGCGAGAAGCCCGAACAGCTCGAACGCTGGATTGACGTCCCCTGGCTCGAACGCGGCGACCTGTTCCACCTGAACAAGCTCGCCGAGACGATTGGGGCCTATCGCACCGCCAAGCCGTGAGCACGCCGCCCTACTGGAAGGGGGACAATACGCTTTCCCGAAGTCCCGAAGGGACAAGAGGATCTTGCCGGCGGCTTCAGCCGCCGGATCAGGGGCCAACCCCGGGGCCAGTCCCGAAGGGACGGCAGAGGGATTCCCGCAGAGCGCCCGTGGGCAAGCTCTGCCGTCCCTTCGGGACTGTACGCAATCGCGGACCCGAGTCCGGCGGCTGAAGCCGCCGGCTATGCCCTGCCCTCCCTTCGGGAGGAAGGCGAAAGCACAGTCGAGGATTATTCCGTCATCTGTGGGGCAGTGTACTGAGGAGCCTTGCGAATGACCATGTCCTTCTTCCTGTCCGTTTGCCTCTCGCTGAGCCTGCTCACGGCCGTGGCTGCCGAGCTGCCCGACCTCGTGGTGCACAACGCCAAGGTCGTGACCGTGGATGCCCAGTTCCGCATCGTCCAGGCCCTGGCCGTGAAGGGCGACCGCATCGTCGCCGTCGGGACGAACGACGAGGTGCTCAAGCTGGCCGGCCCCGCCACCCAACGCCTCGACCTCGCTGGGAAGACCGTGCTGCCCGGCCTCATTGACTCCCACAGTCATCCCCTCGACGCCGCGATGTTCGAGTTCGACCACGAGGTGCCCAACATGGAGAGCATCGCGGACGTGCTCGCCTACATCAATGCCCGCGCCGCCGCCCTGCCTGAGGGCGACTGGATCGGCCTCTCCCAGGTCTTCATCACCCGCCTCCGCGAGCGCCGCTTCCCGACCCGCGCGGAGCTGGACGCCGCGGCCCCCAAGCACCCCGTGGCCTTCCGCACCGGCCCCGACGCCGCTCTCAACTCGCTCGCCCTCAAGCTCAGCGGCATTGACCGCGACTTCAAAGTGACCGACGGCAAGCCGGGCTTCATCGAACTTGACCCCAAGTCGGGCGAGCCGACGGGCATCCTGCGCAGTTGCACCCGCTACGTCAAGAGCAAAGGGGGCGGCAAGCAGGCCACTGACGCTGACCGCTACGCCCGCCTCAAGGCCCTCCTCGCCGCCTACAACGCCGTCGGCATCACAAGCGTCACCGAC
>Ga0194112_10003308_pt1 | contig 22499 bp, 23 predicted proteins | sample TA2MahC400mmetaG_FD_146191 | JGI IMG/M metagenome (GOLD analysis project Ga0194112, IMG submission 146191) | Freshwater microbial communities from Lake Tanganyika, Tanzania - TA2015016 Mahale Deep Cast 400m | ecosystem: Environmental > Aquatic > Freshwater > Lake | place: Tanzania: Lake... | reverse complement strand
GTAGCCGGCGGCGTAAGCCGCCGGAAGGGGGTAGCAGAGGCGCCAGCCCCGTCGGGGCGGCACCCGCGCTCTGTCGTGCCGCCCCGTCGGGGCTGGGGGCTCTCGCCTGCGATCCGGCGGCTTGCGCCGCCGGCTATAGCCTTACGTCCCTTCGGGACTTCGCAGTTGGTGAGAAATGCGGGCTAAAGGCCGAACTACCAACAGGTTGCGGCTTCGTTCGTAGTTCGGCCTTCAGGCGGAAGTGCCTTATCTTCACGCCATTCGTGCTTGGGCGTGTCTTCCGCACGACAAACCAGCAACTGGCCGCTACTCGCCTGGGGCTCTCCGGAGCTGGCGTTCGGCGACCTCGATGGCGCGGAGGAGGGCTTTCGCCTTGTTGATCGTCTCCTCGTATTCGAGGGCGGGCACGGAGTCGGCGACGATTCCGCCGCCGGCCTGCACGTAGGCCCTGCCGCCATGGAAGACGATGGTGCGGAGGGTGATGCAGGTGTTGATATTCCCGAAGTAGTCAATGACGCCGACGGCGCCGGCGTAGGGGCCGCGCCGGGTGCGCTCCATCTCGTCTATGATCTCCATCGCCCGCACCTTCGGGGCGCCCGACACCGTTCCGGCGGGCAGGCAGGCGCGGAGGACGTCGAAGGGGGTGCGCCGCTCGCGGTCGAGCAGGCCCTCGACGTTGGAGGTGATGTGCATGACGTGCGAGTAGCGCTCGATGACCATCTGCTCGGTGACGTGGACGGTGCCGTAGCGGGCAACGCGGCCGACGTCGTTGCGCCCCAGGTCGAGGAGCATGACGTGCTCGGCGCGCTCCTTGGGGTCGGCGATCAGCTCGGCGGCCAGCGCGTCGTCCTCCTCCGGCGTGGCGCCGCGCCGGCGGGTGCCGGCGATGGGCCGGACCGTGAGCTTGTCGCCCTCCAGCTTCACCATCACCTCGGGGGAGGCCCCCACCATCGTCAGGTCGCCGAGCTTGAGGTAAAACATGTAGGGCGACGGGTTGACGACCCGCAGGGTGCGATAGACGTCAAAGGGATGGGCATGGGTCTCGACGGCGAGGCGCTGGGAGGGGACCACCTGAATGATGTCGCCCGCCTTGATGTACTCCTTGCAGCGGAGCACGACGTCCTCGTAGTCGGCCTGCGAGATGTTCGATTGGTAGCGCAGCGTGATCTCGCCCGTGGGGCGGATGTCGTCGCTGAGGGTGGTGACGGGGGTGCGGAGCTTCTCGACCACGGCGTCCACGGCGGCGACGGCCTCGTCGTAGGCCTCGCGGGCCGAGCGGCCGTCGAGACGGGCGTTGCTGACGACTTTGATCGTCTTGAACACGTGGTCGAAGACGACCAGGGTGTCGCAGGCCATCATATAGTAGTCGGGCAGGCCGCGGTCGTCGGGCGGCGCATGGGGCAGCCGCTCGACGTAGCGCACCACGTCGTAGGCCAGGTAGCCGACGACGCCGCCGGCGAAGCAGTCGAGGCCGGGCACGCCCACGGGGCGGCTCGCGGCCAGCAGGTTCTCCATGTCGCGGAGAGGGTCGGGCGACTCCCGCCGCGTGGCGTGGCCGCCGCGCACGGTTTCCACGGTGTTGCGGGTCGCGCGGATGATGGCCCGCGGCTCGGCGCCGAGGAAGGAGTAGCGGCCGATGCGCTCGCCGCCGGTCACGCTTTCGAGGAGGAAGCCGTGGCCCGCGACGCCGAGCTTCTGGAAGGCGGAGACCGGGGTCAGCGTGTCGGCCAGGAGCTGGCGATAGACTGGAACCACGTTTGCGCCCTGAGCGAGGCGCTGGAAGTCGGCAAAGGCAGGGTAGTGCACAACCGTGCCCCCGAAGCCTTGGAAGATACCGGCCCGAACGGACCACGATCTTAGCGTCCCAGGGCGTGGAGTCAAGTCGGGCTGAAAAAAACGTTGATCGAAAAGCAGGGCGGCGGTAAAATAATGTGCTCGACGGTATGGCCGCCGCGGGCGGCCGATCGCATTCTGGTTCAGGAGGCGCTTTGTGCCCATCCAGGTGTTCGCGCACCACGTGCATCTATCCGAGGAGACGCGTGAGCGGGTGATCGAGAAGGCCGAGCACATACGGCGCATCTTCGATGGGATTCTCACCGTTCGCGTCACGCTCGACGCCGAGAAGGAGCGGCGCCTGGTGGAGATCGTGGCAAACGTGAGCCACGGGGCGCCGGTGATCGCGCGCACGACCACGCAGAACCTCAACGAGGCCATCGAGTTGGCCTTCGACAAGGTCGAGGCCCAACTCCGCAAGCATAAGGACAGGATTCGCGACCGCCGGGTGCGCGAGCACGGGGCCGCGCCGCCCACGGCCGAGGCCGGCCCGAGACCCGCAGCGGACGCGGGTGAGGCCCCAACCGCGGAGTAGGCCGGCCATCGGACGGATGACGCACGTGAGCGCCACGCCATCATCGCCGCCCGGATCCGCCGCCTGGCTCGAACAGGAGGTCGAGGTGCCCAACCCCCAGGGCATCCACGCGCGCCCGGCCATGCTGATCGCCAAGACGGCCAGCGGGTTCCAGGCCGACGTGGCCATCCGACGGGATGACACGGACGTGAACGCGAAGAGCACGATCCAGGTGCTCACTCTGGTGGCGGAGCGAGGGGCCAGGTTGCGGGTGCGGGCGCGGGGCGCGGACGCCTCGGCGGCGGTCGCGGCCCTGGTGGCGCTCGTGCGGCGCGGCTTCGACGAGATGGAGCCGGCGGCAGCGGAAAGGTAGTGGCTCAGATGGTTGAGAAGCAGGGCATCGCGGCCTCCCCAGGCGTCGCCATCGCCGAGGCGCTCGTCCTCGACAGCCGCGAGTTCCCCATCTCCCACCGCAAGCTCAACGAGGCCGAAGTCCCCGCCGAGAGGGAGCGCTTCGCGCGAAGCGTCCGGGACGCCATCGCCGAGGTCCAGGCCCTCCAGAAGCAGGCGGCGGAGAAGGCGGGCGGCGAGTACCTGCGCATCTTCGACGCCCACGTCTCGATGCTGCGCGACCCCGAGCTGGGCCGCGAGATCACCGAGATGATCCAGAGCACCCGCTGCACCGCCGAGTTCGCCGTCTCCTCCGTCATCAAGAAGCACGCCCGCGTCTTCCTCGCCGCCGACTTCCTCAAGGACCGCGTGCGCGACCTCTACGACATCGAGCACGCCATCCACCGCCACCTCCAGGGCCTCAAGCGCGAGGACCTCGGGCACCTCGAGTCGAACGTGATCATCGTGGCCCACGACCTGACGCCGTCGCAGACGGTGACGCTGGACAAGGCGAAGGTGGTGGCCCTGGCGACGGACGCGGGCGGTCGCACCTCGCACACGGCCATCATCGCCCGTGCGCTCAGCATCCCCGCCGTCGTCGGCCTCGGCGCCCTCACCGCCGACGTGGTGGCCGGCGACCTCCTGGTCGTGGACGGCACGGCCGGCCAGGTGGTGGTGAACCCCGACCCACGCACGCTCGACCGCTACCAGGCGAAGGCCCGCAACCTGCACGAGCACGAGGTGCGCCTCGCCCGCATCCGCCAGCTCCCGGCCGAGACCACCGACGGCCACCGCGTGCACCTCTATGCCAACATCGAGTCGCCCGACGAGATCGCCATCGCGCTCGACCGCGGGGCCGAGGGCGTCGGCCTCTACCGCACCGAGTTCCTCTTCTTCGAAAAGGGCAGCCCCCCCACCGAGGAGGAGCACTTTGCGGCCTACCGCCACGTGGCCCAGGCCCTCGGGGGCCGCCCCCTCATCATCCGCACGTTTGACATGGGCGGCGACAAGCTCGAGCCCAGCGGCGCCGCGCCCGAAAAAAACCCCTTCCTCGGCTGCCGCTCCATCCGCCTCTGCTTCCAGCGCATGGACCTCTTCCGCACCCAGTTGCGGGCCATCCTGCGGGCCTCCGACGGCGCCGCGGTCAGCATCCTCTTCCCAATGATCACCGACCTCCACGAGATCCGCCTTGCCAAGCGCATCGTCCACGAGACCATGGCGGAACTCGACAACGAGGGCGTCCCCTACGACCGCCACGTCCGCATCGGCATCATGATCGAGGTCCCCAGCGCCGCCTGGATCGCCGACCTGCTGGCCAAGGAGGTGGACTTCTTCTCCATCGGGACGAACGACCTGGTCCAGTACACGCTCGCGGTGGACCGGGGCAACCAATGCGTGTCGGCCCTCTACCAGCCGGCTCACCCCGCCGTGCTCCGCCTCATCAGGGACGTCATCGAGTGCGGCCGGCGCACGGGCGTCCCAGTGGCCATGTGCGGCGAGATGTCGGGCGAGCTGCTCTACGCCATACTCCTTGTGGGACTTGGCCTCGTCGAGTTCAGCGTCAGCCCGGCCGTCCTCCCCCAGATCAAGGAGCTCATCCGCTCCGTGAGCTATGACCACGCGCGCCAGGTGGCCGCCCGGGCGCTCGCCTTCGAGGACCCCGAGCGCACGATCCAGTACCTCAAGGAGGTGACGGCCCGGGCGCTGCCCGACGAAACATAGCCCGCACGCCGCGTGGCGCGCGGCACACGGTTCCCCTATGAGTTTTTCCCGTGTCCTGTTCCGTTTCGCCAAGAAGGGAGAAGCAAGGCACCTGTCGCACCGCGACCTGATGCGCCTCTTCGAGCGCGCGTTGCGGCGCGCGGGCCTCCCGGCCCGCATGAGCCAGGGGTTCAACCCACACCCCAGGCTCAGCATCCTGGCCGCCCTCGCCGTGGGCATCGAGGCCGAGGACGAGGCCCTGATGCTCGACTTCGAGCCGCCCGTCCCCGCCCCTGAGGCCCGCGAGCGGCTGGCCGCGCAGTTGCCCCAGGGCATCGCCCTGCGCTCGGCGGAGACGCTCCCCGAGGGGGCGCGACCCCGCGTCGAGGCGGCCGCCTACGAGGCCGAGCTGCCCGAGGGCCGGCCCTGGGCGGCGGGCGACGTGGCCCGTTTCCTCGCGAGCGAGGAGCGGCAGCGCAACAGGGACGTGCGGCCGGCCCTGCGAGCAATGGCCATCGAAGGGCGCCGCCTCTCCTTCGAGCTGGCCGTGGCCGACAGCGGCACGCCGAACGCCCTCGAGGTGCTCGCCGCGTTTCTCGGCTGCGAACCGGCCGCGCTGCCGCCCATTCCGGTGCGGCGAACCCAGGTGCGCCTGGCCCTTGCCCAGCCCCGCCACGCCAGCGGAACAGCGGGAACCAAGTGTCGGGAAGGCAACGAGCATGCAACGTAGGATGGTCATCAACGCCCTCGAGCCAGAGGAGAGCCGCATCGCGGTCCTCGAGGACAACGTCCTCCAGGAGCTCTACCTCCAGCCGACGGCCAGCGAGCAGTACCTGGGCAACATCTACAAGGCGCGCGTCGTCAACGTCGAGCGCAGCATTCAGGCGGCCTTCGCGGACATAGGGCTCCCCAAGAACGCCTTCCTCCACGTCTCCGACGTGAAGGCCGGCAGCGGCGAGAATTGGATGCCTACGGACAGCCCGACCATGAAACGCCGCAAGGACGACACGCCGATTCAGGACCTCCTTCAGAAGGGCCAGGAACTCGTCGTCCAGGTCATCAAGGAGCCCATCGGCAACAAGGGGCCGAGCGTCACCACCTACATCAGCATCCCAGGCCGCTCCCTCGTCATGATGCCAGGCGTCGTCCACTACGGCGTCTCGCGCAAGATTGCCGACGAGGCGGAGCGCTCGCGCCTCCGCAAGCTCCTCGACGAGCTGTCGCTGCCCAAGAACACCGGCTTCATCGTCCGCACCGCGGGCGCCAACGCACGGAAGGCCGACCTCCAGCGCGACCTCCGCTACCTCACACGACTCTGGGCCGCCGTGGAGGAGCGCATCTGCTCCAGCCAGGCACCAACCCTCGTCTACCAGGAAACCGACCTCGTGCTGCGCTGCATGCGCGACGTGTTCGCCACAGACATCGAGGAGATCGTGATCGACTCCGAGGAAATCTGCCGCCAAGTCTCCGAGTTCCTCGCAATGGCCTCCCCCACGCACCAGAAGCTCGTCAAGTTCTACCGCGGCGCCGCCCCCATCTTCGACCACTACCACGTCGAGGAAGAAATCCAGCGCACCTTCCAAAACGTCGTCCCACTCAAGAGCGGCGGCTCCATCGTCATTGACCAGGCCGAGGCACTGGTGGCGATTGACGTCAACTCAGGCCGCTACACGCACGAGGCCGACATCGAGGAGACAGCCTTCCGCACCAACCTCGAGGCGGCCCGCGAGGCGGCCCGACAGCTCCGCCTACGCGACCTCGGCGGCGTCATCGTCATTGACTTCATTGATATGCGCCTCGAAAAGAACCGCCGCGAGGTCGAGCGGGCCATGGCCGCCGAACTCAAGCGCGACCGCGCACGCAGCCGCGTCCTCCGCATGTCGCGATTCGGCCTCATGCAGATCACCCGCCAGCGCGTCCGTCAGGGCACCAAGCTCGCCCTCTACGACCGCTGCCCAGTCTGCGCCGGCGCAGGGCTCGTCCGAAGCGTCCAGAGCATGGTCCCCCACGTCATGCGCCAGATTCGCCTCGCCCTCGCACGCAAGGATGTCGAGGCCGTCGAGGTCACGACCCATCCCAGCGTCGCGGAGCAACTCTCGAACGCCAAACGCCAGGACCTCGCCCGCCTCGAAGACCAGGCCCGCGCGAAGGTGCGCATCCTGACCCGCCTCGACTTCCGCCCAGGACAGGTCCAGGTCGTCTCACTCCTCAAGGACGGCAAGAAAGTCACCCTCTGAACCAAGGAGAGCCCATGTACGCAGTCATCGAGACCGGAGGCAAGCAGTACAAGGTGTCGCCCGGCGACACGATCGAAGTCGAGCGCCTCGCCGACGAGGCCGGGGAGCCGGTCGAGTTCGACCACGTGCTCTTCTACAGCGACGGCGCCGACGTCCGCTGCGGCGCCCCCACGCTCCCAAGCGTCCGCGTCGTCGGCACCGTCCTCGCGCAGAAGAAGGGCGCAAAAGTGGTCGTCGGAAAGTTCCACAAGGGCACGCCTGACCGTCGCACGAAGGGACACCGCCAACGCCTCACCCGCGTGGCGATCGAGAAAATCGTGGCGAACTGACTCTTGACAAGAGGAGACATCTCATGGCGCACAAGAAGGGCCAAGGCTCGTCCCGCAACGGCCGCGATAGTTGCCCACAGAACCGCGGCGTCAAGCGCTTTGGCGGCCAGACCGTCACTGCCGGCACCATCATCGTCCGGCAGTGCGGCACTCGCTTCAAGCCGGGCTTCAACGTCAGCCTCGGCCGCGACAACACGCTCTTTGCCACCGCCGACGGCCGCGTCCAGTTCGGCGCAGGTCGAAAGGTCCACGTCCTCACAGCCTGACAAGTCTCTGTTGCGCAAGGCACGCCCAACCTCGTTTGGGCGTGCCGGACAGGAATCCTCCGCAACAGGGCCCAACAAGGGACGACAGGGGCCATAGACTGGGGAGCGCGCGCCGATGTTCATAGACGAGGCATTCGTCCACGTGAGGGCCGGCAAGGGCGGCGCCGGCTGCGTGAGCTTCCGACGCGAGAAATACGTCCCACGCGGCGGCCCCGACGGCGGCGACGGCGGCGACGGCGGAAGCATCTTCCTCATCGCCGACCCCGCGGTGGACACCCTCTACGAGTTCAGCTTCCGCCACGAACTCATCGCCGCCAACGGCCGCGGCGGCCAGGGCAAAAACAAGACCGGCGCCAGCGCCCCGGCCCTCGAAATCCGCCTCCCCGTCGGCACCCTCATCTACGACCACGCCACGGGCCTCCTCCTCCGCGACCTCGACAAGCCCGGCGACCGCGTCTGCGTCGCCGCAGGCGGCAAGGGCGGACGCGGCAACCGCCACTTCACCTCCTCGACCAACCGCGCGCCCCGCGAGGCCGAACCCGGCGAGCCGGGCCAGGAGCGCAAGCTCCGCCTCGAGCTGAAACTCCTCGCCGACGTCGGCCTCGTCGGACTCCCCAACGCCGGAAAGTCCACCCTCATCTCCCGCGTCTCCAACGCCCGCCCCAAGATCGCCAACTACCCCTTCACCACCCGCTTCCCCTGCCTCGGCATCGCCGACGTCGGCGGCTACCGCCGCCTCGTCATCGCCGACATCCCCGGCCTCATCGAGGGCGCACACGACGGCCACGGCCTCGGCACCGAGTTCCTCCGACACATCGAGCGCACACGCGTCCTCCTCCACGTCCTCGACGCCGCCGCCGTGGACGGCACGCCCCCCCTCGACGCCTACCGCACCCTCCGCAACGAGCTCGCCCTCTACCCCTGCGCCCCCGTCGCCTCTGCGCATTCCACCCCCAACACCGAGACTTCTTCGCTTGCCTCCCGCCCCCACCTGGTTGCCGCGAACAAGATTGACCTCCCCGAAGCCCGCGCCGCAATTGACGAGTTGCGAGCCTCACTCCCCATTGAGGTCTACCCCATCTCCGCCGCCACCGGCGAAGGCATCCCCGCCCTCCTCGCCGCCCTCGCCCGCCAGCTCGACAGGGCTACCAAGGCCGAGGGCAACCCGCAGGCCCGCGAGTGAGGTCGCGCCCCACCCAACCCTGGAGATCAGGGACTTATGGGTGTCAGGCGCCGACGCGCGCATTGAGCCACAATGGCGTGAATGGGGAGGTGGAACTTAGCTCCCAGAGCTCGTAAAGTCCCAATATGGGCTTCCGCCCGAATGGCGTGGAGATAAGGGCGCCGAGCTAGCCGCGGAGAAAGACGAGGTCTGCCTAAAGGCAGAATTCCCAACAGGTTATGAGCTCGTTCGGAGTCCTGCCTTCAGGCAGAATGCCCTTATCTCCACGCCATCCGGCTTCCGCCCCTCTCCCTACTGGGGAGAGAGGGCCAGGCTGGCGAAGGTGACGGCCCGTTGGAGGTCGTAGTCGGCGGCCTGGTGGTAGTCGAGCAGGGTGCAGCTAGCGGCGTCGGTGGTGGCGAGGAGGGCGTAGATGGGAGGGACGCCGCAGATGTGGCGGGCGTTGGCGTCGGCGCGGACGCAGTCGTAGAAGGCATCGGCGTCCAGACGCTCGACGTGGGCGAGCATCTCGCGGTCGGCCCGCTCGACTTCGGCCATGACCTGCGGGTTCAACTGGTAGTCATCGCCGAATTGCTGGCCGACGTGGGAGAGGTCGGCGGCGGCGATGGCGCAGACGGTGCGGCCGCTCGCGGCGAGGACCTCGCGGAGCGCGGCGTAGAAGTCGGCGATGGCGGCCACCTCGCGCGGCGACTTCTCGTCGCCCACCGTGTGCTCCATCGGGCCGCAGAGGATGGGGAGAATCTCAATCTGGCGGCCCCGCAGGACGTGTTGGAGGCAGAGGACCTGGAACTCGATGGAGTGTTCGCTCCTGTGAAGGAGTTCCTCAGCGAAGGGCTTGCGGCCATAGCGCCTGGCAAGAGCGTCTACGAGCTCGGCATTGGTCGGGAGCGTGCCGAGCGGGGTCTGGAAGCTCTTGCGGGTGAGGGTGAAGATGGCGTTCTGCGCCTGGTGGGCGGTGCCGAAGATGACGAAGAGGTCGGCTGAGCAGCCCTGCGCGAGGGCCTTGTAGGCGTGGGCATAGGAGGGGCCGCCGCGCTGGAAGTCTATGTGGGGGGCGATGAGGCCGACCAGCGACGAGCGGCAGGTGGGCGATGACGCGTGACGCGTGACGCGTGACGCGGAACGCCCTGTGCCGGGCGGTTGCTCAGCGAGGGCGAGGAGTGCGTCGAGGGTTGCTGTCAGCTCCTGTGGGTCGGCGGGGTATGCGCCGCCGGCGCTGGACGGGGGCCGGATGGGGCTTCGGCGGAACTCCTCGGCGATGGCCTCGACGTGGGCGTGGAAGCGGGGGCTGTCGAGCATCAGGGCGTCGTCGAGCTGGCGGATGACCTCCTGAATCTTCTCTGAGAAAACGAGTTCGCCGAAGCGCCGCAGGATGACTGACTGGATGTCCTGCACAGTGTTCGTGCCGTCGAAGCACGAGAGCAGGAAGAGCATCTCCTGGGGGACGATGAGCACCTTGTCGCTGAGGCGGGCGGGGTCGTGGACTTGGACGAAGAGGCGCCCGCCCTGGCGTATGGGGTGGGCCTCGACCTGTCGGAGCTTGGGCTTATCTGAGGGGGAAAGGGGCATAAGGGACCAAAGGGACCTAAGGGAGGGAAGGCTAGGCGGCTCCAGTGAGGCGGCGGAGGGCCTCGAGGTAGCGCTCGGTAGTCGCGCGGACGACATCGGGCGGCAGGGGAGGGGCGGGGGGCGTCTTGTCCCAGCCCGTCGACTCGAGCCAGTCTCGGACCGGCTGCTTGTCGAACGACGGCTGGGCGCGCCCGGGCTGGTAGCCGTCCACCGGCCAGAAGCGTGAGGAGTCGGGTGTGAAGATTTCGTCAATCAGGAGCAGCTTGCCGTCGCGCTGGCCCCACTCGAACTTGGTGTCGGCTAGGATGATGCCGCGCCGGCGGGCGTAGGCGGCGGCGCGGTTGTAGATGGCGATGCTGCGTTCGCGAAGCGTCGTGGCCAGGTCGAGCCCGAGGATGTCGGCGGCGCGCTCGAAGCTGATGTTCTCGTCGTGGCCCGTCTCGGCCTTGATGGCGGGGGTGAAGATGGGCTCGGGGAGCTGCGAGGCCTCGAGGAGGCCCTTGGGCAGGGGAAGGCCGCAGACGGTCCCGGTCTTGCGGTACTCGCTCAGGCCCGAGCCGGCCAGGTAGCCTCGGATGACGCACTCGACGCGAATTGGCTCGGTCTTGACGACGAGCATCGAGCGGCCCTGGAGCACGCCGGCGAAGCGTTCCAGGCCGTGGCCCATCGCGCTCACGTCGTCGGTGATGAAGTGCGTGTCGGTGATGTCGGCAATAAGGCGGAACCAGAAGACGGAGAGGGCGGTGAGGACGCGCCCCTTCTCGGGGATGCCGACGGGGTTGACGACGTCGAAGGCGGAGAGGCGGTCGGAGGCGACGATGAGGAGTGTGTCGCCGAGGTCATACACGTCGCGCACCTTGCCGCGGGCGAGCAGGGTGTAGCCGGGCAGACTGGTCTGTGTGACGACGGGCGTGTGGCTCACGCAGGAACTCCTCCGAGCGAGGCAGTGGGGGTGGGGGGCCGGTCACGATGGGACGGCCTGGGCCTGGATGCCGAGGCGCGAGGCGAGGCGCTGGACTCCCTTGATGCCAGGGTGGAGCTTGAGGGCTTCGAGCAGTTCGCGCTGGGCGCCCTCGCGGTCGCCGACCTTCAGAAGGGTCTCGGCCAGGCGCTTGCGAATCTCCGCGCGGTCCCTGGCTGGCAGGCCAAGCTTGAGCGCGTGCTGGAAGTGGACCACGGCGTCCTGGGGCGCGGCGGTGCGCGGCAGGTGCTGGCAGTAGATCGTCACGATGCGCTCTTGCACCTCGTCGAAGAAGTAGCGGAGGCGCGGCCCTTCGAGCTCCTCGCGGTAGACCTCTTCGTAGAGGCAGAGGGCATCCTCGAGGCGGCCCTGCTGCTCGTAGGCCTCACCGAGGAGGAACTTGCAGTCGAGGTGGTCCTTGAGGCTCAGGTAGGGATAGAGGTCGAAGGACTCGCGGTCACCGCGAAGGGCCTCGTAGAGGTCCACGGCGGCAGCCGTGTTGCCGCGAAGCAGGTAGTCGAAGAGCTGGCGGCAGCGCGCCGCGGTGCCGTTCATCGGCGGATGGGCGGGGGCATCGGCCACGGAGACGAAGGCGCCGAGTGCCCCGATTCGGAGCTGCTGGTCGTGGTACTTGCGGCGGCGTTCGTCGGAGAGGACGTGGTATGCCTCGACGATCTCGCGGGTGCGCTGTTCGGCCCACGCGGCATTGGACCGGTTGCGGTCGGGGTGGTAGCGTTTGAGGAGGCGGCGGAACGCCCGCTTGATTTCCGGGGCCCCCGCCTCCCGCTCCACTTGGAGGATTGAGTAGTAGTTCAACGCCCCGTTTCCTTGCGTCTTAGCGCCAGGCTCGCCAACCTCCGCCTTGAATTATAATAGGTTCCCGCAGGAGAGTCAAAAATTTCCTTTGCGCTGGGCCCGTGGTCTGCGCCCTTGCTGAGTCGGCGGCCATGTGCTAGGATGGGGGCGGTGGGGGGCGGCGCGAAAGGGGTCGGCGTGGCGGTGCAGTGCCCGCAGTGTTTGCGGCAGTATGACGTGACGCTGTTTGAGTTCCAGCGCTCCGTCGTGTGTGACTGCGGGGCGAGGCTGGACCTCCAGGAGGGGCACGTGCGCCGCCTGCCCGTCGAGGCCATCACGCCGGCGACGTGGGACTACCTGCGGGCGTGCCACATTGCGGAGGGCTACGATCGCTACTTCCAGCACAACGAGTTGTTCCGGTTCGACGTCGCGCTCTTGGACCGGTGGTTCACCACGCCTGGGCGGCTCCTCGACCTCGGCTGCGGGACGGGGCGCCACGTGGCGCACTTCGCCGAGCGGGGGTTCGAGGTGACGGGCGTGGACCTGTCGGAGCACATGCTGGCGGTGACGCGGCACAAGCTGGCCGCCCGCGGCTGCCAGGCGACGCTGGTGCTGGGCGACATCACGCGGCTCGACGGCCTGGGCCTCGGGCGCTTCGACTACGCGATCTGCATGTTCAGCACGCTCGGGATGATCTACGGGGCTGCGAACCGCCATCGCTTCCTCGACTCCGTGCGGCGGCACCTCGAGGCCGGCGGCTGCTTCGCGTTCCACGTGCACAACCGCTGGCACAACCTGTGGGACCCCGACGGGCGGCAGTACCTCCGGACCGCCCTGCGCGCCCGCCTGCGAGGGCTGCCAGAGCCGTTCCAGAAGGACATGGACGGCTACCGCGGGATTCGGGGCCTGTCGCTCTACGTCTACAGCGACCGCGAGATACGGCGAGCCGTGGCGGAGGCGGGTTTTCGGGTCGAGGAGTTCGTGTACCTGAACCACGTGCGGAACGGCGTGCTTCGGGGCCTGGCTCGCGGCCTGCGCAGCAACGGCTTCATCCTGCTGTGCCGCGCGGCGTGAGGCACGGACCGAAGCGAGGCAAGCATTCCCCCCTCTCCCTTGGGGAGAGGGTGGGGGTGAGGGTGCTTTCTCCCTCTCCCTCGGGGAGAGGGTTGGGGTGAGGGTGCTCTCTCCCTCTCCCTCGGGGAGAGGGTCGGGGTGAGGGTGCTTGGGGCGCCGCGGGCGCCGGAGTAGGCACCCTCACCCGCCCGCCAGGGGCGGGCGACCTCTCCCCAAGGGAGAGGTGGGCGGCTACGGCGCGAGCTGGAAGGCGTTGAGGCGTGGACGATGTGATCAACGGCGATGCCGGCCAGTTCCGGTGCCCCGGCTGCGGGCGGGTATTGCCCAGCGGGGGCTTGCGGGCGGGCGAGCGCCTGATGTGCGCGAAGTGCAAGAAGCTGATGCGCTTCGGGCCGCACCTGTTCGATGCAAAGACGCGGTCGGACTGGCAGACGGCTCGCCTCGTGCTCGTCGTGGCCTGCATCGCGGCCACGCTCTGGTGCGTCACGGTCGGCTACGGGTTCGGCTCGCGCACGGGGCGCTGGGTGGCCGGGTTCGGCGGCTCGCTCGTCGTGTGGCTGGTGGCCGTGGGCTGCATCGCCCTGGCCGCGCGCACGACGCAGAACAACGGCGTGCTCGTCAGCGTGACCGCGATGATGGCCGGCGTCGCCCTGTTCTTCATCGAGGGCCTGGGCGAGCAGGTCGGCTACCCCGTGGCCGCCTGGCGCGAGGAGTTCGTGGCCTACGACCTGTGGGCGCCGGCGCTCATCGTGGGCGGGATGTTGGGCCTGGTTGGCTCCCTCGTCCTCCAGCGCCGTTGGCGCTCCATCTGAGAGGCTTCGATGCCCAACGACACCGAACCCGGCGAGCCGCAGGTGAGCTACTTCGTCACCGTGCGCACGTTCCAGTGCCGCTCCGTGTTCCACGAGGAGCAGAAGGCGGCCACGCTGGTGGAGCTCATCGAGACCCTGCGCCGCCAGATGGGCTTCAAGAAATACGCCTACGCCGTCCTGCCCGACCACTACCACGTGCTGCTCGGCGGTGGGCCGGCCAGCGCTGCCGTGGCCGACGCCATTCTGGCCATCAACCGCGCGATGGAGCGCTTCATCGAGCCAGAGGACGGTGGCCAGCCGCTGTGGGACGACGAGCCGGAGGTGCTGGTCATCTACACGACCCAGTCGCGCTTCGAGAAGCTCAACTACATCCACCAGAAGCCGGTGCTCTGCGGCATCGTGGAGAAGCCGCAGGACTACGCCTTCTCCAGCGCCGCCTTCTACTTCAAGCGATACGGGAAGACGGAGTTCTGACCGCGCCGTGGCTTCGTAGTGCGGCCTTCAGGCCGTATCGGACGTATGCGGGCCGAGGCCGGAGGGAATGATGAAGATCAAACGCCGAGTATCGAATGCTGAATGAGGCAGCAGGCGAGGGTTCCCAGCGGCTTCTCCCACTTCCACATTCGACATTCCTGTCTCTTGGTTGCGGTCGCTGGCCGTCTCCGGGAAGAGCGGGCGATAGTCCCATGCCAGGCCGTGTTGGTCGGTGAGCGCGCGGATGCGCCCCTGGAATGCCTCGTAGAGGTCCTGCTCGCGCCCCTTGTGCTCGGGCGCGCAGAAGAAGGTGCGGCAGCCGAGGGGGCGCCAGGGGTGGGCGGAGCATCGCCCCCCCACAAGGTAGCCGCAGAGGCCCGCCGCGGTCAGGTGCGGTGGGCCGCAGGCGTTGACGAGGAGCGCGCGCTCGAGGAAGCTAGCGTAGAGCCGGTAGTCGTTTCGGCGGAAGTCGCAGCACTGGCCGCAGGCGCGGCACTCGACCCCCAGCGTGGCGAGCCGCCCGTCGAGGTCGCGATAGGCGGCGGCCAATGCCTCGAGAGCTTGCGCAAGGCCCATCACACGGCGGCCTCGATGGGGCAGAAAAAGGCGCTCGTGGAGTACGAGGAGTCGCCGTGGCACTTGGAGAAGACGACGTTTTGCCCGCCGCTGGCGGCATAGCAGTGGGGGTTGGCGCAGAAGGTGGTCTCGGCGGCGTGCTCGGTGCAGAGGACCTCGGCACGCATGTCGTGGAGGACGGCCACGACATCAGGCGAGGGCTGCTTGTCGGCCTTCGCGCTGATCGAGAAGACGGCGTACTCCGTGTGGAGCACCTGGGCCGCGGCGGCGGAGAAGCCGGCCGCCCGCCCGTAGTGGGGCGCTTTGAGGATATTCACGTCGAGGTGCCGCTGGAGCCAGGGGTCGCTCAGGGCGGCGGTCCAGAACGAGCCCTGGGCGTCGCTCGTCAGGAGCAGGCGGATGCCGCGGCACTCGACGTGGAGGACCAGGGAGAGCTCGTTCTGCTCGCGGAGGAAGGCCGCGGGCTGGGGGGCCGGCGCGTCGTTGGGCGGGACCCGCAGGATGTTGGGCACGGCTGGGTGTAGCACCGTGAGGCCGATGTCGGTGAAGAGCGCGGGCAGCGGCTGGCCGCGAACGGGGTTGAACATCCGCTCCGGCCCCAGACGCCCGTGGAGGCGCGAGAACAGGCGCTGGTAGGCCCGCTCATCGGGCAGGCGGTGCCCGGCCACGGAGGGCTGGGTGGATTCGCAGGCCGGCCCCCAGAATGCCTGCACCGCCACGCGGTCCGACTCCGCCACCTGGAGCAGGCCCGCGATGTGGTTGCGGTCCACGTGCGTTGCCACCAGGAGGTCCACCACCGTGATCCCGTTGCGGAGCAGGTAGGCCAGAAGGCGTCCGCCGTGGGCCGGCCCGCCGCCGTCCACCACGATGGTCCGCACCTGATGGCCGTCGCGGAAGCGCACGATTGCCGCGTCGCCGTGCCCCACGTCGAGAAACGTCGCCGCCAGGTCCAGTTCCTGCACGCTCACCGACTGTCCTCCACCCTCGTGGCTGAAGCCCCCCGCCTCCCCCTATGTTAGCAGATGGGGAATCGCGCCGTCAAGCGCGCTTGCGGTCCTTGACAGCGCCGCCCTGGGTGAGTATTGTCATGGCGCCTGCTGTTGTCGTTCGGGCGGCGGACATGTGCGAAGGCGAGCCTGAAAGGGAGCGACTATGGCGGATGAACCGCTCATCGCGGTGTTTGTGGACTACGAGAACCTGGCCATTGGCGTGCGGGACATGAACAAGGGGCCATTCCAGATTGACCTCGTGCTCCGCCGCCTGCTGGAGAAGGGCCGCATCGTCTTCAAGCGGGCCTACTGCGATTGGAAGCACCACCGCGACGCCGTGCCCGAACTCCACCGGCACGGCATCGAGATGGTTGACATCCCCGGCTCGAAGGCCAGCGGAAAGAACAGCGCCGACATCCGCATGGTCACCGACGCCATTGACCTGTGCTACTCCAAGAGCCACATAGACACCTTCGTCCTCGTGTCGGGCGACAGCGATTTCTCGCCGCTGGCCGCAAAGCTCAAGGAGAACAACAAGCGCGTCATCGGCTGCGGAGTCAAGAACTCCACCTCCGACCTGCTGATGGAGAGCTGCGACGAGTTCATCCTCTACGACGACCTGATCCGCGCTGCCCAGCGGACCCACGCGCCCAAGCGGCAGCAACGCAAGGACCCCAAGAAGCAGGAGGCCTTCGACCGCGTCCTCGAAATCGTCACATCCCTCGCCCTCGACCACGACGTCGTCTGGGGCTCGATGGTCAAGCAGACGATCAAGCGCGTCTACCCAGGCTTCAACGAGGACTACTACGGCTACAGTTCCTTCACCAAGCTCCTCGAGGACATGAAGAAGGAGGGCCTGGTCGAGCTGGGCGAGGAGCGGCCCGGCAACTACTCGGTCCGCCTCACGGCCGAGGCGTCGTGAGGCCCGACCGCACCTGCTGCACAGGAAAGGAGGCGCAAGCGATGGCCAATGTGAAGAGAAGCACCCACGGGAGGCCGAAGGAGGGCCGCGGGGTCGAGCGACGCCAGTTCCTCGCCCTCGCCGCCGCGGGCGGGGCCGGGCTGCTCGTGCTGCGCAGCGGCACCCTGGGCGCCGAGGCCCCCAGCAACAAGCTCAACGTCGCTATGATCGCCACCGGGGGCCGGGCGGGGGCACACTACGGCGCAGTCTCCGGTGAGAACATCGTGGCTCTGTGCGACGTGAATGAGCAACATCTCGAAAAGGCCGCCAAGCGGTTCCCCAACGCCAAGACCTATGTGGACTGGCGGAAGTGTCTCGACCAGAAGGACATCAACGCGGTGATCTGCTCGACGACGGACCACACCCACGCCTTCGTGTCCAACTGGGCGCTCAACCGCGACATGCACGTCTACTGCGAGAAGCCCCTCGGCAACACCGTCGAGGAGGCCCGGGTGGTCCGCGCCAACTACCTGAAGCGGAAAGACAAAGTGGCCACCCAGTGCGGCACGCAACGACACGCCGCAGACAACTTCAACCGCATCGCCGAGCTGATCCGCGATGGCGCCATCGGCGAGCTGAGCCAGGCCCACGCCTGGGGCAACCGCCAGATACGACGCTCCGGCTACCTGCCCGCCCAGGGCGAGCCGCCCAAGCACCTCCACTACGACCTCTGGCTCGGCCCCTCGCCCTTCCACCCCTACAACCCTGGCTACTTCGGCGGCTGCCTCGCCTGGAACATGTACTGGGACTTCGGCAGCGGCCAGATCGGCGACATGGGCAGCCACACGATGGACCTGGTGTGGAACGCCATTGACCCCGTGCTGCCGACGACCGCCCAGGCCGAATCGTACCCCGCCGGCTCGCAGCAGGCCGGCAACGAGGGGGGCAAGCCGGGCGAGCCGATCCCGCCCCACCCCGACGTCACCCCCGTCGAGCTCCACAGCACCTTCGACATGCCGGCCACCAGTTGGCGGCCCGCCATCAAGGTGAATTGGTGGCAAGGCGGCATGATGCCACGCTCGCCCAGGGGCTGCGTGGAACTCAACAAGATCGGCCACGGCGCCATGTTCAAGGGTAAGAACGGCTTCCTCGTCTGCGACTACGGCTCGCGCATCATCCTGCCCTTTGGCGATGGCGACGACATGACCTACTACAAGCCACGCACGAAGGAGCAGCTCCAGGCCCCCGTCGGCGGCTTCCAGCAAGAGTGGGTCGCCGCCTGCAAGGACCCCAGCAAGAGAAAGACCCACTGCGATTTCGACTACAGCGGCACGATGATCGAGACCATGCTCCTCGGCCTCGTGGCCTACCGCGCCGGCAAGAAGATCAGCTACGACGGCGACAAGGGCGTCGTCACCGACAACGACGAGGCCAACGGCTTCCTGAGGAAGAAGTACCGCGAGGGCTGGACCCTCAACGGTTAGAATAGGAGGTCCGCCACAGAGGCACAGAGGGCACAGAGAAGAGAGAGAACCGGGGCTGAAACCCAAGCTAGGCTCCGCCTTCTTCTTCCTTCTCTGTGTGCTCTGTGTCTCTGTGGCAGATGACTCGGCGCTTCTCAGTAGTCCATCGGCAGGGCGGCGAGCTGGGCGGCGGTGAAGACGGGGCCTTCCTTGCAGACGTAGATGGGGCCGACGTTGCATCGGCCGCACTTGCCGAGGCCGCACTTCATGCGGTTTTCGAGCGTGGTGTAGACCTGTTGGAGCGAGAAGCCCAGGGCCTTCAAAGTGGCGAGGGTGAACTTTATCATGATCGGCGGGCCGCAGAGGACGACGACGGTGTTCTCGACCGGGGGCTTGAGCTGCTCGACGACCGTGGGGACGAAGCCGATACGGCCCCGCCAGTCGGGCGTCTCGCCGCCGGGGTCCACCGTCTGCACGAGCTGGACGTCGGTTCGCGCCTCCCATTCGGCCAGCTCGTGCTTGTAGACCAGGTCGGCCACAGTGCGGGCGCCGTAGACGATCATCACGTCGTCATAGCGCTCCCGCTGGTCGAGACAGGTCCAGATGACGCTGCGGACGGGGGGCAGGGCGATGCCGCCGGCGATGAAGAGCAGCTTCTTCCCCTGCCAGGCGTCCACGGGGAACGTGTTGCCATACGGCCCGCGGAAGCCCACCGTGTCGCCCACCTCGCAGCGCGCGAGCGCCCTGGTCACGCGGCCCGCCTCGCGGAACGTGCACTCGATGTAGCCCGACCGCGTGTGGGGCGAGGCCACGCAGAAGGTGCTCTCGCCCGCCCCGAACACCGAGTATTCGCCGAACTGCCCCGTGCGGAAGCTGAAGCGCTCGGCGTCGGCGGCGTCGGCGAACTCCAGCCGGAGGGTCTTCACCAGCGGCGCCTCGTCGCGGACCGCCGCGATCCGCATCAGCATGGGCTTGTAGATGTTCGGGGAAGCTGCGGGGGCGGACTCGATGGTGTCAACAGTGCTCATCGGTGGTCAACATCTCCGGGGCAAATCGGCCACGATTGGCAGGCGACTCACGGTGGCAATTATAGGGCAACAGGGGCCGGCGGTCAACTGTCGAGCCTTGACATCTCAGGCGCCAGGCTGTACACTGGCTACGGGAGACGGAAAGCTCGCTGACCTGCACGAGGGCGCCGCGATGGGGCGAATCAGGCGGAACGTGAAGGTGGACGGCCGGCAGTGCTGGACGCTGTTCGACAGTGGCGCGCGGAACACGTACGTCGCCTCATCCGTGGCGGGCCTCCTGTCCACCTACAAGGCGGCGCGCCCCATCCGCAGCGCAATCGGCGGGCGTGTCAGGGAAACGGACACCGCCGCCATGCTGGAGGGGGAGCTGGAGGGGCGGCATATCCTGACTCAGGCGCTGGTCGTAGACGAGATCGGGACCGATGAGGACGGCCGGCCCATCGAGATCCTCTTCGGCGCGCTCGCCATGCAGCAGTGGGGCATCCGCCTCATCCCCGAGGAGGAACGCCTCGACATGTCGCACTACCCAGAGGAGTTCATCGAGTACTGACCCTTCGAGACTGTGGCGGGACTGGCCGGATCTGGTCGAGTGTTGAGAATCCGCTCGGGAAGGAGGGGCGATGGCCTTCATGCGCACGAAGGCGAAGGCCCGAAGAGGAAGGCGGGGCCTGCTTGAGGCGGAATGCGCCTTCCTCGAGCGAGTATGGGTCCCAAGGTAGGAGGGTGGTACATAACGGCCAGGGTCACGTGTCGCAAGTGCGGGAAAGCGACGAGGGTTGAGGTGGGAGGCGCCGGCGCACAATTCCTGTTCACCTGCGGAATCTGCGGTGAATCCAGGCTGCTGAGGATGAGGCAGGATGCGGCGGGTGGGGCAACGGCGAAGAAGGGCGAGGCAAGTGCTGGGAAAGCCGGGAGCCGTGAGGAGCAGCGGAAGGAGCCCCCTGAACTCCGTTTGATGGGGGAGGATGCGTCGCACGGCGAACCATCGCCTCAGGCAATCCAGTCCCCCCTTCCTGAGCGGCCTCACCGCAAGCCGGCCTGGACCACCATTGCCATGGGAGCCTGCATGGCAATGGCTCTACTGTTCCTATTCCTAGCAGTGAAGGGCGTTGCTGCCCAGCTCCCAGCGCGGGCGCCCGGTTCACCCGCGTCGGGGGCAAGCTGGGCGAGCCGAGCGTCAGAAGCTCTCTCGCCGCGTGGAGCCACGGCTCTGGCCTTGATCCTCGCGATTCTGTTCGGCTGTGCCGGAGCAACCATCAAGACCGGCGAGCTCATCCCCTCTTCTGTGGGCATGTTCTTGGGCGTGAGCGCCTTCTACGTGTCGTGCGGAACGATGGTGGCATTGTGCAAGATGCTCGGATCGGCTGGACATCCGATGCTTGCTGGCGGGATCGGCGTGGCTCTGCTTCCCTTCGCTCTCGGATGTTGGCTCGTGCGTGGAGCGCTGCGCGGGCACCGCTGACGGCCCTGGTTCCCCGAGACCTAGCGCACAGACGTGCCACGTCCATGCAACGCTTGGGCGTGCCGTGCTATGGGGTCCGCGCGCGGCCCGTGGCCTTGTTGACGAGGATGCGCGGCTTGGAGGCGGGGGAGGCGAAGCGGCCGGAGAGGACGTCGTCCTCGCGGAAGCGGGCGAGGAGGATCTCGGCGTCGGCGTAGCGGTTGCGGTCGTAGATGATCGAGATGGTGCCGTCGGGAGCCTGGAAGCCGTCGGGGTAGGAGATGCCGGCCCGCTCGTCGAGGAGGAGGCCGCCGCGCCAGGTCTGGCCGTCGTCGTCCGAGAGGAAGGCGGTGAGGTGGCAGCGCTGGGGGGTGCGCTCGTCTATCCGGCCGTGCTTGACGAGAAGCAGGCGGCCTGAGGCTAGGCGGCGGATGTGGAAGCGGGCGTTGATGTGGGGGAAGCGGACGCGAGGGGCCGTCCACGTGCGCCCCTGGTCGGATGAATGGCTTTCGGCGATGCCGTCGAGGGTGCGTGCGAGCATCCAGAGGCGGCCGTCGCGCAGTTCCACCAGCATGTGCTCGTCGAAGTCGAAGCGTTGGAAGCGGACGCCGCCGCGCTTGGCCCAGGTCTTCCCCTCGTCGGCCGAGGCGAAGACGTGGGCCATGCGCTCGGGGTCGAGGTCGCGGAAGGCGTCGCGGAAACCGGGCGGCATGGCCTTGGGGTCGCAGGTGGGGCGGTGGCGTTCGGTGGAGGCGTGGATGCGGTCGCGCGCCCAGAGGGAGATGGGCATGAGCCATTCGCCGCTCTTGAGGACGGTGGGCTTGTTGAGGGTGGCGCCGTGCCAGATGCGGCGCGGGGCAGACCAGATGGGGCGGGGCGCATCGGGGTTGTCGCAGGTGATGGCCCAGGCGCCGGCCCGGCCGTCGAAGTAGCCCATCGCCAGGTCGAAGAAGAGCCAGAGGCGGCCTTTGGGGTCGGTCCACAGGTTGCCAACGAGGGTTCGCCGCGGCAGGCCGCTGGGGGCGTTGGAGGGGTCAATGACGAGGCGGGGCTTGGACCAGGTGTCGCCGCCGTCGTCGCTGGTGGCGAGGACGAAGTAGGCGAGCTCGCTGTCGCCGCCGCTCACCCAGGCGGCCCAAAGGCGTCCGCCGGGCGTGCGGTCCATGCCGATGACCATGTTCATGTCGCGGGCCTCGTCGGCATACTGAGGCCCTGGGTCGGCGTTGATGGCTGGGGGCTGGAGAGCCAGGTCGTGTATCTCGGGCAAGGTGGCGGCTCCTGCGGCGGCAGCGGTGGCGAGTGATGCGAGGAGGAGCAGGGCGGTCGAGGGTCCGACGCCCGACAACTGGATCATTCCTGTCCCTCTTGGCTGGGGGCCGAGGCGTCGTTGGGTGGGAGTGGTGAGGCCCAGCAGACGCGGTTCTTGCCCTCGCGCTTGCCGCGGTAGAGGGCCTCGTCGGCGCGCTGGATGAGGGCCTCGGCATCGGCGGCGTCGGCGGGGAAGACGGCTACGCCGAGGGTGATGGTGATGGCGCCGGGCTGCTCGCCCTCGGGGCAGAAGCTCTCGATGTGGCTGCGGATGGTCTCGGCGACGCGTTGGGCGCCGCGCTGGCCCGTGGCTGGGAGGATGATGACGAACTCCTCGCCGCCGTAGCGGGCCACGATGTCGTTCTGCCGCGTGTTGTCGAGCAGGATGCGGGCGATCTGGCGGAGGACGACGTCGCCCTTCGGGTGGCCGTGGGCGTCGTTGTACTGCTTGAAGTTGTCGAGGTCGGACATGATGAGGGCCACTGGCGCTCCGATCTGGGCGGCGTTGGCCAGCTCGGTGTTGAGGGTGGTGACGAAGTGGCGGTGGTTGTAGAGGTTGGTCAGGCCGTCGTGCTCGGCGAGGTGTTCGGCGCGCTTGTAGAGCTGGGCGTTTTCGATGATGAGGCCGGCGTGGCGGGCGGAGTGGGTGAGGAGG
>Ga0194112_10003305_pt1 | contig 22503 bp, 13 predicted proteins | sample TA2MahC400mmetaG_FD_146191 | JGI IMG/M metagenome (GOLD analysis project Ga0194112, IMG submission 146191) | Freshwater microbial communities from Lake Tanganyika, Tanzania - TA2015016 Mahale Deep Cast 400m | ecosystem: Environmental > Aquatic > Freshwater > Lake | place: Tanzania: Lake... | reverse complement strand
CCGCGACATCGGCTCGCCGCCCGACTACCTGTTCGAGCTGGCCGACGCCGTTCGCGCGGAAATGACCGACCCGGCCAGCCGCCGCCTCTTCAAGCTCCGCCGCTGCCAGATGGCACTCCTGAGCGGCCGCAGCGGCACGGGCAAGACCCTCAGCGTCTACGCCCTCTGGCGGCTCCTCTACGAGACGATGGCCGAGGTCACTGGCGTCCCCCTCGAAGAGCTGCCGCCGCGCGTCGTCCGCGTCCGTGCCGCCCAGATCCTCTCCATGTGGTTTGGCGAATCCGAACGGAACATGGACCGCTGCTTCCAGGAAATCCTCCAGCTCGCCGACACCCCCGTCGCGGGCGCGGGCGGCAAGGAGCACGCGGCCCCCGTGCTCGTCATCATCGAGGAGATTGACGGCCTTGGCCGCGCCCGCGGCCAGGAGGCGGTCTACGACCGCGTGATGACCACGCTCCTCCAGCTCCTCGACCCGACCCGCCAGGAGTTGAAGGACCGGCTCATCGTGTTCGTGGCGACGACGAACGTCGAGAGCCTGGTGGACACGGCGCTCCTGCGGCGCATCGGGGCAACCGTCGAACGCTTCGGCAGCCTCGACCGCCGGGCCTTCGCCGCCGTCCTCGCCAAGCACCTGGCCGGCATCCCCATCGTCTCCCACAATGGCACCACGCAGGCCGAGGCGGAGCGCCGCCTGGTGCAGGCCCTCACATCGTGGCTCTTCAGCCCCAACGGCGAGGACCAGGGCCAGGTCGAGCTGTCGTTCGCCAACGCCCCGGCGCCGATGGTTCGGCGCCGCCGCGACTTCCTGACGGGCGGCCTGGTTGACCGCGCGGTGCAGCAGGCGGCCAACGAGGCCAGCCGCGCCGCCCGCCGCGGCCGGGAGCCCATCGCCGGCGATGGGCGCCCCGTCGGCCTCACCGCCGAACTGCTCATGACCTCCTTCGACGAGCAGATACAGAACATCGCCGACCGCCTCGACATCTACAACGCGGCGAGCTACCTCGACCTGCCCGACGGCCAGCGCCTCACCGCCATCCGCCGCGTCGCGCGGCCAGCGGGGCCGCTTCCCGTCTCCCTGATGCGCACCCCCGCCGGCGGCAGGCCGCACCAGACCTCCGCCGCCGGGTGATGGGGAACCACGATGAGCCACAAGACGAGAGAGCACGAAGATGGCGCTCGCTCCTCGCAACCCGCCGAGGACACGCCCGTGCCACGCGAAACGCGAAACTCGCAACTCGAAACGGATATCCCCCCGCCCGTGGCCGCCGTGCTGTGCCGCCACGGCGTCGCGGCCAGCCGCGTGGACCCCCACACCGTCTCCTTCGCCGCCGTGCCCGTCTCCGACCAGTTCAGCAAGCCGCGGACGAACCTCCTCGTCCAGCGCCCCGCGCCCAACGGCGGCAGCGCCATCTACGTGGACAGCGACCTGGCCTACACGGGCGCCGATGCGGCAATGCTCCGCCTCCTCACCGGCCCCTCGCACCGCGACTGGCGGCGCCTCCGCATCCCGCCAGTCCCCGGCACCCTGGCCGAGGTCCTCTGTGTCGTGCTCGAGCTCTTCGGCTCGCCCCTCGCCGGCGACCTCCGCGCCGCCGCGAGCAACGTAGCGGCAAGCGTCCCGCTTGCTGACCGCAACCGGGACGGTTGCGGCTACACGGAATCAGAGCGCCCGCGCGCCGCGGACCTTCAGATCGGGCCGGTCCTCGCCGCCGTGGGCGAGCGGATTCCGCCGGAACTGGCCGCCGAGAGCTATCGCACGTGCTTGCGGAAGGAGCTGGCCCTCCGCGTCGCCACCGTCGTCACCCGGCCCACTCACCCGCATGCCGCAGTCCTGTGGGCGGCCGCGGGCGCGGGGCGCGACCACCTGATGCTGGCCGCGGCTCACCTGCTGCTCGAAGCCAGGCGCACGGCCCGCGTCATCCGCGTCTCGGGCGGCCTCATCGCCGCAGGCTGCATCTTCCAGGCCGAGGTGGACAGCGCCTTCCTCCGCGTCCTCACCGAGGCGGCGGGGCTTGGTGACTGCGTGCTGCTCGTGCAGGACCTCGACGTGTGCCTCACCGGCTCGCCCGCCAGCCTGTCGGTCCTGTGCGGCGCCCTAGATAAGGGGCTGCGGCTCCTTGCCACGGCGCGGAGCGACGCCGCCCTGGGCCGCCTCCAGCGCGACGAGCCGCTCGCCCGCCGCCTCCTCGCCGTCGAGGTCCCCTCCCTCGACCGCGCCGAGACGGGCGAGGCGCTGTCCCAGTTCGCCGCTGCCAGCGGCCTGACGGCCGACGCCACGGTGCTCCAGGCCACGCTGAACCTGGCTGCCAAGCGCGGCGGCGCCGAGCCCGCCGCCTCCCTCGGCCTCCTCGGCTCCGCCATCGCCGACGCCGCCTGGCGCGGCGGCCGCGAACTGCATCCCGACGACATCTTCGCCGCACCGCGCGGCGAGTGGCCAGACGCCCCGCCCGACACAGGAAAGGAGTGACCCCGATGATGGAACGCACGCGTCCCCCTCGCGAAGGCGGCTCAGGTAGCCCGAGCATCCTGGGCAGCCCCTTCGGCCCGCGAGCCGATCAGGGCGGGCCGGTCAACGTCAGCCACTTCCCCTACACCGAATCGCTCCCCGTCGGCGGCATGAGCGTCGCCCAGATCCGCTCCCGCTTCCGCGACCGCTTCGACATTGACCCCACGAGCCAGGCGGTCCTCGACGGCGACGAGGTGGGCGACGACACGGTCGTCCGCGCCGGCCAGTCCCTCGCCTTCATCCGCCGCGCCGGCGAAAAAGGCTGAGAGCGCCTTCCCCCCTCTCCCTCGGGGAGAGGGCCGGGGTGAGGGTGCTTCAGTGACCGAGGGCGCAGGAGAAGAAGGCACCCTCACCCGCCCGCCTCTGGCGGGCGACCTCTCCCCAAGGGAGAGGTGGGCGACCGTGCCACGCGGCTGATCCAGTTGGAAGGAGGCACCGAATGGGGGTCGAGAGCGTTCTGGAGGCCCTGGCCCTGCGCCGGGCCGCGGCCCGCGCGGGGCCGGAGTGCGCCGTCACCATCGAAGGCTCGGCCATCCGCGCCACCTCGCCCGAGGGCCAGGCCGCCGAGATGAGCCTCAAGCGCTTCGGCGAACTCCTCGCCCCGCCGCTCATGACCACCTGCGGCGCCATCCTGCCCGACGGCGTGAAGCTCATCGAATCCCGCGGGCCGGTCACGGTGTGGGTCCACGAGACCCCACCCCGCATCCACAGCCTCAAGTGGATCGCCGGCGACTCGGCCACGCCGTTCGGCAGCGGCACCAAGTACCGCACGGTGCGGGTCGCGCTGCCCTACGTGGTGGTGCTGGCCGTGTTCGAGCCGCGCGAGCACGGCCTCCAGCAGCTCTCGGCGCGCAACGAGTGCTTCTTCCGCGTCGCGCCCCTGGCCAGCGCCGACGACGAGTTGCTCTACCCCGCGCTCCTCAACTGCTCCAAGTTCACGCCCCCCGAGGGTAAGCCGCTCTCGTGGATTTGCACGGCGCAGATGAACCGCGCGCCCTTCGCCAACGAGCCTGACACGCCACGACGCCTCCGCCTAGGCTTCCAGGAGCTGATGCGCTGCCTGTTCGAGACCGGCTTCAACTTCTCCAGCGAACACCACGAGGGCGCGAGCTGGTTCACCGAATCGGCCCGCGTGGACCGCCGCATCGCCACCATTGAGGCCTGGGAGAGGGCGACGGCGGAGGCCCCCACGTTCGTCCTCGACGTGCCCTGGCTCCGGACCGGCCTGAGCCTGCGGGCGGTCCTCGAGCGCATCTTCGGCAACGCCCGCGCCCGCCGGCCCGCGCTCGCCACCGCGCGCGATGTCGCCCGCCTCGTCTTCAACCACGCGGGAGAATGAAGGTGGCCCGATGAGCACGCCAGGCACGTCCCTCCTCACCCCCATCTACCACAAGACCTCGGCCGACATGCCCTGGCCCGAGGACCCCGTGTTCTTCCTCCTCACCGCCAGCGGCTTGTTCCTGTGCCGCAACCACCCGCTGTTCCGCAGTTGCGTGCCCGCGCGGCGCTGGCCGGGCGAGCTGGCGCCCCAGCAGGAGGGCCTCACGCCACAGTTCCCCAAGGTGCCCCAGCCCGTCGTCGAGGCCGCCGTGGGCTTCTTCGCGCGCGTCGCCGAACTCCACCAGGCCGAGGCCGCGGCACTGCTCACGTGGGACAAGGCCTCGGGCGCCGTCCGCCTCCTCGTCCCCCAGCAGCACTGCACGGTCGAGGAGACCTCGAGCGGCCGCCGCTACCCCCTCGGCGTCCGCTACGACCTGCCCGCCCGCCTGCCCGACGGCGCCCTCCTCCTCGGCGACATCCACAGCCACCCCGACATGTCCGCCTTCGCCTCGCACACGGACTGCGCGGACGAGGACTATCGGGCCGGCCTCCACATCGTCGTCGGCCGCCTCGACCGCGAGCCGCCCCAGTTCCACGCCGAGGCCGCGGTGGACGGCATTCGCTTCCGCCTCGACCCCGCCCAGGTGCTCGGCGGCTACGCCCGCCGACGCCACGCCATCCCCCAGAGCTGGCTCGACCGCGTCACCATCAAGCTCCTCCCCCCCATCAAGTGGCCCCCGCTCGCCCCCGCGAAGCCTGCGAACAGCTATGAGAGGGGCTACAAGCGATGAGCCAACCTGCCCTGCCCCGCGACTTGCCCCTCGTCCCCAACGTGCCCGACGGCACGAGCTTGAAGCTCATCGGCCTCGGCGGCGTCGGCGGCATCGTCGCTCGCTACCTTGCCATGTTCCTGGCCTCCCTCGACCGCGACATCCGCCTCGTGCTCATTGACGGCGATGCCTTCGAGCCGTCGAACGCCACGCGGATGTTCTTCTCCGCCGCGGGGAACAAGGCCCAAGTGGTCCGCGACGAGCTGGCCCCCCGCTTCGCCGACTCGCAGCTCGCCATCGTTGCCATCCCCTCCTACGCGGAGGCAGGGAACCTCGACACGCTTCTTCACGACGGCGACACCGTGATCCTCGCCGTGGACAACCACGCCAGCCGCAAGCTCGTGGCCGACTACTGCGCCACGCGCCTCCACAACGTCTGCCTCATCTCCGGCGGCAACGACGGCGTGGGCAAGGACGCCTCGGGCCGCACCCTGCGCGGCACCTACGGCAACTGCCAGATTCACCTGCGCCGCGACGGCGAGGACGTTTCTCCCTCCCTCACCCGCTACCACCCCGAAATCCAGAGCCCTGCCGACCACCTGCCGAGCGAGCAGAGCTGCACGGAACTCGTCGCCTCGGTGCCCCAGCTCCTCTTCGCCAACCTCATGGCCGCGTCGGCCATCCTCAACGCCTTTTGGCTCCACGCCTGCGGCGCGCTCCACTACGGCGAGCTGGCCTTCGACATCGCCGACGCCCTCATGCGTCCCGTCTTCCCCCTCCCACCCGCGCCCCTCGACACGTAGCTCACGCCGCGGACCTCGGCAAGCTGCCTGCGTGTGCCTCTGGCTCATCGCTCACCTTCTACTGGTTGGACTCCTTGACCTCCCCGCGGGCTTGGCGTACACTGGCGGGTACCTGCCAGAGAAGGAGACTCCCGTGTGCGCGCTCGTCCTGGTTGCTGCCCTCGCCCTCTCGGCCGCTGCGCCGCCCAACCCCTGCACCAACGGCTCGTTCGAGGAGCTGGCCCCCAACGGCTTCCCCCTCGACTGGGAGCCCGTTGGCCAGACCGTCGAGGTCGTCTCCGACGCCCACAGCGGCCAGCGCGCTCTGCGCCTCGTTCGGGGAGAAGACCGCCTGAAGGCGGAACTACGAACGGAAGACCGCCTGAAGGCGGGACTCCAAACGGCGGAGACCGGGCTCAACCGCGCCTGGAAGGCCAAGAGCGGCGAGCGCGGCGCGATGATTGGGCAACTCAAGGGCGGCATCGAGTTCTGGTACAAAGCCCTCTCCGCCGCTGAGGGCACGAAGCTCACAGTCCAGGCCATCCCGATGAACGCCGTCCCCATCGAGGGCACCGATTCGCCCCGCGCCACATTCACCGTCCCGAAGGAACACGTCGGCGACGGCCAGTGGCACCAGGGCCGCCTCAAGTACGACTTCACCGGCGACCCGAAGGCCAGATGGGTCCACTTCGGCGCCCGCATCCTCGGCACGGCGGGCGAGTTTCTGCTCGACGACTTCGCCTACGTCGAGCGCGTCGGCCCCCTCCTCCGCATCAGCCGCCTGCGCCTCGACGAGGACCCCAAGCGTCCTGGCGAGCGCTGCACCATCTCCGCCCTGATCGAAAACGTCGGCGACGCCCCCGCCCCCGACACCCGCGCCACCCTCACTGCCCCGCCCGGCCTCCGCGCCAGCCCCGCCGAACTCCGCCTCGGCGGGCTCGCCCCCTCCGGGAAGGCCAATGCCAGTTGGACCGTGGATGGGAGGCGAGAGGGACGTGGACGCATCACGCTTGCCGCGACCGGCGGTTCCACCGAGGCGGTTGAGTCCATCCCGTTCGCCCCGGAGTGTGTGATTGAGAGCTGGGGCCCCGTGACCCCCGTAGTCCTGCCGGGGGAACCGGTGACCCTCGAGTGTCTCGTCCGAAATGCTGGCAATGCTGTCCTGCGGGTGACTCACGCCGAGTTCGGGCTTTTCAACAAGAGCAAGGTGCTGAGGCCGAGGTCCCTTCTGCCTGGCGAGGCCTGGGTGGCGAGCGCAACGTATGCGCCCACGGCTAAGGACTGGCTCTCCGAAGGGGGCCGGCAAGTCTGTGGCCATGTGTACATCCGTGCTGACGGCTACCCCTGGATGTCAGGCTGCTCAGTAATGCGCGCAGCCCCCATAGGGGTGCCTCCGCCCTCTGGCCGGCTTCGGGCCTTCGCCTCGGATCAGTATGCCCTCCTGGAGAACGAGCATCTCCGGCTCGTCTTCCGGCGCGACCCCTTCGAATTCGCCATCGGTGAACTTTCGGCCAGAGGAGCTGGCGGCTGGCGCACGATCGCCTGGGTGGAGCACCGCCGCAATCTCTCACGGGGTCATGAGCGGCTGGCGGTCCCGCCCAGAGCCGAAACGGCGGACGAGGCACGTCTATTCTTCTCGGAATCGGCCCAGTGGATCGCAGACATCTTTGCGGAGCCGGCCAAACAGACAATGGCAACCATCAGAGTCAACTCCTCTTTCAAGCTCACAACAGGCTCGAGGGCGATATCGGTGGAGCATGAGATAGCCAGCGAAGGCGCGGATGGCCTCTGGTTACCCTGCGAAGAGGTGACACTGTACGTTCTGGAGCGTGACGAAGCCATCTTCCCGGGCCTCGAGTGGCTTGTGGGGAACGAAGGGTCGTCGAGCTCCCTCGACATCGCCAGGACCCACCCCGATCGCATCCGGCAGCTCGTTCACCCCAACAAGGTCACAGTGCCTGCTGTTGGCCTCCACGGTCGCTCGGGAACCGTTGGGTTGCTCTGGGATCCGAAGAGGAAGCGGGATGGCGGGTTCGACATCCAGTCGTGCCTCTTTGCCTCACCAGACCGGTTCCGCAACCATCGGTCCCACCTTGCCGGGCTGGTGTTCCCAACGAACCCGGAGTTCTTCCGGGAAAACATCTCCTTCTCCTGGAAGCCGTCTGCCCTCAAGCGCAAGGAGCCGATACAACTGCGCAGCTTGATCTTCGCAGATTGCGAGGCGAAGGATGCGCTTGCGGCGGTGGATGAGTGGATTCGCATCTATGGCCTGCCTGAGCCCCAGCCGCTGCCGCAGAGGCATGATCCGGCGGATCGGTCGGATCAGTCGGATCGGGCGGATCAAGGCTATGAGCACGAGATTCAGTTCTCGATGCAGGCATACCTGAAATCGCTCTGGGTGCCCGAGACCAAAGAATGGTGGACGAGCAAGGGCGGCGGGCCAATCATGTCGAAGAAGGGCCGGCCGCACAGTTTCGTGGCCGATCTGTTGCTCGGCTCCCTTGTCAGCCCCGATGAGGCCGTGCGGAAGGCTTGCCGGGAGCGTGCGGAGTTCATCTCGGAGTTGATCAACTCCGAGATGAGGCTCGACGTGATGCGGTTCCCGGGGCGCTTCGACCTGGCCATCGCCAATCCCGCCCACGCCGCGGGCCTCCTCGCCACGATGGGCGCCGACGGCGCCTGGCGCTTCGATGCCGACCAGGAGGGCAAAGGCCCCTTCGTGGGCATGGACTACCACGACCTCGGCCCCGACAACGCGGTCGAGGTCGGCACGTGCGCGAACAAGGCGTTCCAGGTGCTCCGCTACGCCCGCATCGCGGGCGACGCCGCGGCCTACGAGCGGATGCAGAAGACGCTCCGCCTGATGGAGACCTTCCGCGTGCCCCGCGCGGCCCAGGTGTGGGAGGTGCCCGTCCACACGCCCGACCTTCTGGCCGCCGCCGATGCGGTGGACGCCTATCTCGAGGCCTATCGCTTCAGCGGCGACGAGCGCTGGCTCCGCGACGCCGTGACCTGGGCGCGGCGCGGCATCCCCTTCATCTACCTGTGGAACCCGCCCGACAAGCCGTGGCTCCTGGGCGCAAGCATCCCCGTCTACGGCGCGAGCTGGTTCACCTGCTCCTGGTTCGGCCGGCCGGTGCAGTGGAACGGCCTTCGCTACGCGACCGCGATTCTCAATCTGGCGCCGCACGACCAGAGCAAGGACTGGCGTCGCCTCGCCCAGTTGATCATCCACAGCGCCATCCTCCAGCAGGACCCTGACGGCGAAAACGTGGCCCTCTGGCCCGACAACATCAGCGCGATTGACGGGAAGAAGTGCCCCTGGGTCTTCGCCCCCCGCCAGATCATCCAGAACATTCTCCTCCTGAATGGCCGCGACGAGGAGCCGCAGACGACGATTCTCAGCCGCAAGCCGTTCCTTGCCGCCGAACGCCGCATTCACATTTCAGCGACGGCGAAGATCAGCGATGCCGCGTGGGACGGCGATCTCCTCACCTTCAAGGCCGCATATCCGCCGGGTGAAGAGGGCACCGTGCTCATCTCCAACGTTGCGCGACCCACCGCGGTCCTCCTGGACCGCAAGCCACTGGCCGAGCGCGGCGAGGTCGAGAGGGGCGCTGAACCCGGCTGGCGCTACGATGAGGTCCTCGCCTACCTCTCCATTCGCGTGGGCCCGCCGGCCGCGGTGGAAAGCTACGGCCTGAAGGCCGCACTCCAAACGCGGGCGGTGCGCGTCGAGGGCGCGCGGCATCGGAGCGTGGAGAGGCTGCCCACGCTGGCGGAGCGGCTGGACTTCTCGTTCGACCGCTCGGCCGAGGGCTGGATGGCGGCGCACGACATCAGCGACCTCGCGGTCCGCAACGGCGCGCTCTGCGGCAAGGCCACGGGCAACGACCCCTATCTCGTCCGCAGCCTCGTCCGCGTCAAGGGCGACGATTGCCCCGTCCTCCTCATCCGCATGCGGGCAACGGCGGGGCGAAACGGCCAGCTCTTCTGGACCACCGAGGCATCGCCCGACTTCGACGAAGCCAAGTCGCTCCGCTTCCCCCTCACCGCCGACGGACGACTCCACGACTATCGCCTCGATCTCGCCAGGAATCCACACTGGGCGGGGGAAACGATCACCGCGCTGCGCCTCGACCCGGGCGACGCGCCCGGCGAGTTCGCGGTGGACTTCATCCGTAGGCAACGTCCCAAGTTCTTGAGTTCCTGCCCTGAGCAGCGGCGGCCCGGCATGCGGGGGCTTTGCCCCCGAACCCCCAGGATTTACCGCCTTGAGGCCACCGGCAGCCCTGGGGAGTCGCCGTCAGCCGGCTTCCTGCACGCGTGCCGGTGGCCGAAAGCGATAAATCCCAGGGGGTCTGGGGGACTGGTCCCCCAGGCTCGGGTTCACGCTGCCGCCACTGCGAGCCCGCGACTGCCAGGGGAGTTGAACTCAAGAACTTGGGACGTTCCCCATCCGTAGCGGCACAAACTGAGTTGGGGGTGTTACTGGGCGGCGGGCGGGTTGCCCCAATCCTCGAGGGGCAGGCCATCCACGTGCCGGAAGTCAGGGTCCGTCGTGGCGACGATCAGGTCGTGCGCGCGAGCGGTGGCCGCGAGCCAGATGTCGTTGGTCTCAATGGGCTTCCCCTTCCGGCGGAGTGCCACATGAACGCGAGCGAACTCCTCGGCGATCTCAGACGTGATGGGCAGCACCTCGGTGGCCGTGGCGACCGCCTGGCGATAGAGGAGAAGCAACTCCCGCCGGCGCTTCTCACTCGCCACGAGTTCGGCACCACCAAGAAGCTCCGCCTGTGACACAACGGACATGAAGAGAGAGGCGTCTTCCGGAAGCTGGCGAATGCGGGCAACGATCCTGGGGTGCTCTTCCTGGAGGAAACTCCAGTGGTTCGTGTCGAGCAGATACCTCACTGCCCGTGCTCCCGCCAGAGGCCGGCATCCACTCGGCGAATCTCCGCCGCGCCCTTCCGAATCAGCTCTGCCTCGTCATGGCTCAGCGTGCCGGCCAACCCCAGGACGGCGCGGGGCGAGCCCCTGCGCACGCGTGGCGCCGGCCTGAGCGCCACTTCCACGCGGCTGCCTTGCGGGAAAGGGAGCGGCTCGTCCATCTCAATCGTGTTTCCCTTCACCGTGCCTCTGTAGCTCATCTTGCGGACCCTCGCTAACGAGCCTTGTCGCGTCGCGGCTCTTTCCTTGTCTCTCAAGCATTCTACGCCACCGGCGTCCTGTCGTCAACTTGCCTCTGGCGCTTGACGCCATGCATGCCGCGGCATAGATTGGGGGAGGCGTTGAGAGATGAAGACAAACAAGAGAACGGAGCCATCCGTGATGAGCAGGATCCGCCGCAGACCGTCCACTTTGGCCCCCCAACCCCCAACACCTGACACCCAACACCGTTCTGGGCTCGAGGTGTTCCTTCAGCGCGCCGTCGAGCTTGGGGCGAAGGAGGCGAAGCTGGTGCCCACGAGCCAGGTCTTCACCGCCGACTGGGTGCGGCTGAAGTGCCAGTACGGGTGCGGGGCCTACGCGAGCAGCCGCAACTGCCCGCCCTACTCGCCCACGCCCGAGCGCACGCGGAGAATCCTCGACGAGTTCAAGACCGCCATCCTCGTCCACGGGGATAAGACGGCCGACATCCGCAAGATCGTCGTGGCCATGGAGCGCGAGGTGTTCCTGGCCGGCTACTACAGGGCGTTTGCCTACGCCTGCGGCCCATGCCACCTGTGCAAGGAGTGCAACCTCGGGGGCGCCTGCCGCCACGAGGACGACGCGCGGCCGGCGATGGAGGCCTGCGGGATTGACGTCTTCGCCACCGCCCGCGCCGCCGGCTTCCCCATCGAGGTCGTGGCCTCGCGCGACGGCGAGCAGAACTACTACGGGCTGGTGCTGGTGGAGTGAACGCGGCGATGCAGGGGAGGGGAGTTGGGGGAGTGCGTCCGGTGCGGGCCAAAGCTCGTACAAAGCTGGCTGAAAGCGATTTGAGAGCTTTTTTCTTCCGGTGGCCTGGCTTGCCATATCCTCTTGGCGGACAACAGGTTAGGCGCAGTTGGCGGCAGCGGCGTTCAGTAAGTGAAAGCTGTTCATGGCCGCTCCCCATCATAGGGTGGAGGGAGAGGGTGAGTTGAGTCGCCAGTGAACAGTGGGCAGGAGGCGGAAAATGCGGAAGTGTCGGGTGCGAAAGGAGTTGGGGCGAAAGGGGCGCCCCGAATGGCGTGGAGATGGGGTGCGCGCCGCCGGGAGCCGAAGGGGAAGACCGCCTAAAGGCAGAACGCTCAACAGGTTACGTGCTCGCTTGGGGCCGGCAGGCAGGCGGGACGCCTGCCCCACCCCCCCCGTCCCAGGGTGCGCGCGTGGCGCAGTGTTGAGCAACATTGAGCAACATTGGGCAACACTGAGCCGGAAGGCCGAGAATCGCCAAACGGCAGTTGAGCGACTCTGAGCAACACTGAGCAACATTGGCGACGAGCATGGGAAGACGCAGGCGGAGGTGGTTACTGGAACTGGGGGCCATGCTCCCGGCAGCATGGCAACTTGACTTCGCCCGCCATTCCGTGAAGAATGGGCGGGGGGGACGGGAGTACGGGATGGAAGCGTTCACGCCGCGGGCCACGGGGCTGTCGCCGGGCGACCCGTGGGTGAAGAAGTGGGTGGTGGCCGCGCGGCTGCCGTTCCTGACGGCGTCGGTGATGCCGGTGCTGGCGACGGCGGCGGCGGTGTGGCGTGCGGACGGGGCCGTGCCGCTGGGCCTGGCGGGGCTGACGCTGCTGGGCATCGCGCTCATCCACGCGGGGGCCAACCTGGCGAACGACTTCTTCGACCACTGGAGCGGGGCCGATGCGGCGAACCGCTACTCGACGCCGTTCTCAGGCGGGAGCCGGGTGATTCAGGAGGGGGTCGTGAGCCCGCGGGCCATCGTGACGGCGGCCGCGCTGTGCACGGCGGCCGGGGCGGCGTGTGGGGTGGCGCTGTGGCTCGGTCGGCCCGGCCCCGTGCTGCCTGCGGTGGGGGCGGCGGGGATCGCGCTGAGCTGGTTCTACACGGCGCCGCCGCTGCGGCTGGCGCATCGGGGCGTGGGCGAGCTGGCGACGATGCTGTGCTTCGGGCCGCTGCCGGCGCTGGGGACCGAGTGGGTGCTGCGGGGCCAGCTCTCGGCGGCGGTGAGCTGGGCGGGTGTGCCAGCCGGGCTGCTGGTGGCGGCCATTCTGCTGATCAACGAGTTCCCGGACGTGGGGGCGGACGGGTCGGCTGGGAAGCGGACGCTGGTGGTCCGCCTCGGCCCGCGCCGCGCGGTGGCGGCCTACGGGCTCCTGCTGCTCGCGACCTATGCGTCGGTGGGGGTCGGGGTGGCGCTGGGCTGGATGCCGCCGCTGGCGGGGCTGGTGGCGTGTGTCGCGCCGCTGTCGTGGCGCATCCTGAGGGTGCTGCGCGCGAACTACGCGGACGTAGGCGGCCTCGTGCCCGGCATGGCGGCCACGATTCTCCAGCAGGTGCTGTTCCTCCTCCTCCTCGCCGCCGCATATCTCGGGGACCTCGCACTGCGGGGCTAGCGGCTGTGGCAGAGTCGCTCACCTTCCGTCGTCGGTACGGCCGCATGGTGTTGGGCGCGGCTGGTGCGGCGGCGCTGTGCCCGGTGCTGCTGTGGCACGCGACGGTGCTGCCGCTGGGCGAGCGGCAGGGCGAGGCGGTGCTGGCCTGCTGGTTCATTGTAGTCGGGGTCCCGGTGTTTGCCGCCATCGGCCTGCTGCGGGCAGCGCGGGAGCGGCTGATTCTCGGCGAGGACTCGCTGACGATTCAGGGGCTGCTAAGGAAGCGCATCATCCGCTGGGAGAGCGTGACCGCGGTGCTCGCGCCGCGGGGCCTGTATGCGGACGTGCCGCTTGTCCTGCGCTTGCGGCCGCGGCAGGGGGGGCTCCTCTCGCCCCTGATCGGCCGGCGGGTGTGCCTGGCGGGGCACTGGCGCGACCACGAGCGGCTGGTGCGCGAGGTGGCCGCCCGCGCGGGCCACGCCGCCGTGAACCGGCGGCTGCGCGCCTGGCTCGATGCCCCCGGCCGCGTGCCCTGGCCGCAGCGCATCCCGCTTCTGCTGAGCCTAGCGGGGAGCGCGGCCGTGGCGGCGCTCGCGCTGGCCGATGCGTTGGCCGAGGGGGTGCTGGGCCTGGTGCCGGGCGGCCTCGTGGTGGCGACGGCGGCGCCGTGCGCCCTGACGGCCGGCCCGATCGGGCGCGAGTGGCGCCTGAAGTTGGCCTTTGTCGTGGCCTACGCGGTTCTGGCCGTGGTGCTGGCGCTAAGCGCGGCGCCCGCGGTCCTCAGCGGCAGGAGCGACTGGCTGCTGCTCCCCGTGGCGGCGTGCCTGGGATGGGCGGCGGCGACGCTCGTCCTCTGCCTCCCCTGGCGTCCCCGGCCCGCGACGGCGATCGCCCTCTATGCAGCCGCACTGGCCGCGACGCTCGGCTTCGCGTGGCACTGCGGCGTGCGGGAGCGCGTGCCGGCCCACGCCCTGGGGCCGCTCCGCCTGGCGGATAAGACGCTGTGCTGGTCCCCCGACGGGCAGCGGCTGGGCCTCCACGTGGGGGAGGCAGGCACGGGGGACGACGCCTTCGCCGTCGTCGAGCGGCCGGGGCTCCGCACGTGGCTTCTCCCCGTCGCCGACCTGGCGCAGCGGCTGGTCCTGCCCGACCCGCGGCAGGCGCTGTACGCCACCTGCCAGCTCCGCCGCCCCACGGACGACGCTTTGGTGGCGGCCCGGACCCTGTGGGTGTGGGACGCGGAGTCGGGCGCGGCGCGCCGCATACCCGTTCCGCCGCACGTGCGCCTGGCGGAGGACGGACTCGTTTCGCCCGACGGCCAGCGCGTGGCGCTGCTGGCGCAGGACGAGGCTGGCCAGCGCTGGCGGCTCCACGTCGTGAGCCTGGCGGACCTCACGGCGGCGTGCCCGGCGCCGTCGCTCGACCTTTCGGGCTTCAGCAAGGTGCGCTGGACCTGCGATGGCGGGCTCGTGCTCACCGAGCAGCACGAGGGCAGGGGGGCACAGCCCGAGCGCCTCGCCCTCTGGACGCTCCCGCCCGACGCGGGGGCGCCCGAACGCTTCTACGAGACGACCGGGCTCGACCTGTGGGAGCGGCACTCGCCCGGCGGGCGTTGGGCGCTCATCGCGCACCTGCGTGGCGGCAGCCGCGGCGCGTGGTACGACCTGGTGGACCTGCGGACGCGTCGGCGCCGCCCCATCGCCTTCCCCAGCACGCCCCAGCCCCACCACATCGTCTGGTCCCCGGACGGCAAGGCCCTGGGCTACGCGGCCCCCGCGGCCGCCGGCCACGCCGTCGTGCGGCTCGACCCGTTGACGGGGGAGCTGCGCCGAGTGCCCCTGACGCTGCGCGGGGAAATGCTCGCGGTGGCCCTGTCGAGCGAGGGGCGGTTCGCCGCGTGCGTCGTCAAGGGCGAGCGGGCGGCCCGCGTGCAGGTGGCCGACCTTGCGACGGGCCGCCTCCTCACCCTGCGCCGCCCCATGCTCTTCCCCGCGCCCATCGAGCCGGCCTGGTCGCCCGCGGGCCACACCCTTGCCGTTGCCGCCTACGACAACCCTCTCCCGCCCACCCCCACCGTCACCATTCGCCTGCTCGACTTCCGGGCAGCGTGGTGAGCGCAGAAAAAAGACACCCGCTGTCTTTTTTTGCCGCGAGGCCACAAGTCCTTTTCGATCAGGCGCTTATGATTTGCCGCCTGAAAAAGACAGCGGGTGTCTTTTTTACAATAGCGGTCACGCCGGTGATCGCTTGAGTCGGATGAGCCCTCCCCTTTTCACTTGCCCTTGCTGTCGCGGGGGAGCTGACTCCGCAGGACCGCGTAGTTGACCATGAACCACGGCGGACCCTGCTGGGCAGCCGAGTCCTCGGTGCACTCGATGGTGAGCAGGTTACCGCGTTGGAGCGCTTCGAGCGGCAACGCGAACTTGCGGATGGACCATCCATATCGTGCGAAGCCGCTCGGGGCCTCGAAGACGACCGTGTCGTTGACCTTGATGCGGATGCGGCAGGGGGCCTCGGCGTCGTCGTCCTGCGCGCAAAGGTGCAGCTCATAGGGGCCAGATGGTGGGAAGGGGTCGCACTCGAAGCGCGTGGTGACGCGGGGATTCGGGGTCTGCCGGCCACGGATGAGGCTGGCGAAGCGCCGGGGGCACTTGTTGTCGTAGACGAGGAGCGTGCCGCCGAGGAAGTCCGTGGGCAGCTTCAGGATGTCGCCCTTCGCGGCGCCCACGCCGACCTCCTTCGCCGCCAGCTCGCGGGTCTCCTCGATGTCCTTCTTGTACTTCGCGAAGAAGTCGGGCGGCTTCCTCGCGCCGGCCAGCGCCGCCCGGGCGAAGCCGACGCCGCGCTCGAGCGCGCCGGGGAAGTTCTCGAGGGAGAAGGCGTTGTAGGCCTTCCCTCTGGCGACGGCTTCTTCGGCGATCTTCAGCCGCCGCTCGATCTCCGGAATCTCCGTCGGGGCCTCGGGCGTCACCTCGCCGTACTTGTACTTGTCGAGGTAGGCGAGTGCCTTATTGGCGGGGTCGAGGATGTCGAACATCTCCTTGCCATAGAGCATCGCGACGCCGCGGCGGATGGAGGCCGCCGCGTCGTAGCCCCGGACGTTCCACAGGCAGTCGGCGAGCGTCGTCGTCTGCGGCGCTTCCATGCCCATGTGGGCATTCTTCAAGAAGCCCTCGATGTCGTTCTCGAAGAAGCCATCGTAGTGCCATGTCCGCCACTGCGGCGTCTCGTCGGTGATGTACGACAGCAGGTTGTGCGGGCCGGTGCCGTTCTGGAAGAGGAAGGGCTTGTGCTTGGTCAGGCCCGTGAACCACGCCACCTGCTCCTTGTTCTTCTGATACCCCTTCACGCGGGGACCCGTCCAGATCACCTCCACTCCGGGGTCGAGATGGTCGCCCAGCGATTTCAGATACGGCTCGCGCGGCTCGGGATAGGAAGCTCGGCTATCCGGCCCCCAGTAGAAGGGCGGGCAGAAGACGAGGTGGAAGCCGGGGTGCTTCTCCCGCACCGCCCGGAAGAGGCGCGTGACGTACTTCGCGTCCAGGTTCGCCCCCGCCTCAAACGTGTCGAGGTCGGCCTTGGGCAGCGGGAAGCGGCTGTCGTCGAAGGGGAAGTAGATGTGGCCGCCGTGCTTTGCGACTTCGGAGCAGACGGCCGCGTGAAGGTCAAGCGTGCGGTCGCTGGAGAGCGGAATCTTGGGGTACATGGTCCACTGGCGGATGCCGAAGTAGTGCTTGAGCCCGAACGCCGTGAACGCGGCGCACACGCCTTTGCAGATTTCGCTCTGGAGGGGCGTCCACGGCTGGTGGGCCGTTGCGTCGGTGATCTGCACGCCCGACTGCGAGACGACGGTGTTCATCTTGCAGAAGAGCATGAACTCGAGCGCGTCCTTCCAGTAGCCCTGAAGGAAGCCGCGCCGCGCCGTGTCGGGCCAGTCCACGATGTCACAGACGCGGACCCTCGGGGCCGCCTCCCTGTCCACAAGCTGGATGAGCGAGACGATTCCCCACAGCACCCCCTGCGGGTCGCGCCCATTGATGACCGCGCCACCCCTGGTCACCCTGAGGGCATAGCCTTCGGGCTTCTCCGGGGCCTTGGGCTCTACCGCCGCGTTGACCCGGATGAGGAAGGGCGCGGGGTCGGCGAACGCGATGCCGAAGCGCGTGAACTTGGTTCTCAGCAGCCGAATGCGCGGGTCGTCGGGCTTGAGGCCGCCGCCGAGGTCCAGGGCCACCTTTGCGAGTGGCACGAACTCCTCCGTGTACGTCGCCTGCTGGGGCGTTGGGAAGGCCCTCGCGCTGGTGTGGTAGGGCAGCTTGAGGTAATCCAGCTCCGGCTCATTGAGGAATTGCAGCGCGTACTTGGCCTCGTTCACAGGGTTGAGGCGATAGCGGGCCGTGGTGTTCAGGTCGCGGGCGACGAGGTCCTTGCAGTGTTGAATCGCGGCGTTGCGGTCGCCCTTGAGAAGGGCGGCGCTGGCCAGGCCCGTCAGGGCGTCGCCCTGCTCGAAGGGCGAGAGCTTGGGCAGCCCGAGCGCGGCGTTGAACTCGGCGATGGCCTTGTCCGCCTCGCCCGCCTCCACGTAGAGGGCGCCCAACGCGATGCGGAGGCCGGCGTTGGCGGGGTTCAGCCGCGCGAGCTCCTCGCGGCAGGAGCGGTTCTCTCGCTCCATCGCCCGCACGTCGGCGTCCGGCCGCAGGTGCAGGTAGCGGGCCTCATATCGCGCGCCGAAGTCGGTTGCTGCGGCCCGGGCGAGCAGGGCCTCGGCCCTCTGCTTCTCCTCGGCCCCGCGCGCGGCGGGCGCCGCCCGAAGGGCAATGGCGAGCATTGCGGCGAGCAGCATCGTGGCGAGATGCCTTTCCATCGCGTGTCCCCCTATGGGATGAGTTCAAGGGCACCCGCGTCGCGGCCCTTCCCGGCCGGCGGCCGCCCGCAGAAGTCGCGGTGCTGCGGGCCGTTGAACTGCCATGCGTACAGCTCCTCGATCGTCGTCTTCGCATCGGCCAGCGTGCCGCGGCAGACGCGCAGGAACTCGATGGCTCCTGCGAAGCAGCCGCCTTTCGCTCCCTTGCCCACCAGGAAGTCGGCCGGGTTCGCAAGCGAGCCGTCCACCCGCTCGCCGCGGAGGTCCGCCGCCATCCTGCCGTCGAGGTAGAGGCGCAGGGCCTTCCCGCCGCGGTCGCATTCGGCGACCGCGTGGTGCCACTGGCCGTCATTGGCCCGCTCGCGCGTGCTGGCCGAGGCCGCGGCCACGCCGCGGACGAGGAAGGTGACCCGCCCGTCGCCGTCGAGCGACAGCTCGTAGCCGCGCTCGGCCATCTTCGAGACGAGCGCGCCGCCCGTGTGCCCAGGCTCGGCTCGGAAGTAGGCCTCGACGAGGAAGCTTCCCTCGCCGATGTCCACCGTCTTCTTCTCCTGGCCATCCCCTTCCCCGAAGGGCTTCGCAATCTCTTCCTGGCTCAGCACGAGGTACTGGTCCTTGCCGTTCAGGCGGAGGGCGCCCTGCGTCCAGTCCTCGAGCGGGCCGTCAATGTAGTCCTCGGCCTTGACGTTCACGGCTCTGAGCGGGTAGCGGGGCGTCTTCCAGTAGTCGTCGCGCTTGCCGTAGTAGGGGGTCATGTACCAGTGCTCATCAATGACCTGCGTGGGCTCCTTCTGGTTGCGGGTGAAGTGCCACTCGCCGACGGCGGCGTAGAGGCTCCAGGGCACGAAGACCTTTACGCCCGCGTCCACGGCCGCCGAGCCGGGGGCGAGGCGGAAGTCGTGCTTGGCCGGGTCACGTAGCACGGGCTTCTCGCTCAACTCGCCGACGGTGGAGGCCAGAGCCTGGCGGGCGGCGAGGCCCTTGCGGAACGATTCGAGGCTGCCGTGCCAGCGGCCTGAAGGCTCGAAGCAGGCGAACTTGTCGCTCACGTCGTGGAAGACGTTTCGGGCGTAGGCATTGGACTCGTGGGCGAAGTGCTCCTTCGGCGGCCCGGCGTCGGCGGCGTTGCCCTCGGCCTCGCTTTTGGCCGGCTGGGCGTGCCAGAAGAGCCACTCGCCGATGCCGCTCCAGACGTTGCCCAGGAACTTGTTGCGTCCCGCGTGGGGCGCCTGGCGGCGGGTGCCCTTGACGAAGTTGTAGACCGTGTTGTTGAAGAAGGCGTTCTCGTAGCTGATGATCTCCTGGAAGGCCGCGGAGTTGCCCAGGCGGCTCAGCGGGTCCTTGCTCTTGCCCCACGCGATGTTGTTGAAGAGGTAGTTCTTGAACGCCCCGTCGAGGTAGTAGGCGTGGCCGAAGCGTGCCCAGCCGGGCCGGGTGGGGTCGAGCAGGCCGAAGTTCCTGTAGCCGCCCGGGTTGCCGCTGATGTTGCAGTAGACGTAGAAGGGCCCGCCCTGCCAGGTCTCGATGCCGCCGAAGTCGTCGTTGCTGAGGAGGCAATCCGTGACCTTGTTGTGGTGGATGAGGACGCGCGCGAGCGGGCAGTCCCTCAGCGAGCCGCTCCTCTTCGCTCCGTGCACGTTGATTCCGCCGCTGTAGCAGCGGTCGAGGACGTTGCCGGCGACCTCGGCGGTCTGGGCGTTGAGGATGTCAATGGCAAACCCCAGGTTGAAGCGGGTCGGCCGAAGGCCGATCAACTGGAGCTTACTGCGTAGGACATTGACGTCGTAGAGGAGGCCGGACTTCGGCACCGTCTCGCCCCAGGGCGAGCCCTCGAGGAGGTGGAAGCCGCCGCGGTCGGTGAAGCGCACCTCGTTGTCCGCCACGACGACCCCGTCAATCGCGTCCTCCTTGGCCGGCGCCTTCATGCGAACGGCTGTGCTCACGTGCTCGAACAGGCAGTGGGCGACGCGGATGTCCCTGCCCGCTCCCAGGAGGCGGATGCACGCGGAGTCCAACTCCTCGCCCTGGGCGTAGGGCACGCCGTCGAGCCGCCAGTGCACGTTGGTGAACCGGAACGTCAGCCCTGTGACGTGGATGTGGCTCATCCCCTTGCTGTCGAGCAGGTTGAGGTGCCTGGCGGCCTCGATGCGAACGGAGTTGGGGTCGGCATCGCTTGGTAGGCGAAGGTAGAGCCGCCCGCCTTCGCCCTTCTTGTCGAACCAGAACTCCCCCTCAGGGTCATTGAGGTAGTGAGGCTTGTCCTCAAGGTAGTAGCGGCAGAACTTGACTATCTTGTAGCTTCCGGCGGCGCCCCACCTGCCTCCGAAGCCCAGCCCCCTCTTCGCCGTGTCCACGGCTTCGACCCGGACGGGGTAGGGCGCGCCCATGACCCAGCCGTGCTCGGTCCAGAGGATGGCATCCTGGTAGTAGTCGGCCGGCCGGGTCAGGTGTTCGGTATCCACGCCCAGGTGCAGCTTCCTGCCGCCTGCCTCCGTGAAGACGTCGAAGGGCTTCATCCCCTTGTAGTCCCAGTGCCACCATTCGCTCTTGACGTCGTCGGGGTCGGAGACCCTCCAGTTCGGCGTGCGGGCGAGTGGGATTCGCGCGATCTTGCCCTCTCGATCAACCATCCAGAGGCAGCGAGGGGCAAAGTCGAGGTCGGCCCACCAGACCCTCTCGGGCTCCGGGATGTCCTTGTGCGCGGCGCCCCTCTTCCAGCCGGTCACAGTCTCGGAGCCGCAAAGGACCGCCTGGCCGTTGCCCCACGCCGGGTCACTGGTCAGGCGAATCGGCTCCTCGGGCGTGCCTTGGTCGTCAGCGGGGACAACCAGGTGCCCGCGGTAGATGACGCCGCGCCGGAAGACGTAGGTCGTCGGGCCGCGATGGCCCTTGGCCTGGCCGGTTGCCGCGGGGTCCCAGGGGTGGCGCTTCCAGGGCTTCTCCTTCGTCGCCCCGTCGTTGGTGTCGCTGCCCGCCGCGAAGTCAATGTAGCGAACGGCCTTGCCCGCGGCGAAGGCGAACGGCTCCGGCGCCCACTCCAGGCCGCCGGTCGGCAGCACTTTGGCGTGGGGCTTCTGCCACGAGAAGGCCGGCTCCTGGCCGCCCATTGCCCCGGCGGCCGCCAGCAGACCCAGCGCCACGCTCTGTCCTATTCGCATGAGCCTGTCTCCTGCTTGTTCCAGTGCATCCGGACGCCTGCCGGCGCCGGGCCTACTTCTCCCACGTCAGTTCGATGGCCCGGAAACCCCACCTTGCTGTTCAGCCAGGAGAGCAAAGAGAAGGCACAGGTTCCTCATGTGCCGTTTCCTCCGCGCGCTCACTGGGTGGCGACCATGAAGAAGGCACCGGCGCCCGCCGGGACGGAGATGTTCACGTCGTCGTGCGGCGAGTTGACCTTGCGGCCCTCGGCATCGCGCAGGCCCTTCCACAGGCCGAGCAGCTTGCCGCGGTTCATCCCCGTGGTCTTGAGCAGGACCTTGTCGGTCGCGAGCTCGGAGATGATGATGCACTCGCCGCTGTTCGCAGGCATCAGGCCGAGTTTCCCGAGGTCGAGCTTCAGCTTGCCGCCGACGGCCCTCGCCCCGGGATTGTCCACCGCCACGATCAGCCGCCTCTGTGAAGGAACCCGCCACGCTGCGAGAGCGATGGCTGTGGGCGGGGCCTCCGTGCCCCGCGTCTGGGGCGTCAGGGTCAGGACGTCGGCGTTGTCCCAGTAGGGCAGGAAACGGCACTCGCTGAGGTTCATGCCCAGCCCGATGAGCTTGGCCGCCATGTCGGGATTGCGGAAGCCGTAGGGCGGCTCGCGGTCGCACTTCTGGATGAGCACGCCCTTGCCGGCGACGGTGTTCTGGCTCCACGACCCGAAGCCTGGGGTCCAGACGTCGTGGACGAAGAGCGCAGCCATCTGGCAGCGGAGGGGGTCCACGTTGCGCGCCTGGTTGTCCCACGGGTAGCCGCCGAGCCAGCGGATGGTCAGGCCGTAGAGCGAGGGCGAGTCGATCGCGCGCAGGTGGCGGACCGGCCAGGCGTACATGAAGTTGCGGAAGCTCGGCCGGCGGAAGTCCTCGCCGTCGAGCAACACGTTGAGGAACCCGGTGGCCGGCACGACGGGGCCGTGCGTGGAGTGCATCTCGACCCAGGGGTTGTCCACGCCGTTCTGGTGGAAGACGGTGGCGATGCGCTTGATCTGCTCGCGGAACCCGGTGAGGTTGTAACCGCCCTGCACCTCGCCGGCGTGGGGCTGGCCGTCGGGGATGACGTAGGCGACGCCGTTCTGCACCGACCGCGAGTAGCCCATCCCCTCCGGCGTGTCGTAGTAGATGCCGTCAATCGGCGCCGCCCTCACATAGCGCTCCCACTGCCAGGCGCGCAGGTTGACCAGCTTGGGCACGAAGCCATAGCCGTCGAACTCCCGGGCCAGGTAGTCGTAGGTCTTCGGATGCAGGTCGGGGGTCTTCCACGGCGTGTGAGAGTCGTGCCAGGGCGCGAACTCCATCAGCCAGTCCTTGGCGACGGCTTTGGGCACGGGCTCATACGTCTTGCTGTCATATCGCGTGCCCTTCTCCATGAAGTCGCGGGCCTTGGCGAAGTCGCGCGGCATCGGGGCCGAGTAGTTCATCACCTTGTCGCCGACGTAGTGGCCGAACTGGCTTGTCCTGCGCTCGACGATGCGTGCGCCCGGGGGGAACGGCCGTGCTGGCAGGCCGAGGAGCCCGAACTGGATTCGGCGCGG
>Ga0194112_10003304_pt1 | contig 22503 bp, 22 predicted proteins | sample TA2MahC400mmetaG_FD_146191 | JGI IMG/M metagenome (GOLD analysis project Ga0194112, IMG submission 146191) | Freshwater microbial communities from Lake Tanganyika, Tanzania - TA2015016 Mahale Deep Cast 400m | ecosystem: Environmental > Aquatic > Freshwater > Lake | place: Tanzania: Lake... | reverse complement strand
CGATATCCCCGACGAAAATCAGTGCGCCGGTAGCGCCCAGCACGTAACTGCTCTATTAGCTCCTCTACCATGACGCTCTCCAGCAGCCTTTTGGCTATACGCAAGGTCTCCTGCTCAAAATCCCCCCACCAATCCTCCTCATCCTTGACCTCCCGCCACAAATCCTCTAACTTGAGTTGGGTCAGGTCTTTGACCTGTACCATGGGGCGTCCTCCTTTCTAAGATATCTTTTTCTCTATATCTCTAGAAGGATACGCCCCCCTCTTTTTACACACAATATGTTACGCTACCTTTCCATATTATGGTGTAATGCATGGTCGTTTTCAACAAGACAATGAAGCACTGCGCCGGGATTTCCCGTATCAACGGGCGCTCGAGGGGATTCTTTCTTTGCCGAAGGCCGATCAACTGCCTTTGCCCAAGTCTTGGAGAATGTCCGAGTCAGATTTGGATGACGGAGTAGAAGCGCATTCGATTAGCCTTGTCAGCAGGGTTCGGCAACAGTCCCTTGCGTGGTGTATTGGTCATACCTGGGCAAACGCTATGTCCCGAAAACATCGGCAGCAAGATCGTTTGATCCGAACCACCCATACTATTGGTGGTCTGCGGCGGCTGCGAAGCACCGACTGTTCCCAATCCGCCAAAGATGACGCTGGGATCGTTCGCTACGTCCCAGGTCAACTCCTAGGCATCGGGGGATACCTTGTTCTCCATCATTTGCGCCAGTTCTGGCGGATGAACTCGCAGGTTAGGTCCTTAAACTCCTTCTTCGCTGCCAGCGGCTTTCCTAGCCATTCGGCGTAGAAGCTGTCTATATCGGGTAGGAAATCAAAAACCATTGGGTAGCCGAAAGGAACGGTCTCCACAGCAATCTGGCTTTGGCAGCCAGGGCAATAGTACTCCCTGATTTCACAGTATTCAGGGTCCGGTGCGCCGGGATACGGGTACAGTTCTTCTATTTCCTCTTTGCTATCTTGAACATGGATTAGGGCCTTCAGTTTCCAGTTTTGTCGATAGTCCCCAAATTCGTGTCCGCAACTGCATTTCACAACCCTATCCACTCCCTTTTCCACCACATATAGCTCATCCGTCAAAGGCAATAGTATCTTCTCCTGCCATGGCACTTTTTCCTGTAGTATCTCGATATACTTGTCAAACCGATCCTCGTCTTTGTAACCACTGATTATCGACTTTGTCTCAAACCAGGGCAATTTGCCCTCTATTAAATCCTTTATCACTTCCCTTGGATACGAAAACCCTGTCATATTAGCCCTCCTTGAAAATGAAATCCTGGGGCAGGCCCCAGAAGTCCCTGAATTCACCAGGCCACCTCTTCCCCTTTGACAATGACTCGTTGTACATTTTCCGAATGAGAGGGGGCATCCTCCCTTCAACTATGTTCTGACGCCTCTTCTGCCACCATTGATCGGCCGGGATGCCCTTCTTCAGCCTTTCTTTTCTCCTTTGCTCCCTCAACTCATTGGTCTTGTTGTTATCTATCACCCATTCCTCATTCTTGGCGTCATATCGTGCCTCAATACAGTAGATACTACGGCAGCGCTCGATAGTCAGCAGTCCGTTGTCCAGATCCTTCTTGGCCAGGGCAGGGTCTCGCTTTATTGGGTCGCCGAAGCCACCGCCTGTTCCTCCGTAGAAGCACTGCAACATATCACCGTCTTTGGTAATGTCCTCGAACCAGGGGAGATTTTTGGTCTCTACGGTTAGCTTCCCCCTGATATTCTGCTCAAGATCACTCACTCCGGGGCGGTCTATCCCGTGGGCTAGAGGTTTTCTCCCCTCTATCAGATGCTTAGAGTTGGTGTTGACAAGCAATTTCATGAATGAACTGGGGCCTGAGTAACCGCCGAACATCCCCATATTGGGATAGATCTTGTCAGTCTGACTGGAGGCGCCACTTTGTATAGCCAGCACAGGTGTTTTGTAGATCATAAAGGTTGAGATCAAGGAGTATCCACTGCGGTATTTGCCGTGGCCACAGGAGTCAGGGAGAAGCCTCCGCCCCAGCCACAGCGTCGGCAGCATTAGCTCCCAGATCTCAACATTGCCCATGTCTGTGTCCGGCTGCCAAATACCCTCAGATATTACCCCATCTCGTATGGCAAAAGCACCACCGCCGAGGGCGCCGGCCGGCTCTGTTGATAGGAAGCTATAGTCCCTTCCGTAGTGGTCTTTTCCTGTTAGGCCACCAGGGGCACCGCCAGAAACAGAGGTGTTTGCGCAACGAACCTCCTCCACGTAGCCCCGGCAGAAGAAGGCATGGGATTGCTGGGCCATAAACTTGGGCCCCCCGTTTAATGGCCACGCGAAGAGATTGGTTGACGCGACGTTGCGTGTACCTGGATTGACGAAGGTGTCGAAGGGTGCGTTCATAGTCACGCTCAGGAAAGTCCCGGTGTTGGATTTTCCTGTGTAAGATATCGTCTGGGTCAGGGCCATACAGACCGCGCCTAACAACGCCGATGGGCTGCAGTTACAACCGTGCCACCCCCAGGAGCCTGTCCCATCAAAGTCAATGAAGTAGCTGCCGTCAGGTTTTATGTGGAAGTCCCAGGGAACCAGGGTTATTCGGTTCACGGCGTGGTGTGGTGGCGCTCCGGTTCTCTGCATATCTATTTCAAAGGTAGAGGGCGAGTGAAATCTTCCGGGTACTGTGCGCCGCTTGACCCTCTCCAACTGCGTCCTTCGTTCAAGCTCAATAAGCTCTCTTATCGCTGCCATATAGTAGTCTATCCCAAACTCCCCTATAATCTTCCTCATCTGCTGCCTGACGGCAATATCAGCAGCCAGGGATCCCTTTCTATTGAGGAGGAAAACGTCAGGTGTGCGCACGCCGTAGCGTATCTTGCGCTCAAAACTTTTGAAAAACTTATCTTTGGCTCCACTTTTTTCGGCAATGAACTTCAGGCCGTCAACAAATCTGTCGGTGGCTCCGGGAGGCATGCACCCAGGTAACAGTGCCCCTACTTCGGCCTCCATAATAACAGTGCCTACCCAGCCTATCAGCTGCCCTTCCCAGAAGATAGGCTGTATGTCATAGACGTCAGCAGTGTGCATTCCAGCTATAGCACAGTCATTGCAGGTGAAGCAGTCCCCATCATTTATACCCTCTTCTTCGTAATTCGCTTGTATCATCCACTCTATCACCTGGCCAATAAGGGGAATGTGAATGATGATTCCAGTAGACTGGAGGATACAGTCACCCTCGGGGGTGTAGAGCGCTACTGCTAGCTCCGCTATCTCCCTGATTTGGGGCGAGGCACTGATCATGCGGGTTGCCTCTCTGCCAGCTATGATGGCGGAGAGAAGCCTGGTACCGAACAACTCCAATTTCAAGGGGTCCGCTGCCGCCAATGGCAACTGCTTAAGGCCGTAATAGGAGCCTGTTTGGTTGTACAGGCGCTCCTTCTTCTCCAGCATCTCCTTGAGGGTCTTCCCTCCCCAGCCAATGCCTTTCTTCACTGCCTTCTCCTCCATTCTTAAGCCTCCTTTAGCCAGTATATCTTGTACTCATCTACTACCACCTTTTTGCCTTCGGGCACGGGCATAGTGGTAGCTGGTGCCTCTAGTATCGCGAGCCCCTCCACCTCATTGCCACTTCGTAGCCTATCCATCTCATACAGCTTGGCTTTCTTCCACTCACCCTTCACATAGAGCGCTCTCTCCCCTTTGAATGCCTCTGTGGCTGGCGCTTTGCCTTCAAGGCGATATTTCCTCAATTCCGGCTTGGGCTTCGGTACCGAGGCTATGAGCCCGAGCTCAAAGATCTGGTAACCCATCTCAGGGAACGTCGCTGCATGACTATACTTCCGTGAGTAGACATCCTCGAAAGCCTCTATCAGCTTATCTACATCCTGCGCAGTTTTCAGCCTTGGAAGGGGAGAAAAGACCTCCACATCTTCCAGTTGCTGCGAATACCGCACATAAGCTACCTGCTGGAATGTGATATCCTCTTTCCTGAAGCCCTCCTCCGTCATCTCCCGAATAGCCGTCTCCTCCAGTTCTTGCCAGCTAGCACTGATCATTGTTCCCGCGTGTTTCTTAATCATCTCGTCTGCCCCTGGCTGGATCGCCACTAGAGTAGACCTTTGATAGCGGTGCAAGTAGTCAGCAGTGGTGCAGCCAAAAGCAGAGAAAGCTGCTGCCCAGGGAACAGTAAGCACCCCCTTGAAGGGCATCCCATCTGTATACCCGCTAAGGAACATCGGCCCAGCACCACCGTAACCTATCAAGTGATAATCAGATATGGAGTAGCCCCTCACAGAGAGGACTGTTCCTATGTGCTCTCTCATCCTGGTACTGATCAAACTGACAACACCTTCGGCAAACCTGTAGGGATCAACGCCCATCGGGTCGGCACACTTCTCCTTGATCGCCTTGAGAGCCAGGTCTTTATGCAATTTCATCTTGCCACCGAGATAGTAGTCGGGGTTAAGAACCCCCAGAATAAGGACACAGTCCATCACGGTGGGGATCTGAGTTCCCATGTTGTAGCAGACAGGGCCTGGATCAGCACCTGCACTCCCGGGCCCTATGTCAACCCTCTTGGACTCGGGGTCAATAGTGATATACTGCCCGCAGCCGGCACCAATGGAATCCATCACCAGGGTGGGTATGTTGAGAACGGTTCGTCCCAGTTCTATCTCTCGGACTATGATAGGCTCGCCACCCATAATAAGCCCCACGTCGAAGCTAGTCCCACCCATATCTGTGCACACTAGGTTGGGCATACCCGTCACTCGCGAGAGGTATCTCCCCCCAAGGATGCCCCCGATAGGGCCAGAGAAGCAGGCTTTGCACAGAGCTGGATAGTTCACATTAGCTATACCACCATCAGACAATATGATCTGAAGAGGGTACTTGTAGCCTCTATCTTTCAGTTTCCTTTCTATGCGCAATAATTGGCCCCTCGCTGGCTCCGCGCCGTAGGCTTGCAGTACCAGGGCATTCAGCCGCGAACCCTCCCTGGTTATTGGCATAATCTCGCAGGAAAGATGGACAGGAACTTGCCTACCTTTTTCCTTCATAACCTCTCTGGCTATCTCACCAGCCCTTTTTTCATGCACCGGATTGAGATAGGAAAAGAGAAACAGGATTACTATACTCTCAACAGTCCTGTCCAAAAGGTCTGCCACTGCTTTTCTTACCTCATCCTCGTAAAGAGGAACCGCCACTTCGCCGAACATGCTCACCCTTTCAGTAACACCCCGAATGAGTCTCTTGGGTATGAAGGGCTCATTATGGATATGCGTTACTTTGTGCATTTTGTCCTGGAAGCCATAGCCGGCATGCACACCGCCTCCCCGCTCATGGAGTAGGGTATCCTCAAAACCCTTGGTGATTACTAATCCTACCTTCCTCCCCGTTCTGGTTAATAGCACATTTAGCATCGCGGTACCTGAATAGACAGTGGCTTGAACGTCTGGAAGGACAGTTTGGGCCTCTTTCTTCCAGTCCATGTTCCATCTCTCAAACGCATCTTCCAGCGAATCCAGGAAGCCGATCGACTCATCTCTCGGTGTGGTCGATGCCTTGCCCACTACAAAATCTCCCATCTCATCCACCATAATCATGTCCGTCATCGTACCGCCAGCATCGCTTCCAATAATCTTGATCTTTCTTTCTGTTTTCATGCTTTGTCTCCTCTCGTAGACGCCTTCTGATTGAACACTACGATCCCCTGTCTCCTATTTGAGTATTAAGATGGGTATGACTCGGCTTACGGGTTTGGGTTATCACAAGGTAGCCAGTCACTGGCTCTCACCAAATCCTGTGCATCGGCTTTCCATTCGTACACCGTAAAGTCCTTACGGGCGTACCGTACACTCTCATTGAAGCCATAGCCCCTGGCAGGAAGTCCTTCTGTCCACCAATTGAAATTGATGGCGGCGTTGTAGTAGGCTTGAGAGTCGAAGTTTTCGGCACCTACCTCCTTCACTGCCTGACGCAATAATTCGAACTGGAATGCCGCACAGAAGTATATAGATACATATCCCAATCCCATGCTCATTATGCGGTCCTTCTCATTAGGGTGATACCTTTGCAAAAGCTGCTTGGCCTTATCGACTACAGGGTATTGATCGTTCCAGTAAAGCGTGGTGTGCGCAGTCAACGACCCGTCGAGGTAATCCCATCCAGTCGACTTTACAATAAGCTCCAGGAAGGCAGTCATGGCATCCAGTCCGAGGAACTTAGCTTCATAGCCCTTGTCTCGGTATGGCCGGACGAAAGTGGGTATGCCTACGCCAGTAGAAGGTAGATATATGTAATCGGCGTTCTTCAGTTTCTCTACCTGAGCGGTCCAGGTCATGGTACTCATGGGAGCTATAATTCCAGCGACCCACTCAAACTGATCCGGGTGGTCGCTCACATATTGCTTTGTTGCATCAGTGACATCTCTGTGGTAAGGTTCGTCCCAACCCACAGAACCGATCTTGGGCTTTCTTCCCTTTGCCTGATAATCCCAATCATTCTCACTGATCCACTTTAGGAATCCCTTCATTACCCAGCCAACGGGAGGCGTTAGGCCAAACACCCAGCCCGGCGGCTCCAGTTGGTAAGTGCTTGGTGAAGAGCTCACTATCACCACCTTATCTCTAGCTGCAGTATTCTTAAGGGTGTCTCCGACAGTGGGTATCCCGGAAAAAACAATAGTGGCCCCCCGCTCTCTCACCCAATCGTAACCCAGGATATCCCTGGAGGGGTTATATTGCGTATCATAGGCTATTATCTTTATTCGGGCTCCTGGTATAGGGTCGTTCTGATTGATGTCCCTCGCAAGATCATAGTATGCCTGGTCACCAAAGACCAGCATTGATGATGCCGGGCCAGTCATGTCTGTCAAGAAGCCCATTACTATTGTCTTCCCCTTTTCCCCGCCATTCCCACCACAACCCAGGTATGTTGTGCTAACTATCGCCAAGACAAGTAAAATGGCAATGGCAAAATTGAACCTGCTCTTCATTACAGCCTCCCTTCAGTTGATTTGTGGAAGGAGAAGTCGTCGTCCGTTGGCCATAATCCTGAGAATCTATGCTATCACTCTGGTCTAGCCTTTCCATGCTGGCTCAAAAACGGAATCGGCATGCCTTTCTGCTGCCCCCGCGCTGCCCTAAACGTAACATCTCGGGGCAGCCATGTAAATACCTCCACTACGGTAGTTTGGAAAAGATGAGGTAGGTATTTCTGCATACCCTGGTTAAGGTAGTCAGGCGAAAGGCAATGCTTGAGTTGGTGGTTTCGGACAAAACGACTTTGCCAAATGTTAGCCCCCGGCCTTGATTTTGGAGTCAAATTGCTCAGCCTGCTCACTCCCTTGCGGTTGGCGGCCGCTGGCAGGGTGTGATACCGTTGAATTTTCGCTGCGCTATGAACTGACCCTACACTGAGGCCACTCTACGTGACGGGAATGGCATGAGGGGCGGCAGAACCAAGGGATCAAGAATTGTGTCTATCCCCGGCAGGCTTCGGCGATGACGATGGGGCGGGTAATAGTATGACAAACTCCTGGATGAAAATGGACTTTGCCCCAATCCGTAGGGAAATTCTCGGAAAAGTGAAAGATTGTGCTTACCCCCTCTTGACAAGTGACGAATTGTGGCGTATGATGCGCACAGTGTACTCGGTGGGATAGCAAACCACTGGGGGACACAGGTAAAAAACGAAAGGAGGAGGGACAATGGCTCAAGCTTACTGCGTGAAGTGCCGGAAAAAGGTCGAGATCAGGAACGCGAGGCAGGTGACCTTGAAGAACAAGCGTCCTGCGACGCAGGGCACATGCCCTGCCTGCGGGACCAAGGTATTCCGCATAGGCAAAGCCTAAACCTGGCAAGCATGGGAGGGGGCCTTTGGCCTCCACTCAGTGAACTCAAGCCCGCCTGGTCATTGCGAGTGAGGGGCAGCAAAGGGGATTTCATGGCTGCGGGAAGGGTAGAATATGCTGCACCACTCGCAATGACACCCGGGTGGATCGCTTAGAAGGCCTGGGCGTCAAAGGACGACAGGTTTCTAAGCATAATGTGGCGGGAGAGAGTTGTTGTGTGCTCTGAACATAGGCATTCTTGATGCCGCATTGGCAGAGCGCTATGAGTTTGTGGAATGGTGCAGGATGTGGCTGCACCATTAGTTGTTTTTGTCCATTTCGTAGTCTTCACTCCGGATTGCTGCATCACTCTCACCGAGGGGAAATACTCCTCACAATCAACCATGCTCATTCATTCCAGCACTACGAAGCATGGAAATTCTACTTTCACAGAAGTGACATACATGTGGCAGGTTTGCCTGTGTCGTCATTGCGAGCGTGGCAATCCCAGGGCGGTGGGGCATCACCCTACGCGATTGCTTCGCTTCGCTCGCAATCATGGAGAAAGCTGTACGCATTCGAGTCATGCGGCGTTTTCGGAGTAGTGCCGGACTCTAATGGTTTGACAGGGATACTTCGCTAGATAAGCTGGTACGACTCGGCTATTACCCTAGGGTGTAGTTCCCTGGCCTGGGCTTCGAGCAAATGGCCGTCTGCCACTTTCATCCCCGTCAGAACCAGCTTCGATGGCTGGTTGAACCAGAGTACGGGTCGCGCCAGAAAAGTGAGGTCTTTTTCCCCCGAGGAGTCGAACCCACTGGCCCTTTTCAAAAGGACAGGCTGGCCAGTCTGTAACGCCAGTTCCACGATGGAGCCTGGCAAGACCTTGTCTCCTTTCTTCGGCATCAAGTGACCTGGATATCCCCGCCGGCCCAATCTCAAACCAGAGGTATACATGGCACAGCCGACGTGGAAATCAGCGGGCCCGCCAGCAGGCCACCGTTTGGGGTCCCCATGGCGATGGTAGATAGCGCAGGCCAGTTCCTTGCGGCGAGAATTGGTAGCCTCATTAAGAAGCTGCACTGCCCTTATGGCTATGGCCGAATAGGAGCGATAGAAATGCCGGTGCAACCAGACGATGTCGAAATGGCTCTCGTAAAGGGCCTGGAGGAAGATGTCCTTCTGCATCAGGACAGCGGCAGCAAATTTGTTCGCCCGCCAGCACGCCTCGGAACGGGGCGGCGCCTCGTAGTGGGACAGCAGACTGCCCCAGCGGTCCAGGATAACCTCGTAGAACTCGTGGAGGAGCGTAAATTCCACGGTGCCCCTCCAGTCGGCGTCCTCATAGAAAATGGTGGGGTCGCCACCGCGGTAGCAGTAATGGTGCCCGCGCAGGCCAGGGATGGCCGACTGCCGCACGGAAAGCCCATAGGACTGAAGCTGCGAATGGATCTCTGACAGAGAGGGTAAGGCCGATAGGCGGCTGTGGGCCACCCATTCCTCTGCCACCATCTCCGGTGAGAGACCCGGCGGACTTCCGTACTTCTGCCACAATAGATTGGTGAAGCTATCAAGAGGCTTCATGTGAGGCCGTTTATGAAGGTATTCGTACCTAAAGCGAGTACGTCGACACTGCGAGGCCCAAGAAGTGGCCTCACATCATTTTTTCGGAGTGACGCCCTCAAGACTTCCCGCCGGGCTGCTTTTGCTCGATCAGTTCGAAGACCACGCCACCGATCTTGTCGGTGTTCAGGTAAGCGAACTTCACTCCGAACTCAGTGAAATCCTTGTGGAATACCGGTTCGATACCCTCCCTGGCCAGCTCGGCCAGCATGCCGTCGAGATCATCAACGCGGAAGCGCAGGTGGTGGATACCCTCCCCCTTTTGGCGGAGAAAATCCGTCCAGATGGTGTCACCCTCCAGTACCTGAATCAACTCGATCTCGATGGGGCCTGATTGAGCCAGGGCCACCTTCTGGCGGCAATCAACCGACCGTCCACGATAGATGAACCCCTTTATGTCGTATTCGAGGATTTGGAAGGGGCCCCAGCCAAAGACAGAGCTATAGAACTGGACTGCTCTCTCCACATCCTCTACTACAATGCCTATCTGCTCCACTGGCGGCAGCTTTATCCTGGATTTCTGTTCGTTTGCCATAGATGTTTGTCTCCTTTCTGTATTGCACAACAGGTGGCGCTATAAGCAAACCTGGGCTTGCCGGAGGGCAGGCTGCTCCAGTGTCTCAAGAACGACTTTGCAATCTCTGCTATTCCAGACCAACAGGAAGATCTCGGTGGTTCTGTCTGGATTCCCGCCTTCGCGGGAATGACGATGTCGCAATGGTATCGTAGGGCGAACTGCGAGACACTACACTAGAACTCCTTGGCTGGATAGACCCGGCACAACAGTCCTCTCAGATTGTTGTTTCCCGAATAGTCACAGTGTTCCAGGTCATCCGGTAGGATGGCGTTGATATTCGAGTCCCAAATGCCGAAGAGACAGGGGGCGGTGCCCGGCTGTTCGGGGTACCACCAGTAAGCATCGGCGTGAACCACTTTGGGATGTATCCAGTCGACTAGCTGTGCTTTTTGTCTGATTGTGCCCACGGGCGTCTCTATGTAGACCGAGTCGCCATCGGAGATACCCAGCTCTCTGGCTGTCTCGGGATGAATCTGTAGCAAGGGATAAGGATACTTTCGGCGCAGCTTTGCCAGTTGCCTGTGAGCGGAGTGATGGTAGGCCTGCACCCTTCCCCCGCTGGTCAGGATCAGGGGATATTCTTGGGCCAGTTTCGGGCTACTGACAGGGCTCCAGGCAGGCTCCTCATATCCTTGCATAGGATCATAACCCAGCTTCTTAAACATGCTGGGTACCAGTTCCACCTTGCCCGAAAATGTAGCAAATCCCTGCTTCTCGTACCTTCTCTCCTGCGGAGGCGAAAAGAGCCATGGAACCTCTCTGGATATCAGCCCCCTGAAGGTGATGCTGCTGGGTTCAAGCAGCTTGTCGAGCCAGCCTTCGAACGTCTCCGGCCAGTAACCCTGCTGTCCCAACCTGTTGCCCAGCTCTCGCCAGAGCTGATAGTCATCCCTTCGCTCATATAAGGGGTCAACTGCTGGCTCTCTACCCGTGAAGGTGTTGCTAAAGCCCCACATGAGGCCAAAATCCACTCTCTCGATGGCATCCGTGGCTGGCAAGACGTAGTCTGCCAGTTGGGTGGTAGGGGTCATGAAATGATCCATGGCCACATGAAGGTCGAGGTTCTCGCTGGTGAAAGCACGGTAGATGCGCTTGCCGTTGGCCAGGGCGCAGAAGCTGTTGCTACCCTGGGTGAGGATAGCCTTGAGGGGATAGGGCTTCTGATCAATTATGGCTGACCATACGAAGGTAGGCCCGGGGTAGACCATGTAGTGAGCTGGGCCACAGCCCTTGGGATATACCTTGCCCATCGCCTGGCGAAACAGCTTCAATGCCCTGACCGACGCAATGGGCCAGGTGTCGGCGCTAACGTTGTCCCTCTTCCGCAGAGGATGGTCTATCAGTTTGTCCCAATATAGTTCATCCAGGAAGGCAGTATACTCCGGCACATCGCAGAAAGAGCTGCCGCCTATCAGGTCTAAATTGCCTGTTATGGCTCGGAGAAAGCACTTCCCCAGCACGGCCGAGAGGGAGGCTTTGCCCAGGTGACCAGTGGCCACGCCCATGGTGAGCAAAGCGGGCTTGCCGGCAGCATACAGCCTGGCGGCTTCCATGATCTTGGCTTTGGGTACCCAGGTGATGGTCTCAACCTTTTCGGGCGTGTACTGTGTTGCCAGGCTCTTGAGATCCTCAAATCCCAGACACCATTTATCCACAAAGTCCCGGTCATAGAGACCCTCATTGATGATCACGTTTATCATCCCCAGGGCCAGAGCGCCGTCCGTTCCCGGCCTAAGCTGTAGCCAGATATCGGCTTCGCGGGCACTGGGGGTCAATCTCGGATCCACCACTATAAGCTTCATCCCCGCCTTCTTGGCAGCGATAAAGGGTTTCCATCCCATGGGAGGGCGAGAGTCGTGGGGGTTAGCCCCCCATATTATGGTGCACTTTGTGGACCCGATGGCCGGCATGGCCAGCGTAGTAAGCTCTCCATAGACAGACCATTCCGCCAGGAATTCGGCTTCGCCGCAGTTCTTACCGAGATGAAAATAGTTCGGCGTGCCCCAAAGGTTGCACCACCTCCAGGCTGCTGGATCGCCAGCATGGGGAGAGCCGCCCAAAACCAGAACAGCCTCAGGCCCATACTTATCCCTTATGCCAGCCAGCTTCTCCGCTATCTCCTCTATTGCCTGTTGCCACGATATCCGTTGCCACTGGCCCTTTCCCCTGCTCCCGCTCCTCTTCAGCGGGAAGTTGAGCCTATCCGGATGCTTGTGGTAGTCCAGGGCTGCGCCGAACCTCATGCATGAGGCTGGGATGTAGGACTTTGTGTCGGGCTTGATTTTCACCGCTTTCCCGTCCTTAACCAGTACCTCAACATGGCACCCCATTCCGCACACTGGGCAAGTAGATCTCTTGGCGGCAACATCATCACTGTGCTGCATTTCTGGGTCTCCTTCCTGATTTGTAGCAGTCGTGTCCCTCAGATGAAAGACCTGTTCAGGACCTGTTCCTCCTGACCTGCCTTATGGATTGCTCGGAACAGCCAGGATTTCCCGATTCAACCCAGGAGGACGGCATAGCTGGGCTCTAGTACTTTCTGCAAGATGATAGACCTCTGCTTTGTGGACTGTCAAACCTTCTGCACCTCTGCCGTTGGTCTGAGTGTGGCTTCCTTGCCGCTTCGATATCCAACAAAACGACTCCCCTGGAACGATCCAGAGCAGGGCCAGGGCTATAGTATCTCGACCAGCTCCAGCAGCACTCCGTGAAACGACCGCGGGCGGACGAAGGTAAACTTCACCCTGCCGTAGCTAACGTTGAGGTAAAGTGGAGCGTCCTCCACAAATTCAATGCCTTTCTCCCTCAGCCGGGCCATGGTTTCCTCCAGGTTTGATACCTTGAGAGCGATGTGATGCAGGCCCTCGCCGCGCCGCTCGATGGACTCAGCCAGCGCTCCTTCTGCGCTGGAAGGCTCTATCAGCTCCAGGTAGGTGTCTCCCAGGGGACAGAGGTTGAACCGCATGCCATAGCGATCGTAGGTCTCTGTGTTTCCCGGAGGCACCCCTAGCACTTGAGTAAAGAATCGGAGCGCTTCGGCTAGGTCTCTGACGGCTATGCCCACCTCTTGTAGCTTCTCTACTCCCATGATGTCACCTCAGCGGTCGAAACTTGGGCAGTGAAATCTCAGGGGTGACGTCTTCAAAGACCACCTCTACGGGCATTCCTGCTCGAATGTCTTCGATGCGGCAGTCAACCAGATTGCTGGGCAGGCGCAGATCGGCCTGCTCCTCCAGTTCCACCAGCACCACGGCGTAGGGGACGTCAGCCGCGAAATCGGGGTGGGTGGCATGATGCACTACAAACCAGGAGTAGACCTTTCCCCGGCCGCTGACCTTGACCCATTCTTTGTTCATGGAGTTGCAGCAGGGGCACATGGGTAGGGGCGGGAAACGGTAGGTGCGGCAATCGGGGCAGCGCTGTATGAGCAGCTCATGCCTGCGGCATCCCTCCCAGTAGTGGCGGGTCTCCAGGTCGGGGGTGGGGAGCGGTTTCTTGTATTTGTTCACTGGCCGATTACCTCCGCAATATAAGGGCGCTGCCCGCCTGCATTCCCAGGCTGGTGCAAAGGGCGATCTCGGCATTCTCGACCTGGCGCTGCCCGGCATCACCCCTGAGCTGGCTCACGGCCTCGGCGATATGGTTCAGGCCGTGGAGATAACCCTCAGAGATAAAACCGCCGTGGGTATTGACGGGAAGCTCCCTGCCTATCTCGATGCGCCCCTCCTCCACGAAGGGGCCGCCCTCGCCCTTCTGACAGAAGCCGAAATCCTCTAGCTGTACCAGCACGGCGATGGTCATCTCGTCATAAAGCTCGACCACATCAATGTCCTCGGGGGTGATGCCAGCCATGCCGTAAAGCTGGGGGGAGATGTACTTCCCATAGAGTGTAGTGTGGCTGCCTCTGAGCCAGCCGAAGGTGTGCAGGCCGTAGGGGGTGGGGTCGGGGCCGCTGCCGATGGCGGCGCTCATGATATAGACGGGGCGATGCCTGAGATGCCTGGCCCTCTCCGCTGAGGTGACCACCACGGCACAGCCCCCATCCGTCTCCAGACAGATGTCCAGCAGGCGGAAAGGTTCCACAACCATCCGGGAAGCGAAATAGTCGTCCAGGGTAATAGGGGTGCGCATCATGGCCCTTGGGTTCATGGAGGCGTGCCGGCGCTCGGCCACGGCCACCAGGCCCATCTGGCGCGTGGTGGTGCCGTACTCGATCATGTGTCGTCTGGCCAGATGAGCGAAGGCGTGAACGAAGCTAGTCCAGCCGTAGGGGATGAGGAACTGGGCCTCGCCGGTGGTGGGTGGCCTTTCGCCCGTGCCGCCTAGGCGGCGCCCGGAGCGGCCATTCAAGGCCCGAAAACAGACCACATGGCGGGCCATGCCGGTGGCTACAGTCATAGCGGCGTTGATCACTACCTGGCAACCGGCTGGGCCGCCGCCCCAGTACTCCAGGTGGTAGCCCAGATTGGGCAGGCCGAGGCAGGTAGCTACCTCCTGCGGCATGACGGAGTCGCCCATGTTGTGGGTGACCACGCCATCAATCTCTTTGACGCTCAGCCCGGCGTCGTCGATAGCCTTCTTGCAGGCTTCCACGGCCAGGCTGAGGACGCTGACGCCGGAGTTCCTGGAAAAGGCCGTCCAGCCGAGGCCGACAATAGCGGTCTTGTCTTTCAAGGAGTCCACGGGTCTAGCCCTCGCCGCCAAGCGTCCCAAAGATATGCCGCTGCAAACCCAATGCTACCTGCCTTTGATCTCCGGCTTTCTTCTCTCCAGGAAGGCCTGCCTGGCCTCTTTATGGTCTTCCGTGCTAAAAAGAAAATCGATCAGCTTGGCCTCCAGCCTCAAGCCGTCCTCCAGGTTCATCTCCGCCCCCTTCATCATGGCTTCCTTGGCCGCCCTGATGGCCAGAGGAGGTATGCGGCAAAGCCTCTCGGCCCACTCCTGAGCGGTGGGGAGAAGCTGGTCAGGCGGGACAACCTTGTTCACTAGCCCGATGCGATACGCTTCCCAGGCGTCAATGCTCTCGCCGAAGAAGAGTAGCTCGGCGGCTTTGGCTCGGGAGATGGCCCTTGGCAACCTCTGGGTACCTCCCCACCCCGGGATGACCCCCAGCTTGACCTCCGGGACGCCGAAGACGGCGTTCTCGGCGGCGATCCTCAGATCGCAGGCCAGGCAAAGCTCCAGCCCGCCGCCGACTGCAATCCCATTGACGGCAGCGATGACGGGTTTCCACAGTTCCAGGTGGCGGACAATCCCTGACGGCAAGCGCCACCAGTCGTTTCCCAGGTCCCACAGCACCGGCATCAAGTCCTTGATGTCAGCCCCGGCAGAGAATGCCTTAGTGCCGGCGCCGGTGATGATGGCTACCCAGCAATCGCGGTCGTCCCTGAAGTCCAAGAAGGCCTGGCCGAGCTCCTGAAAGGTCTGCCAGTCAACAGCGTTCAAGGCCTGGGGGCGGTTCAGGGTGATCCAGGCAATCTTACCCCGCTTCTCGTACAGAAGTGCCATTTCAAGCCCTCCGGTTCGGGTAGTTGGTTCCGTCTTGGATTCGGACGTGTTCTTGTCTGGTGTTCTGTTATATGGTACTCGACGGCGGCGTCAAGCTCAACTGGCGGAGACCTCGCCCTACGAAATTGATGTTACCGCTGGAATATGATAAGGTTACAGGAAGGAGGCAAATCGAGATAAATGAAGAAATTGATTGTTGTTCTGGTGTGTGCCCTCGTACTTACTCTTTCCTTGGCAGCTCCTGTCTTTGCCGGTGGTGACCAGGTTCGCGGAGAAAAGGGGCAGGGCGCAGTCAATCAGGTCCAGGTACAAGACCCACCGCCCTTCCAGCCCTAATACCCCACGATTGTCTTAGCGGTTCGTAACACTAGACCCTTCTCTTTCCTTGCCGGAGGGAGAAGGGTTTTGGTTTGTGGGGCGGAACCACGCTGCATGGTGGGTGAAGTCCGCCTCAGGCCGACGAAATCCACCGCAATACTAGACCGCTGCCAGGATGACGGTGTAGTTCTTGCCATAGGCCTTGGCGCAGGCGGGGCAAGTGGTATAGAAGAAATACATCTTCTTCAGCTCTTTGCCCTGGGACTTCACATATTTCTTCATTTGCTTGACCCACCTGCCGGCGTTCCTGAAGGGCCCTTCGAAGACCTTGCTCAGAAAGGTGCCGGACATGCGGGTCATCTCCGCCCCTGGCACCTCTTTGCTCACGGCGATGTAGACGTCGGTGCCCCAGAGGGACTTCTCATCGCAGAGCATGAGGGGCTTGTCGGCCAGAGCGCCCGCCTTCTGGATCCGCTCCATGTTCCTCACCATCATCTTGCCGAAGCCCAGGGGTAGGTGCAGGAAGGCCCTGGTATGGTCTTTGACGAAGAGCGTTTCCGTCAGGGTTATCTCCTTCTCATCCCAGGGCGCGGGATCGAACCTGGGGCAACAACCTGTCTCCGACTGTTCATACAGCTTGTCCTTGTCCATAGCCACTGCCTCCTTTGCTCGGCTGACTCAGAGCGGTGGCGGGTTTCGTTTTACTCGACACGCCCCGCCCGTTCTCTAATCCGATCCCAGTCAGGGTCTCCGTGACTGAAAAAGGATTTGAAGTTGTCCTTCAGCCACTCGTAGTAATCGTCCTCAACGTATCTACAGAAAGTCTCAACAAGCGAATCCTCCTGAATATCCTTGGGCACTTCTATTTCGAACGCCTGCAATTTATCATTCAGGAATTCTCTCACCACCTCGCGATCAAGCATTTTGTAACCTCCGCGCTTTTTGCATCAATCAGGACAGAAGCGGGCTGCCTTTCAGTTCGCCCACCCTACTTTCTACCTACCGTTTGGTCTCCTAATATGCCCGTTTATTCCGTGCCTATTATAAGCATCGAATACATCTTTGCAGAATCTAATCATGTTTTGGTCGTCGCTCGCTAAAGCCTTCTCATAGATTCTAATGAAATATCTCTTACCAGCCTCGGTCTGTGAGTAGTTCTTCTTGATATTGTTGTGCTGTGTGCATAGAGTCTGGCCATTCTCAACGGAGTTGTCTCCCCCTCTGTCTTTGGGCTTTATGTGGTCTGCGTGTATCTCGACGCCATCGGCAATTCCTTTGCCGCAGACTACGCATCTGTAGCTATCACGCCGGAAGATAGCCTCCTTCGCTTCGGGAGGAAAGTCAAATAGATGGACACCTTCGACACGTTCGGGATCGTAACGGTGCACTCCTTTTCTGACCTTAACCAGTTTTCCTTCTTGGTGAAGTTTGCGGATGGCCCTCCAGGGGTCGCGGGGTGGGCTTGGATGGCTTCTAAGATACTCTTCCGTAACCCAATCGACGACTGGCCCCATCGGCAGGTCCTCATTTGGGTGCCTCCGGAAATACTCCATTACCAGATCGCTGATAGTCTTCGACTCAGCCATTATTTTGCTACCGTCACAAGATCAAACCTCAACTGATCCAACTTGCCTACCTCCAGTAGTCTTTTCTTTGCCAGATCGCAATACTTGTCGTCAATCTCAACCCCTATCCCCTTCCTATTTGCCTGTAAACAAGCAATTAGGGTCGAGCCACTCCCAAGAAAGGGGTCTAGGACTGTATCACCCACGAAGCTGAAGAGTTTTATGCACCGCCTCGGTAATTCAATCGGGAAAGGAGCAGGATGTCCAACCCTCTTCTTGCTCTCACCCATAAAGTTCCAAACACCGTTCGTCCATTCCAGGAATTCTTTTCTGGTTATGTCGGACTGACGGCCGCCGCTCCTCTTTTTCCAGTTTCTCTTGTAGAGGACGACGATGGCCTCTACAGGGGCTATTACATAAGGGGCAGCCGCTGAGAGCCATGACCCCCAGGCAGTCCTTCGGGAAATGTTCTGCTCATTCCAGATAATGGTGGAGTGATAGTTGAACCCCACCTGCTTGGCAATAGTTGTGATATCCGCGCACACACTCTGCTGACCGCCCTTATTCTTATCTAACGGGATATTAAGGCAGAATCTACCGTCATCTCTCAACAGTTCATAGCACCTTGTCAACCATTCCCTGGTGAAACTCAAATAGTCTACATAGGACATCGTATCATTATGAGAGTTGTACTTCACATCGACATTATAGGGAGGTGACGTCACAACCAAATCCACCGAGCCTTCGCTTATGCTCTGTGTCTTTAGGAAGTCAGCCTTGATTATCCAGACTGAATCCCTATGAAAGAAGAGGTCGTTTGCCTGATCGAGGTCATCTATAGACGGTGGCTTATCGTGGTAGAGAGGTGCGGCAGTGAAGACAGCCTCTACCTCTCTTACCAAGAGTGCGGGCTTTCTGTACCTGCTAGGATTCTGAGGTGCCTCGAAATCTTGACTTCTCGCCAGGTAGCTTTCAATACTTTCTTTGTTGAAACGCCTCTGTCCCCCTGGAGTTCTTAGAGAAGATATAAGACCTTGTTTCTCCATGCGGTAAATCGTGGACGCGCTTACACCTAGATACCTAGCAGCCTCTCTTGTTGTGAATATTTCCTTCTCCATAATGCACTCCTCTTTGGGGCTTCCCCTAAATGCTTCCGAGACTATACAACATTATGCAACACTTGTCAAGACATAGCACGAGCTCATTAGAAAGCGATGAGCCTCTATGTCGCTGCGCCCTGCTGGCGCGCGCTCGAACGTAGTACGAAACCACGTAAGATCGTTGGGTGTCTAGCAGGAGAGACCATGCGACTTTTTCCGGATTTGTACTCCGTATGTCCCTTGCAGAGTGGCTGTCACTCTCTTTCCATAGAGCGGGCAAAACAGAGGGATTTGCTTAGAAGTAGCAGCGTTCTACATGGATAACCTCTTGACAACCGTCATATTTTGTTGTAATATTGTTTCAGTCGACTGGAGGTGATGCATGCAGAATGTCATAAAACAATTTGTCCCTCTAGCACCTGAGGACCTACCGGGTGATCCTGATTTGGGCGGATGGCGTCCCTTTCCGCGGCGCTTGCTCAAGAAGCATATCTCAGTGTCAGCCCCTCTCTCTGCGTTGACTCTTGAGCAAGCCGTCAAGTCGGTTGCATTCACGGCGACCTATCTTTGTCTAAATAGGGCCGTTCAGAAGCTAGGTACCGTACTTGCTGGCATGGACCATAGCTGTCACCAAGAATAGCATGATGAACCCTGGGTGAAGAGCAGACAGTGATCTGCAAACAATAAATAATCATCAAAGGAGGATGAAATGACCACAGACAGTCTTCAGGAGAGAATCAAGGCGTTAGCGACTGACGCGAGTTATCTCATGACAGTGCCAGCGCTCAAAGGTCGCATGGGATCCATAGACTATTACGTGATAACCTTGCCATACTCGGTGATGTCCAGATACGTGACTACCACAGACCGGAACCTGCCTGCCAAGGAAAGGGAGAATCGGAAACCAACGCCGACGCGATATGGTGTGATCGCTGACTACATGACGAAAAACCCCGAGAGCTATCGCTTTAGCTCTATTACATGCACATACGGGAGAAATGGAACCGAGAAGCCTTACGACTGGGTGCCAGCAGGGCCCTCGGGTGACGCTTCGCGCATAGGCCTGTTGACCCTAGATCAAAGGGATCCTCTCATAATCGTGGATGGCCAACATAGGTTTGAGGGTATAAAGAAGGCAATCGAACACGACCAATCGTTGGCTGATGACATGGTCTCTATAGTCTTATTTCCATATGTGAGCCTCAAGGCGGCACAACAGCTGTTTTCTGACCTTAACCGCACTGCTAAGAAGACCACTAAGAGTCTAGACATCCTGTTCGACCACAGAGATGTCGTCAACAGGGTTACCCAAGCCCTCGTGGAGAGAGTATCAGTCTTCAAAGATCGGGTAAACGTAGAGGATGCTGGCATTCCTGCTCAGTCACCCCAAATGTTCACATTGGCTGGCATATACCAGGCCACGGAACCGATCATCGACGCTATACACGAGGCAAGTCTCATCAGGGAGGAGCTCGCCGAACGTGACGCAGAAGGTAGGCCGATAGATAACGAGGCTCAATACGTTGACTTTCTAGTGCAAGTGTGGGAATTCATCGCCTCTCAATTTCCTGAGTGGGGTAAGGTGGCTAGAGGGGAGCTTAACATCACAGTGGAACGGTCCAGGTACATACACTGGAATTCGGGCGTTCTCTCAGCGGTCGGAGAGCTCGTAGCTGCAGCTATGCGTGAAAAGAAACAAGGATGGATGGAGCCGGTCAAGATTGCTTTAACGCATGCCGAGACTCGTGGATGGAAAAGGGAAGAACCTCATTGGCAAGGAATTGTCACGGCAGGTACGCTAGTTCTGCCAAGAAGTGTCGTCAGGCCACAACTGAAGGCTTACTTGAAGAACTTGGCCAACCTTCCCTTGACACCTGGGGATCAGAGGAATCTGGAAATTATTGAGGAACGAAAGAAGCAGCTTGGTGTAAGCTAGGGATCAGTATCGTCAGACGAAGTTGGGGCAAGCGATTGTTGCTAGCCCCAACTTTGTTTCTGGGTTGGGTGGCGCACAGTTCCTGGCATCGTAAGCCTGAGAGTGAAGCATGCCACATTGCAGGTCTCTCCGTAAGCGCGGAATGTCATTCAGCCAGCTCTTCCACTTCGTAGGGTGAGAATTGCTCGCTGCCCGTCTTACGCAGTCTAATGTTGAGACCAACCAAAGAACCTCGCTGCTGACGCATGGGCTCCATAGACTCAGCAAGTGACTGAGCAGCAACGAATAGAATAGATTTCATTCCGGTAGTCATTACCTCAACCAGTATCGCCGGAAGATATTTGTTATTCCTATAGACGACGAACGGATCTGAGAGAACCTGGACTTCGGCCCAACCAGTTCCGATTTTCAGATGCTGTAGGCTATTCGGATCCACTCCCTCAAGGGCTTCTTTCATTACCCTTAGAAATACCGAAGAGCCACTCTCTGACACCGCTTAGTTCCCCTTTTCCTGCGACTCATGCGAACCTATTTTAACAACACCGTTCGGCTTTGGCAAGTCCTGGACGAATATGTCTACTGAATACCGCCTTCGGTGACTGCAAATCCTCGTAGCATCCGACACTCGCCGTAGCTTGGTTCTCAAAGCCTTTCGATACTACAGCAGCTTCCGTTCTGTGGCTTATTCGTAGACCTCGATGATGAAGCGCTTGGCTCCCTCTTTGGGAATGGATGACGAACCCGAAGTTGCCTAATATAGCGATAACCTCTTCCCCCGAGAGAGGCCTCAATCTAGGCATGAGCTGGCTCTAGCTCCATGGTTACCAGAATGGTAGGATCGGGGGCAAAGCCCAGTTCGGCTAGATTCTCTCCCTCCAAATGAAGGGCAACTGCCTCCTGGAGGTTGGCCAGCGTTTCATCCAGAGTCTTGCCCTGGGTGACCACACCGATATCCATGCACTCGGCTATGTAGTGGGTGTCCCCTTTCCAGACTACCGCCTTCACTGTGCGCTGTAGGGTCATGTATCCACCTCCACATCCATAGTTTTAACAGGTATCTGGCGTCCTGGTCAATTCCTGTGGTATGAGATCATTTATCAACGTATTGCCCTGTTCGTGTAATTCCGTACTTGATACGGAATCCAGGTGGGGTGGAGTAACTGGATTCCCACTTGCGCGGGAATGACATCTTAACCTTAAAACTATCATTCTCAGACAGCCCCTGACAAGCAAGGTCATTGTGCAGGCCCCACGGCCTCACAGCAGCTTCCGCCCCGTGGCTTTTTCGTAGACCTCGATGATGAAGCGCTTGGCGTCGGGGGTAAGCTCGGTCCCCCGCAGGCGGTTGCCAAAGCGGTACTCCGGGTCGGAGAGGACACACTGGAAGGCCCACTCCAGGTGCTCGGCATCGCTCATGGCGGCCTCCGGCTCGTCCAGGAAACCGGCCACCTCCAGCAGGTCGCGCACCGGCACGCCGTAGGCCGGGGCCAGCTTGCGCAGTATCTCGGCGCTGGGCCGCCTCTCGCCTGTCTCGATCTGGGAGAGATAGGAGGCGGAAAGGCCCACCTTCTCCCCCACCTCGCGCAGCGATAGCCGCTGCTTGATCCGCAGGTCGCGCAGATAGTTGCCCAGGACGTTGGACGCCATGCCTCTGTTCTCCTCCTGTTAAGGACAGTAACACATTTGTAGAAAAATTGCAAGCGTTTTTCGCCTGAAGTGACAAAACTGTTGACAACACAGCCTGTCGGGTGATAGCATCTGTTACATCAAGCGAACAATGTTTGCCAGGAGTGAAGAAATGCTGAAGACGAGAGTGAAAGAGATGGTGCTATGGGACTTCATGACGAAGAACAACCTTTCCCAGAAGGAGATGGCGGAGAGGCTGGGCATAAGCCCGGGGTACATGTCGCAGATGCTGTGCGGGACGAGGCATCCATCGCCGGCGTTGCGGAGAAGGATGCTGGAGGTGATGGGCCCGCTGGCCTTTGATGATCTGTTCAGCGTGGAAAAGGGACAGGGCGATGGGCGTTGAGGTTGGGGGGCAGGTGGTGGTGGGG
>Ga0194112_10003303_pt1 | contig 22511 bp, 34 predicted proteins | sample TA2MahC400mmetaG_FD_146191 | JGI IMG/M metagenome (GOLD analysis project Ga0194112, IMG submission 146191) | Freshwater microbial communities from Lake Tanganyika, Tanzania - TA2015016 Mahale Deep Cast 400m | ecosystem: Environmental > Aquatic > Freshwater > Lake | place: Tanzania: Lake... | reverse complement strand
ATTTAGATGGAATATTTTATTGTGGTGAGAATTTTTCGGCTGTGCGTTGTGCGCACCCCTCTTATGAGTCAGAAATAAGAAAGCATTTCAGTTTAGATTCGGGGGTCTTTATAGATGTAGGAGCAAATATTGGGAAGTATTCTATTATGGTTGGAAAAAGGTTGGGTGATAAAGTTAAAGTTATTGCATTTGAGCCTATGCCATATACCTTTGAAATATTAAAAAAGAATATAGAATTAAATAAATTAAAGAATATCATACCTTTTGAATATGCTTTAGGCAAAAAAGAAGAGAGATTAGATTTTTATTTAGATAGAGAGGGGGTCGGTGGGGGTGCTCATTCATTAATAAAAGATAATGCTAATATCACAAAAAATAAGATAGGGGTCTGTGTAAAAAAACTAGACGATATCCTAAAAGAATTAAAAATTAAGCGTGTTGACTTGATAAAGATTGATGTAGAGGGTGCTGAAGCAGATGTTTTAAAAGGTACTGAAAAAACTTTAAAAAAATATCATCCTAAAATTATTTTTGAGGCTTGGAATAAAGAATATTTAGAAAAATGCAAGAAGATTCTGGATAAATTTGGATATAAAATTAAACAAATAGCTCCTGAGAATTATATAGCTATCTAATTATTTATTTTATTTTTTCTTCTCCCCCTTATCAACCCTCCGAGGTAGAAAGATTGGCTGAGAAGTGTGGCCAGGGCTGCCCCATATGTTGCTGCGAGTTGGCTGTAATGAAGAAGAGATGTTATGAGAATATAGTTCAAAGCTATGTTGAGAATTGTTGCGATTATTAACAATCTTGCTACTTTTTGTGCTTTTCCTTGTGAGAGATAATATACTTGATAAATTCCTATTATTGGAAGAATGGGTATAAGCAATGCTAAAATTCTTAAAATATTTGTTGCGGGAATATACTCGTTTCCATAGATTACAAGAATAACCAGATAAGCAAGAATTAGAGTGGCAATAAAAGCAGCCCCTGAAATAAACAAAGTCATTTTTCTTGATTTTTGAAATCCAATTTCAAGTTTTTTTCCTTTTAATCTGCTAAAGATTGGAAAAAGAACTGCTGCTGAAAAAGCAAGAACAGTTGTTAAGGCTCCGATTAAGCTAAATGACGCTGCATAATAGCCAATAAATTCAGCTGCAACAAATTTACCAAGCATTACTCGGTCAATATTGCCGAAAAAGATTCCAGAAAGAACTAAAGCTGAAGTAGCAATAAAAAATTTGTTTAAATTTTTCTTTTGATTTTTTGAAAGCTTGGAAAGTTTTTCTTGTTTAAGTTTTTTATAATAGATTTTTTTAACATCAAGAAATAAAGATATAGAAGCAAGGAGTAAGGCAATTGCTAAAAAGAACATAATAAGCATCAGATTGATTTCATTCTGAAGAGAATATCTTATTGCAAAAACCACAGCCAAAGGAACTAAAATTATTCTAAGGATTTGAAAAATTATTTCTCGCTTAAAGATAGCTGAAAAATTATTTGATGCCTGAAGAAGACATTGCAGAAAGCTTGTTATCTGAATAAACATAATATAAAGAACACCTGCAATTAGGGCAAGAAATATTGGTTTTTGATAAAAGGTGTTGGCGAGGTAATTGGCTGAGAGAATTATAATAATTGAGCAAAGAAGTAGAAGAAATGCTTTTATTTTTCCGAGATAAAGTATATGTGCTCTTAATTTTTTTGATTTTTTACTCAATTCTTTAGAAATAAATCTTATCATTGTGTTTGAGATTCCCAATTCTGAAAAAGATGCAAAAATAACAATTGTAGATAAAGCTAAAGAATAAAGTCCGAAAAGTTCTGGCATTAAAAGTCTTGCAAGAATTATTGTAAATATAAAAGAGCCACCTTTAGCGGCAATATTTGTAAGAGTCTGATAAATAGAGTTTTTTATTGCCAAACCAGAGTTTCCAGAAAAATTTCTTTTTTTTATTCTTAACCATATCTCTTTTAACTCTGATTTTTCACATTCTAGTTCTTTTTCTATTTTTTTAGATATAGCCATTAACAAAAGAGAGTTTTGGTGTTTTTATTATTTGTGAAAAAGAAAACTTAAAATTTAATCACTTATTTTTCTTATGATTTCTGCGAAAGCAGGTCGTGTGATTAAAATTCCAACTGTTACACCGATTATTGTTGTTAAAGCAAATCCCTTAAGCATTCCTGCTCCTGCCCAGAATAAAGGAAGCATTGCTGCTACAATTGTAAAGAAAGCACCAATTATAATAAAAAATGCTCTTTTTATTCTCTCTTTCAAACTTATATGGCGGTTAGAGACAGATTCATCTAAAATAAGTATCTGGTCATTTATACCTGTTCCCATTCCTGCAATTATTCCTGCAATACTTGGAGCATCAAGATTCCAGCTTATGAAAGCAGCTACACCTAATGTTATGAAAGCTTCTGAAAACATTGTCAGAATAACAGATAAGGTTATTTTGATTCTGCGATATCTTACAAAAAGAATAAGTGAAATTATTGCAAACACAATTGCTCCTAAAATAATAATATTCTTTGTAAAGGTTTCTCCAAGTGTTGGAGAAATTGTATCTAATTTGACTATTTCTAATTTGTATGGAAGACTTCCTGTAATCAAAATTGTCTGTAATTTTTTCATGGAGTTTTCAGCATCTTCATATGCTTCTTGCTGTGTTTCGCCAACTCCTGAACCCGAAATAGCAACCTGAGTTGTAACTCTTCCTTGCAAATCTTTTCCAATAAACAAACTATCAACCAATTGGTCATCAAGATAAAGATCTAATTTTTCAGATAGATATTCTGGATTTTCTAAACTAATTGAAAGATTTTTTGTTATCTCTGCATGCCTCTCAGCTGCTTCTTGGCTTAGAAATATTGAGAACCTAAATGTGCAAGCATAGCCATCTCCTGAAGCAGCGCATCTTTCAATATATGCGTCTTGTCCTCCTCGACTTACAGAAGCTATGTCTTTTTCTCCGCCTATGAAAACAGTTTCATTTCCTATTTTTGCTTCAAATTTTCCTTGGCTTGAAAGCATGTCCCTTAAATCAGCTGGAGTAGCACCTGCTATTTCAACAACCATAAAATTATTTCCTTCTAAATCAAAAACAGGATAAACCTGAACATCTAGCAATCCATAAACATTAAGTCTATTGCTTACAACAGCCACTAAATCATTTATCTCAGATGAAGATAGGTCTCTATCCTGGGCTTTAACAAATGCTCTTGAGCCACCTGATAAATCTAATCCTGTTTTTAGATTTGATTTAGGAATCTCTGAAACAATTATCTCAGGAGAACTATTGGAGAATAAAATAAACTCTCCTTGATCTGTAATTATTATTGTTTTTAGATTCTCTTCAGAATAATTTTTGATTGAAAAGACATTTCTAAAATCATCTAAATTAGCAATGGTTTTTCCATCTATAGAAGTGATTATTTGTCCTTGCCTTAATCCGCTTTCAAAAGCAGAAGAATTAATCTCTACACTTCTTACATAAACTCCTTTTTCAAAAGCTTTCCAGGGAGCAATTGACAAAGATGCTAAAAAAAGCACAAGTATCAATATCCAAACTCTTAAACCTATTTTCATTTTAATTTATTCCTTTTCTTCTGCAATATTCTTTAATTATACTGGCGTTTGTAAACCAGGTGTTGATTAAATCAGCACAAAGTCCTAAAGCTAATATTAAAAATATCTGTCTAAATGAATCAGGTAAACCTGTTACAAGAAAAAATGCAGGTAAAACAGCTATCAAAGCTGTTAAAGTCATAAAAGAACCGGTCTTAAATGCTCTGAAAATTCTAGAATTTAATGCCCCTTCTCTTGCTTTTAATGCTCTTGAAGTCAATAGAATATCTGTATCAACAGAATAACCAACAAGCATCAAAAAAGCAGCTATTCCTGCTGCTGATAACTTTATTTCAAAAATATTAATCAAGGCAAGAGGCATGGCAATATCTGCAAAAATTGCAAAGATAACTGCAATGCTTGGAATAACAGTTCGAAACATTATTAGAATAACAATAGACATTAAAACAAAAGAGAGTATCAATGCAAAAATCAATTGCCTATAGAACTTCTGGCTTAAAGATGCACCTGTAAATTCAATACTTGAATTTTCTTCATTCAAAGAATATTCTAAAATATTCTCAATTTCGGATTGCAATTCTTCTGGACTCGCAGAACTCTTAACTATTAAAGCAATTTGTTTTCTTGTTGTGACATCTTCTAATTGAGTAAAGGATACATCTGGAAATTTCTCTTTTAAAGAATCTTCAAGTTGGTTTTGCGCTATTTCTCCATTAAGAGTTATAGATGTTCCTCCAGATAAAGAAACATCTTTGTAGATAATATCTCCATTTTTAGCATAAAAAAAGCCTAAATAAGCTAATGATGCTAAAAGAAGTACAATCGGAATAAAAAAGAACGCTCTATAATATTTATCATAATTAAAATTAGCAAAAAGCTTCTTTTTTTCTTTTGATGCTTCTAATTTTTTTTCTTCTGTCATTTTTCTAAATGCGCCGGCCGGGAGTTGAACCCGGGTCAACTGGTCTCTTCGCAAAAATGAATATGCAATATGATTCTACATGGAAGCCAGTGATTCTACCGTTAAACTACCAGCGCCTATTTAATCTTATTGAGATATTATGTTTTAAATCTTACGAAAATAGAAAAAATCTTAGAGTATGGAAAATGCGCTCGGTAGGATTTGAACCCACGACATCAGGATTAGGAATCCTGCGTTCTATCCGGACTGAACTACGAGCGCTTTCTCATCCAGTTAAGATAAATCTTATGCAGGAGGGAGGATTCGAACTGAAAACCACCAGCGGGTTTTCGATCCTGCGACCATCGAATCCTTATGCAGGAGGGAGGATTCGAACCTCCGAACTCACTAAGAGAACAGCTCTTGAGGCTGTTGCGTTTGACCACTTCGCTACTCCTGCGCTAATTTTAAGACTTATAGACAATATAAAAAGCTTTAGAATAAAATCCAAAATTTCTCAGCAGCCTCCATGTTTATGAATAAATATGCAAAACAAAAGATTTAAATAGTATTATGAATATGTATTCATAACTAAATAACAATATAGGAGGATAAAAATGCCTAGATTTGATGGAACAGGACCTCAAGGATTAGGGCCTTTAACTGGAAGAGGTTTAGGGCCTTGTAATAAAGGAATGCGTAGAGGAGCTGGAAGAGGATTTGGCAAGAGTTTTGGATATGGATATGCTGAATCTGTTGTTATAACTCCTGAAAATGAAAAAAAGCTTCTTGAAGCTGAACTTAAAGAAATTGAATTAGAAAAGCAAGAAATAGAAAAAAGACTTAAAGAAATTAAGTAATTCTTGCTTTTCTTTTATTTTTAATAAGATTTATATAATTATGAATATTAATTCATATATGGTAAGACCTCAAAGAATTAGAAATATTTTTTTTCAGCCAAATGTAACTTACTTTAAACCAGCTGGAATTCCTCTGGTGAATCTAAAAGAAATTGTCTTAAGTTTTGATGAAGTAGAAGCTATGAGATTGGTTGATTTTGGAGAAATGGAGCAAAACGCAGCTGGAAGAAAAATGAAAATAAGTCAATCTACATTGTCGAGATTACTTAAATCCGGAAGAAAAAAATTAACAGATGCTATAGTTAATGGACAAGCTATTAAAATTCAAGGCGGAAATTTTAAGATAGCAAAATAAAATGCTACATCAATTTGAAAATGTTGAGGAAATGAAGAATGCGCTTGTCTCTGCAAAAATAGAAAGAGATGTTGATTCTGTACTTAAATTGGATTTGCCTTTTTTTGATTATGATGATAGGCTTTCAATTATTTATTTTCCTCTTTATGGAGATAATGCAAAAATTCTCGCTGCAATAACGAAAAAAGATACCTTTATTTGTATTCCGTCCAATATTAATAATTCTCTTAAGAAATATCGAAATTTATTAAAAAAGAAGGGGGGTGAAAGTACTCTGATTACTTTTCTTATGCTCAAAGCTACACTCAAAAATTATTCTGAGCAATTTCTGAAAATAAGAGATATTATGGATGGTTTGGAAACACGCCCGGTTATAGATAAAATTGAGGAGGTCGGTTTAGCATTAAGAAGATTAACTGATAAGATAGAGGGGCTTGTAGAGATAATAATTGTTCTAAAACAAAAAGATGTTAAGCAATTTGATATCAAAATAATTAATTTTGATTACGAGATTTTAAGTACAGAGGCAAGATATTGGTTAGAAAGATGCAGAAGCCACATATATCGGATTGCATCATTGAGAACTCGATCAGAAATGCAATCAAATAAAGAGTTGAATGACACTATGGGCCGCCTTACAGTGATAATAACCATTCTAACAATTGTCAGCATTGTCGTAGCAATTCCAGGAACAATAGGAGCTATCTTTGGAATTCCTGCGCTATCAGAGGTTTATTTCAGATCGCATACAAATCTTCTTGTTGCTGTGCTTGTAATTGCTACCTCTCTTTCAATAATTCTTGGATTTGCATATTGGAAATCTCTCGGCCTCAAATATAAAAACAACAATTCTAAAAATTTATAAACCCCTCCCTTCTCTGATTTTTGAGACAGTCATAGTAGGTTGGAAACACCTGTTCCGATTCCCAACACAGAAGTTAAGCTTCCTACGCTACTTGTTTTAGTGTCCTACAAGACGCGAAGCAAGAGTGCTGTCTCGCTTTATTCTTTATTTAAATAACAAAACTTAATAAGATATTTTCTTTATTTGGAATATGATTAAAAGCGATTCTCGAAAAAAAATTTCTTCTAAAGAAGCTCGAGAAAAAATTCAGAATTTTTTTAGTAGTTTAAATAACAGAACTCCAAAAGAAATTAAAAAAATCAAAAGACTTGCCATGAAGCATAATCTTAAATTAAAAGATAATAAAAAAAATTTTTGTAGAAAATGCCTTTCTATTTATAAAAATCCAAAAATAAGAATTAAAAGAGGTATAAAAAATATTGAATGCGAAACTTGCGGTTATATTTCGAGATGGAAAATTAAGAAATCGTATTAGGATTTCTTGAACTTACTTATTAACTCAAGATAATCTTCTTGTCCGAGAAACATTGATCTGCAACAATATCTTTCTAATTTAAGGTCGTCGAGAATTTTTTTAGGTTTTTCTCCTGCAGAAACTCTCTTTTGAAATTCTTCCCATAAATGGCCGATTGGTTTTCCGCAGCTAAAACACCGAATTGGAACTATAATTTTAGACTCCTATATGTAAAATATTCAAATTTATCTATCTAAGCAGTATTTGGGTTTATTTATAAATATTGCTCTGGGTGTTTTTCTTCTAAATTTAAGAAATTGTATCTAAAAGTAGGAGCAAATCTTTAAAAACTCAGCAAAACAACAAATAAAAAATAAAAAGAGAACATGGCAAAAAAGTGTATTTATTGCAAAGCTGAAATTCCTGATGAAAGTGTTATTGATTTTTGCTCTAGATGTGGAAAAGGTGTTTGGGGTGAAAAAATGTTTAATACAATTATTAAAAATATGGAAGAAGCTCGAAGCAAGGGAGATTTGGTATCAACTAATCTTATTGGGCCTCCAAAAGAGATTTCCAGAGTATAAAATATCGGGAAATTTTATTATTTCTTTATGAAGGATAGTTTTTTAAATAGGGTAAATTTGAGTAAATTATGGCAGGAGGAAAAAGCTCAAAAACCCGGGGAAAACTGCAATTTAGCAGATATTTCCAGGAATTAAATGAAGGAGATAGAGTTGCTGTAATAAAGGAAAAGTCTATTCCTTCTAGTTTTCCCAAGAGATTGCAAGGAAGAACAGGAATTATAGAAGGTAAGAGGGGAAGAGCCTATATTGTTAAAATAAAAGAAATAAATAGAGAAAAAAGGTTTATAATAGAGCCTATTCATCTAAAAAAAATAGAAAGTAAAAAATGATAACAGAATCAAAACCTCTTAGTATGGCAGAAGTTACGAAATATCTAAAAGAAGATACAGAAAGAGAAGTAGAACTTAAGAAATTTATTAAAAAATTTACAAAAATGAGCCCTGAAAAAGCCAAAGAATTAAGAAAAAAACTTGATGAATTAAACTTATTAAAAATTAAATCAGAATCTATAGCAAAGATAATTGATGTGCTGCCAGATAGTCATGAGAGTTTAAATAAAATTTTAAATGAGATGAGCTTTGATGAAGATGAATCAAACAAAATACTTCAAGTCCTTAAAGAATTCAAATAATAAAATAAATTTTAGTTCATTTTCAGAAGAAAATGACTGAAAAAAATGAGAAAAGAAGATTATGCAATAATATTAGAGTATTTACCTTACGGTTATCCCTTAGAAGGAAAAATGATGCCTTTAGCGCAAGCTATGGGGGAGTTTAATCTCACTCTTTTGGAACTAGTTCCTAGATCTGGAGTTTCTTTGGAGATTGGAGAGAGAGTTTATATTGGTGAAGGAAAGCGGGACAAGATATATTACATTCTTGGAAGGCTAAATCGTGAAAAACTCACTGAACCTGCTAAAAATCAGCTTTCAGGATTTATTTCAAAAATCATTAAGAGCAGAGAAAAGGAGTTTGTTGATTTTTTCAACAAATCCGAAGCAATAAACAAAAGAGTTCATCAGATAGAATTGCTTCCAGGTTTTGGGAAAAAACATATGAAAGAAATTTTAAAGGCAAGAGAAGAGAAACTATTTGAAAGTTTTGAAGATATGAAAAAAAGAATTTCAAATCTTCCTGACCCTGAAAAGGCAATCGAAAAAAGGATAATAAAGGAATTGATTGAATGCGAAAGATATAAATTGTTTGCAAAAGGATAATTTTTCATGGAGCAAAAACAAACTGGAAAACCCGAAGAAAGAAAATATGGAGAGAAAGTAGTTAGAATCCTCTCTGAAGATATAGAAGGAAATGCGAAACTCTATGTGGGACTTACAAAAATAAAAGGTGTTTCGTGGAGTCTTTCCAATGCAATTTGCAATATGCTTAAGATAGACAAAAACCGAAAAATTGGTTCTTTGACAGATGAAGAGATAAAGAAAATAATAGAATTTCTTAAAAACCCCCAATTGCCGAATTTTCTTTTTAACAGAAAATTTGATTTAGAAACAGGAGAAAATAAACATTTAGTTGGAACAAATCTTGAATTGCAAAAAGATTTTGATATTAAAAGATTAAAGAAAATCAAAAGTTATAGGGGAATTCGACATGCTGCTGGACTTCCTGTAAGAGGTCAAAGAACAAAAAGTCATTTCAGGAGAAATAGAAGCAAGAGTATTGGAATTAAAAAGAAAGCTAAAAAATCACCATGAAAAGAAAACACAAGATATATTCTAAGCCAAAAAGACCTTTTGATAAAGAAAGAATCGATGAAGAGGCGGGAATAAAAAAAGAATTTGGTTTGAAAAATAAAAAAGAAATTTGGAGAGCAGATGCAAAAATAAAATTAATAAGAGAAAAGGCAAAAAATCTCATTTCTGCAAGTCCAGAAGAACAGAGAGTTTTGTTTGATGGTTTAAATGCTATTGGATTAAATGTTAATTCTATAGGAAATGTTTTGATTTTAGATAAAAGAGATTATTTGAAGAGAAGACTTCAAACAATTCTTGTTAAAAAAAAGCAGGCGAAAACTGCTAAAGAGGCTCGGCAACTTATAGTTCATAAAAAGGTTTTGGTTAATGGAGGGGTTGTTGATTCTCCGTCTTATATCGTGCCTTTAGATTTGGAGAATAAAATTACAATTCAGAAAAAAGAAAAAATAAAGAAAAAAGAAATTAAATCAGGAGAAACAAGTTAAAAATGGAAACTAGTGAAGAAATTAAAGAAAAATCTCCTAAAGAAAAAAAAGAAAAGAAAAAAGCAGAGGCTGTTGTAGATATTTACCCTTCTTTTAACAATACAATTGTTCATGTTAAAGACATGTCTGGCAAGACTCTTACAAAAGTTACAGGAGGAATGGTTACAAAACATGGAAGACTTAAGGCAAATCCGACAATCGCAATGTTCATAGCAAAAAGAGTTGAAGAAAATCTAAAAGAATTAGATGTAGATTCTTTATATTTTAGAATACGGGCAAAAACAGGCAATCCTGCTCCAGGTCCTGGCGCTAATTCAATAATTAAGAGTCTTTCAAGAGGAGGTTTCAAGATATTGAATATTTTAGATACAACTCGTTTACCTAGAGGCGGACCTAAAAAGAAAGGGGGAAGACGTGGAAGAAGGCCATAATTTAAATACTAAAAATTCAAAAAACTTAAATGAAAAAAATAGAAAAAACTGAAAACTCGCTTGTTTTTATTGCGGATATAGATGAAACAATTGCAAATTCTATAAGAAGATATGCAAACCATATTCCAATTTATGCTGTTGACGAAGTTGAAATTTCTAAAAATGATTCTGCACTTCATGATGAAGCTCTCGCACACAGAATTGGGCTGGTTCCTCTCAAAACAGAAAAATTAGATGAAAAAAAACCAAAAAAACTAAAATTAGAAGTTAAGGGAGAGTGTGTTGTTTACTCTGGAGATTTGAAAGGACAGCCAGAAGTTGTTTATAATAATATTCCCCTCACAACTCTTTCGTCTAACCGAGAACTTAAACTTGATGCTTTTATAAGATTAGGTACAGGAGCAGAGCATTCTAAATTTTCTCCGGGATTGATGTTTTATCGAAATGTTTTAGAGATTACAACAGATAAAAAATTTTACAATGATTTGAAAGCTCTCTGTCCTGGAATTGAAATTGAAGAAAAAGGGAACAAGATTGTTATAAGAGATGATAGAAAAAAAGAAATCGCTGATGTTTGCGAGGGCTTTATAACCAAAAAAGAAGGTGAGATAAAAATTGAAGAAAAAGAGGGGCTTGTTCTAACAATTGAATCTTTCGGACAGATAAGTTCTGAAGAAATCTTCAAAAAATCAATTGATGTTCTAAAAAAAGATCTCGCTTTGCTGAACAAGAGTGTTGAAAAGATTTAAAGGAATTCTGTGTTATAAAAGATTAAAATAAAATGCAGGGGAGTATTTCTGAATTCTGCCACATTTTTCATTGTATTTCAAAATGCGGGAAGAAGGATTCGAACCTTCGTAGGCACTAAGCCACGAGAGCCTTAATCTCGCCCATTTGACCACTCTGGCATTCCCGCCCTATAATTGAAATATAAAGAAGAGGCTTATAAGCATTTTGGCAAAGAAATAAGTAAAGCTTTATAAATAGAGAAAATTTTCAGTTTTTATTCAGCCCTGCGAGTTGACTTAAGCTCGGCGTTAGCAGGAGAATTATTTTCTTCTGTTACTATGCTGTTTGAGAATATCATGAAAACAAAAACAAAAATTAACAAACAAATACAAAAAAAATCACGTAGAGAATTAGTTGATACTATCATTGCAGCTAAGAAAAAAGAAAAATGGTTTGAAGTTGCAAAAATTCTGTCTGGGCCAAGAAGAAAAAATGTGAATTTTAATCTAAATGAAATAGATAAAAATATCAAAAAAGAAGAGATTGTCGTGATTCCTGGAAAAGTTCTTTCTTCTGGAGAATTAAATAAAAAAGTTAAAATAGTCGCATTAAGCTTTTCAGAAAAAGCAAAAGAAAAATTAGAAAAAGCTAAGATTCCATTTTCATATATTATTGAAGAAATTAAAAGAAATCCTGAAGGAAAAGGTATTCAAATATTAAAAAATGAAAATAATTGATGGAAATAATGCTGTTTTGGGAAGACTCGCAAGTTATGTTGCAAAAGAAGCCCTAAGAGGAGAAGAAATAATTGTTCTTAATTGCGAATCTGTTATAATCACCGGAAATAAAAAATTTATTCGTAAAAATTTTGAAGAATCCCGAAGAAAAGTAGGCAGTGGCCAAAAAGGTCCGAAAATATCTAGAGATGCAGAGAAAATAGTAAAAAGAGCCATAAGAGGCATGCTTCCAAATTATCGACGCGGAAGAGGTGCAGTTGCATATTCAAGAATAAAATGTTATATTGGAGTTCCAAAAGAATTTGAAGGAATGAAAAAAATTGTTAGTGGAAAAGAGAAAAAATCTAAATATGTCTATGTAAAAGAAATCGCAAAATGAATAAAATAATTGCGTCTGGAAAAAGGAAAGAAGCTATTGCGAGAACTGTTATTCGTGAAGGCTCTGGACAGATAACAATAAATAAAAAACCCTATCAAACTCTGAATTTCTTTGATAAACTCAAGATTGAAGAGCCATTAAGAATCGCAAAAAATATTTTGGGAAAATTTAATTTTGATGCTAAGATCATAGTCCGAGGAGGTGGAGAGAAAAGTCAAATTGAAGCTTCTCGGCTTGCTTTAGCAAGAGCGATTGTGAATTTTACAAAAAATAAAGACATAGAAAAAGCATTTCTTGAATATGACAGGGGGCTTCTTGTTGCAGATGTTAGAAGAAAAGAGACTTACAAACCAGGAGACAGTAAGGCGAGAAGAAAAAGACAGAAATCTTATCGATAAATCAATCTCTAAAAGACAGTTTTCTTAAAATAGCATTATTTGTTCTTTCAAAAGTTGTAGAATATAAATGATTTGCAAGGACATCTGCGCAATATGTTGCTGTTGGACATTCTGGGCGCTTTATGATTTTTCCTCTTTCATTAAATCTTTTTTTAATAAAATTATCAACAATTACATTTTCAATTCCCCTATAATTTCGAAATTTACTCTTAATTTCTTCTCTATTGCCTGAACTTAGTCGCCCATCCAAATAAATTTTAAGATTTTCAGTAAATACATTTTCTTCCTCCATATAAGAAAAGATAAGACTTGGAATTATTTCAATTAAATTCTCGCTAGAATGGCGATATTTTTCAGATGTTAAAAGCGCAAATCTAAAATCTCTTTCTGAAGAATTTAACCAATCTGTCACGAACTTATAATCTCGATTATTGGGAAATCTCCTTACAAGAGAGTCTTCTAGAAAAAAAGAAAAGGTTGCAATAATAATTTCTCCTTCTGCTGTGCCCGCGTGATTAGAATCATCACCTCCAACAATAAGATATTTTCTTTCTTTAGCCCCTTTTTCTTCAGACATATTTCTACTACAAAATTTTAAGCTATAAAATATTTATTGTGCTGCAAAATAATTTATTTTATTCCTTTTTTCTCCAGCTTGTTTTGAACGTGATTAAATAAAGTGGTTGAAATAAGTGGTTGATGCTCTCCACCATAGATTTGATTATTGAATTTTATCTTGCCTATGTAGGTAAAATTTTTCAGGACTTTCTTTAAACCATTAACAGAAAGCCTATGTTTTTCAGCTAAATTTCTCAGGCTTTTTTCTTCATTTAGAAATTCTTCAAATATTTCTTCTATTTCTTTAGAGTTTTCAGCTGGAATCAATTTTCCTCCAAGAATCTTATATCCCAAGGGGGCGCGGGACATAAGATTTCCCTTAACTGCTTTTTGTATCATGCCTTGTTTTTGTTTCTCTCTAAGATTTTTGCTATAGAGTCTAAAGGTTTCTAAAACTGCTGTATCTATTTTTTCATTTACATATTTATCAAAAACAGGTTTTTCATCTGGTGAAAAAGAAAAACAAATTTCACAAAGAAAGACGTCAAATTTTTTTCTGTTATTTTTAGAATCATATCCGCATTTTTTGCATTTCATTGCTTCAAAAAGATAGTTAACTTTATAAAATTGAGTTCTTTTCTTAAAAATAATTTGATTGCCTTGCGAGTTATTCTAAATATACGAGTAAGGGCTAGACCTGGAGGTTTAAATGAGTAAGAGAATTTACGTTGGAAATCTGCCTTGGAGTGTTATAAAAGTTAGACTTGAAGCTCTTTTTTCTCCTTTTGGAGAAATTGAAGAAGCTTTGGTTATTGCAGACAAGGATGGAAGAAGATCACGTGGTTTTGGTTTTGTTACATATAAGAAAAATGCAGATGCAGATAAAGCGATTAAGGAGATGAATGATAAGGACGTTGAAGGAAGAAAACTTGTTGTGCGAGAAGCTAAACCTTTAAAGGAAGAAAGATAAAAAATTTCAGAGTTAGAAAAAAGAAAATGGAAGAGGTTAATAAAAAGGAGGAGAGATAATTAGATGAATTCTGCAGTAATTTTAGTTTTGGTTTTGATTTGGTTTTATCTAGGTTATAAAATTTATGGAAGATTTATAGAAAAAAGACTTAAAATTAATGATAAGAATATTACTCCTGCTGTAAAACAAAAAGATGATGTTGATTTTTCTCCAGCAAAAAAACCTCTTTTATTTGGGCATCATTTTGCTTCAATTGCAGGGGCAGGCCCTATCATCGGCCCAATTCTCGCTATAAGTTATTTTGGTTGGCTGCCTGTTGTTTTATGGATAACTTTAGGTTCTGTTTTTATTGGAGGTGTTCATGATTTTGTTTCTCTTGTGGCTTCTGTTAGAGATAAAGCAAAAGGGGTTTCTACTATTGCTAAAGAATATCTAAGTTCAAGAGCAGGAACATTTTTTGGAATTATGGTGTTTATTACTCTTCTTCTTATAATTACTGTTTTTAGTGTTTCTGCAGCAGAGAGTATTATTGCACGACCAGATTTAATAATTCCTTTGCTTACTGTTACAATCACCGCAATTATTCTTGGATTTGGAATTCAAAAATTAAAATGGAATTATAAAATTTCTACAATAGTTGCGATAATTATTGTTTTCGCCTCGATATGGATAAGTGTAAGAATTCCAATTAGTTTTAATCTGGAACCAATTTTATTAAAAAACATACTTATAACCGTTATTCTTTTGTATGCTGGAATTGCATCTGTTGCTCCGATTTGGATTCTTCTAAGGCCTCGAGATTATCTAAGTTCAATACAGTTAATGCTTCTTCTTTTATTGGGTGTTGTTGGAATTATTATTGTAAATCCCTCTATTAATGCACCAATCACAATAAGTGGAAGCGGATTTTCTTTATGGCCGATTTTATTTATTACTGTTGCATGTGGTGCTATTTCTGGTTTTCATGCATTAATTTCATCAGGAACAACAAGCAAACAATTGCATAAAGAATCTCATGCTAAATCAATTGGTTATGGTGGAATGATCTTAGAAGGAATTTTGGCGATTGTTGTTACTCTTGTTGCAGTTGCTGGATTAAGCTGGGGAACAGGCGAAGGTAGTTTTCAATTTGCATTAGACCAGGGATGGATAGTTTTATTCTCTTCTGGCTTTGGAAATATAATTGGAAGTTTAGGAATTCCTTTGATTACCGGAACTATTGCTGCTTTGCTGGGTGCTTTTATGGTTAATCAATTCATACTCACCTCTGTAGACACTTCCGCAAGATTAAATAGGTTTTTAGTAGCTGAAAAATTTCCTAAAATATTTAAAAAAGCAAACCTAAAAAATCGTATTTTAATTGCAATTATCATTCTTCTTCCTGCCTGGCTTTTAGCAGTTACACATAGTTATGACACTTTGTGGAGACTTTTTGGAAGTTCTAATCAATTAATTGCAGCTATTGCAATGATGGTTGCAGCTTCTTTCTTTATCTCTAAAAAAACAAAGATTAAATTCATTATAATTCCTGCGGTTTTTATGCTTATCACGACAATTGGCGCATTGTTATATCTGACATTTAGAACCGGCGGATATTTGAGTGAGGGAAATTTAATATTAATGGTAATTTCTTTGCTAATGGTTGGACTTGGCGTCTTTGTTGCAAAAGAGGGTTTTTCTGTCTTAAGAAACAGAAGAGTTGATCCAAAATGATATTTTCTGAACTTAATGAAGTACGAATTAAATTTGCGCATTTTTTAAACACCATTATTTTAGATAGAGGGATTCTATCTTTTGATATAAATCACATACTTCATTTTCTTACAGGGGGTTTGTGGATGTTTTTTCTTTTAAAAATAAAATTTTTTAAGAAATTAAAAACAAAAGAAAAATTTCTCGTTGTTTTTTGCATATTGGTTTTATGGGAGGTTTTTGAGTTATCTTTTATAGTAACCGGTACACGATTGTTTATGAAAGAGAGTAATGTAAATATTTTTTGGGATGTTGCTTTAGGAATGCTTGGGAGTTTTTTGGTTTGGAAATTTAAGAAAAAATAATTATTCGCAATTTTCTGGAAGATAATAAATTACTTCTGGATTCTGACAGGCAAAACAAGAATTACTAAAGGTTTGCTTTAAAGGCATTCCGCAAACAGGCTGGTAAAGAGTTATGCATGCTTCTACTTGCCTGTCGGTTGGTTTACAAACATCTTTTTGAGTTGTTGTTCCTAATTCACAGCCGCAACCAGTTGCGTCATAAAAAGGAGTTTTATCTTCAGAACAAACAATTTGAAGTATTTTGCAATCTTCTGAATTAAGACTTTGATATTCTCTTAAACTCTTTTCCCATTCGCGAACGCAGGCACTAATTTCTTCATTCCAGCTATAGCCTGCAGCAATTAAACATCCATAAGAATCTCTTTGACCTCCGAGAGAGATTTCTTCAACGAATAATTCTCCTTCTGGAGTTCGACATTGTCGAGGGTAACTTTCCGCGACAGGATAACCTGCAGCAACACATTCATCAAAATTTGAAATTTCTTTGGAAGGGGGAATATTATTCAAAAAAACAACGAGAAGGACTAAACTTACTGCTAGAATAATCAAAATTAAAAATCTTTTTTGGGAATTCATGAAAATTAAACTTTCTTGGACTTTATAAATTTATTTTGATTTTTTTTGAATAATTCTTTTTGATTGATAAACATAATAATTATTGCTCCGATAATAAATGTCCAATGTACAATAAATGCGAAAACTATGCAAATCAATGCAATAATTGAAAGAAAAACAACTTTTTTATTTATTTTTTTATTTTGTTTGTTTCCTGTTTTTTTATTCATTTTAAAGCCCGGGTAATATTCCTAACTCTTTAAATTCGCGAACTACTTGGTTATTACTTTTAAAATGAATTCCATGCAGCCCCATCTTTTTGGCTCCACTAACATTTTCAAGTCTATCATCCACGAAAACTGCTTCTTTTGAATTGATTTTCATTCTTTTTAAAGTAATCAAATATATTTTTTTGTTTGGCTTCCGGGATTTTGCTTTATAAGAGTAAACCCGAATATCGGCAAAACTCTTGAATCTGTATTTTTTAGCTAGATATTTTTCGTGAAGTCTTCCTATATTTGAGATTAAGGCAATTTTATATTCTTTTTTTAAATTTTTTAAAAGTAAAATTAGTTCTTTATTCGGCCAGAAAATTGTATTCCATAATTTTTCAAATTTCTTCAGTGGAATTTTTTTAGGATTAATTTTAAGAGACCTCGCCATAATGCCCCAATAGATTTGGGGTGATTTTGCTAACTCATAAGAATTTGTGAATTTGTTTTTACTTCCATTTAGAATATTAAAAATTTTTTTGGGAGAGACTCTTATAATTTTTGACATTTCTCTAGCTGCGATCATGTGGTCGTAAAAAACAACAACACCTCCAACATCAAAAATTAACGCTTTTATTTCTCTTTTTTTGTTTTCCATACAGCTATTAAAAATAATATCTGTTTTTAAGGGTTTTGTGAAAAACTCTTTATTCTAAAGATATTTGAAAACACCAATTTTTTTTATAAAAATCTTGAATAAGAAATTCTATATCTCTTTTGGGGCCTTCAATAAGATACGCAGAAAGAAATCTTTTTTCTTTCTTATTCAGATTTAGATTAAGTAAATTAAACCGAGTGCAGTGTTTTGAAAGTAACTTCGTTAATTCTTCTTTGTTTATTTTTTTATTGCAAATAATGGTTATTTTTTTTCGATAAGAGCCAATTCCTTTGAATTCAAGATATTTATCCACAATAACAATAATCCATGCAAGAGAATAAATTATCAATCCGTTAAGATAGCTTCCAATTCCGATAATTACCCCGAAAATTGCAAAAAACCATATGCTTGCTGCAGTAGTGAATCCAAAAATTTTATCAGAAGTCCTTATTAATGCTCCTGCTCCTAAAAAACCAATTCCGGTGATTATTGCTCCAAGAAGAGGTAATGAAGAAGGAATTCCTATTTCTTCGGCAACAATTGATAATCCGCATGCTCCTAAAGCTACAAGCATAAATGTTCCAAAGCCAATTGGTTTGTGGCTTCTCTGTCTTTGTAAACCGTAAATGAAGGTTAATACAAAGACCAACCCTAATCTTAAGATTACTTCGCTAAGTTCCATTTTATTGCACTTTTTATTTTGCTTTTATTTATAACACTATACTGACTTTTTTAAGTGATGAAATTAAAAAGAATTAAATTAAACGCCCTCGCACCATTCACATTTTTTTGACGGGCATTCTTTTTCTAATAAAGAAATAGCTTCATTCCAGACTCTTTCTGCATTTTTTATATTAATTGAAATTTTTTTGAGAGTTGTGTCGAAAATTATCTCTCCTGTTAGTAAAACCTCTTTAGGAACATAAAAAAGCAGAAATGCGAAATCCTCTGTTTCATATCCGTTTTTTCTGAGCAAGAAATTATAAACATCTAATTGAAGCTGGTAATGTTCCTGAGTATCGCTTTTTACTGCATATCCCCTTGTTTTGTAATCTAAAACAATTAATTTTTTATCTCTCACAAGAAGATTGTCTATTGCTCCGTGAAGCTCGTTTCTGTTTTTATCTCTCCATAATATTCCTTTTCTATTATCTTGCCAAATTTGAAGAAGGTTTTTATTCTCGAATAATTTCATGTCTGCGCAATTTGAATTTTCGCAAAGTTCCGGAGGAAGCGCGTTTTTTTCTCTAAAATTATTGAAATGGATTTTTAGAATTCTATCCATGCCATTTGGAAGACTTGGAAATATAGATGCCGGACGTTTCCAAACCCGATGTTTTTCCAGCCAAAAACATCTTGGACAGTCTTTCATTAGAGAAAGCGATGTTGGCGAAAGTTTGAATGGCATCTTTAATTGGAGTATTTTATAAAAATTCAAAGAAAAGAGATTATAAAAAAGTTTGCTGCGAATTCTTCGTTAAAAAAGGTTTTTTCAATTAGAAAAGAATTACAATCAGAATAGCTAAAATAGCCATGTTTGCAAAGTCAGCTAGAGATGTTGTCAGCGGTATCAAAAAATTATCAGGATCTAATTTTTTTCGATATAAATAAATTCCGGAAAAAATTGCTATAAAAAATAAGACATTTGTAATAACCACCATATCAATAAGCACAATAAAAAAGACTTTTGCTGCTATTTTTATGGAAATTCCATCTGGAGAAAAATATGTGATTCCCACCGCAATTAAGGAGCTTGCAATCGCGCTCAAGACAGTAAGCACTGTTATTTGAAAAAATAGTTTTTTTAATTTTGGAGTTTGCCACCATTTTTCCTTTATTTGTTTTTCGTAAAGCATTGTTGCGAATCTTGAAGAAATTACTACTCCGTAATTTCCGATCATATTATTTAGAGTAGGTAAAAGAATAAGGAGTGGCATTATTGAAAGAAATGCATTTCTAACCTGTTCTAAAGCAAAACCTCCTAATGAGCTTATAACAGAAGCTAATAAGAGAATCTTTAAACTCTCTTTTATTATTGTTTGCGGAACATTTGATTTTGGTCCGTACTCTTTAATATAAAAAAGAGTTTTCTTGGATATTTTATATTTTTTATGAACCTTATGAGCCTCTAAATTAATTTTTTTTCTTTTCAGAAGAATAATTTTCTTAAGGTGAGCTGGTGCTTTTTGAAGTTGTTTCTTGAATTCGAGATGGTTTTTTTTATTCATTTTAGATTACACTAATAAAAAAACAACTATGAGGAGGGAAATTATGCTTGTTACATCTCCGATTGTTGTGACAAAGGGACCCATTATGTTGTCTGGATCGTGCCCTTTTTTAAAAATATAAATTGTAGCGAGGAGGGTTAGGGGAGTTAAAAGAAAATTCGAGATTAGTCCTGCTAAAAAAGGTATCAGAATTATTAGCGGAGTCAGAACTCCCATAAAAAAATAATTAAAAATAAAGGCAATTAATCCAAGAATCAGTGAGACAATTATTCCTAAAGTAAATGAGCCGCGAAGATTTCCTCGAATTAATTTTGTATGTATCTTGTTTGGATCTATTACTTTAAGAAATAGTCCTGAGCTTATCCTAGAGGCAAGAGTTCCGCTTATGTTTCCTCGCATTGCCATAAAACCCGGAAGAATTATGAGCATTCCCGGTACAAGAAAAATTCTGTCTGTATATATCGCAAGAACAACTCCTGCGATTAACCCGCCAATAATTGCAAAAACTTGTGCTGAAAAAATCTCTTTAAAACTTTTATCAAATAATTTGCTAATTCTTTCTCCCATTTTTCCTCTTTTTTCACATATAACAGGATTTTTTCTTATAAAAAGTTGTCGGAAAAAGGGAATAAAGCAATAAGTATTAAAAGAGGGGTTTCTTTTTTTGAGAATGTTAAAAGAATTGATTTTGGGATTTTTTCTTTTTATTTTGTTGGATTTTATATTTTTGGGAATTTTTGCTAAAAAATTATACAAAAAAGAATTGGGAAAATTAATGAAAAAGAAAATTAATTATGGCTTGTCTCTTTTAGTTTATGCTCTTCTTTCTTTAGGGATCTTCTTTTTTGTTTTGAGGGAAGGAAAGATTTTAGAAATTTTCTTAAGAGGATGTATTTTCGGACTTGTTGTTTATGGGGTTTATGATTTAACAAATTATGTCACACTTGCTAATTATTCCTTTAAAATCACTTTAATAGATATCCTTTGGGGAATTCTTGTGTGTGGAATTGTGAGTATTCTTGTGCTCTTGCTTTAAATTCTAGATAATTTTTCCTGGATTTTATCAAAAAGCTCTTGAGAAATAATGCTTTTATGTTCTCCAGGAGATTCTTCATTGGCAAATTTTACTTTTCCAAGATAAGTTGTGTTTTGCAGGAGTTTTTTCATGCCTGCGGTAGTCATGCCATAATTTTTTGCTAATTTTGTTAGAGAGATGGTTTCATTTAGGAAGGTATTATAGATTTGCTTTACTTTTTCAGATTCTTCTTCATGAACTACCAACTTTTTGTTTATCAAAGTATAACCTTTTGGTGCTTTTGCTATAAATCCCCCTTCTTTTGCTTTTCTTTGCATTCCGAACCGGGTTCTATCTCCAATTACATTTCGTTCAAATTCTGCAAAAGCACTGATAATATGAAACATAAGCTTCCCAGAAGCACTGGTTGTTTCTATTCTGTCTTGCAGGCTTACAAAATCTATGCCCCATTCTTTAAGTTTGTCTATTGTAAGAATAAGATCCTTAAGACTTCTAGAAAATCTGTCTAATTTGTAAATAAATATTGCTGAAAATTTTTTAGCTTCTGCATCTGATAAAAGTCTTGCCATCTCTGGTCGTTTCAAATCTTTTGCTGATTTCCCCTCGTCTCTGTAAATTGCATGAATTTCATAACCAAGAACTTGAGCATAATTTTTTAGAGCTTCTTGCTGAGCATTTAATGAAAATCCTTGCTGAGCTTGCTCTTGAGTTGAAACTCTCACATATATTGCAGCTAGGGGCTTGTTGGATGCCATTTTCTTGTTTGCCCTCTTTATTTATGTAAACTTAGGGCATTTCTTGACTAGTTCACGTTTATTTAGGGCACCCTAACTATATAAATTTTGCTAAAAATTCGTTTATTTTCTACTTTTTTGGCATTAAGATAGTAATTGAAGGGCTCCAATTACAATAAAATAGATCCCCACAAAATATCTTAAAAATTTTGGAAAAGCTAAAATCAAGATTCCAAAAATTAAAGAAACTATCCCTGTACCAAGAGCAATTGTTGTTGCCATATATTATTATAACAAAGGGGGTATTTATTTTTTGCTCTAAATGTGCACTTAGGTTGGCTTAGTTATTTTGCTCCTGCTAAGCTTGTTTTAATGTCGCCATAAGGTGCTTTGATATTAATTATAAAAAATTAAAAAGAATTAGAAAGAAAAAATAAAATTTATTTCTTTTTTCGAGTATATTTGTAATTTCTCATCAGCTTGCCAATACCTATGACTAAAACACCAATTGCGATTAACCAATCTGATGTTACGTTGCCAATAGGAAGGCCAATCAAAGGTAATACTAGCAAAACACCGATAATTGTTACAGCCCATGCAGTTAATTTTGCCATGTGACACCTCCTTCTTTTTATTAAGAAATTTAATGATTATAAATCTTTCTCTGATAAAAATAATTTAAAAAATTATGAAAATTACTGCTAAAAAATTTTTATTTATTTGATTTACCCCCTGGTTGTGCACTAAGGTTATCTTAATTAACATAAAAAAGAATCTCTTAGAGTTTGTTGATGCCCGGCGCTAAAAGAGTGTTTAAACAGGCTGTTTGGGTGTTTGATGGTGTTTAAACAGGCTGTTTGGTGGTGTTTTTTGGTGTTTTTTCCAGAAGAAGCAGAGGGGCTTCGACACATTTTTTGGATGTTTGCGAAAAAAAGAGTGATTGTTTTTTAGACAAAAAACAGAAATTTGGCGTCGAAAAAGAAAAGATTTTTAAATAAAGAAAGATAGATAATATTATGTTT
>Ga0194112_10003300_pt1 | contig 22517 bp, 22 predicted proteins | sample TA2MahC400mmetaG_FD_146191 | JGI IMG/M metagenome (GOLD analysis project Ga0194112, IMG submission 146191) | Freshwater microbial communities from Lake Tanganyika, Tanzania - TA2015016 Mahale Deep Cast 400m | ecosystem: Environmental > Aquatic > Freshwater > Lake | place: Tanzania: Lake... | reverse complement strand
CGGCGCTCAGGGAGGCGGGGGCGGACGACGCGCTCGTCGGGACGGTGCGCGGCCTCCTCGAGCGCTGCGACCTTGGCCGGTTCGCCGGGGGCGCGGCGGAGGTCGAGGGCGGGCGGCTCGTCGACGAGGCCGAGTCGTGTCTGCGGGCGATCGAGAGACTCCCGGTCAAGAGGGGACGATGAGGACGTTTGGAGCGGCGCTTGCGGGCGCCGTCGTCGCGGTCGCGCTCGTCGCGGCGACGGCCGCCGCGCAGACCGGCGGGGCGGGCCTCGTGTCCGCGGTCGGCGACGACCCCGAGGCGGCCACGCGCCTCTTCGAGCGCGCGAACGCGCTCTACGCGGTGGGCTCGTTCGACGAGGCCGCGACGCTCTACGAGCAGATCGTGGAGGGCGGTTTCGAGAACGCCGACGTGCACTACAACCTCGGCAACGCGAGCTTCAAGAGCGGGTGGGTCGGCCGGGCCGTTCTGTCGTACCTCCGCGCGCTCAGGCTCGAGCCGGGACACAGGGACGCGGCGACGAACCTCGCGTTCGTGCGGGAGCGGCTTGCGGACCGGCACACGACGGCGTCGGAGAGCGCGCTGGCCGACGCGGTGGAGCGCGCGTACCGGGCGCTCCCGTCCACCACGCTCGCCGTGGTGGCGAGCGCCGTGTACTTCGCGCTCGCGCTCACGCTCGTCGTCGCGGCCCTGCGCGGCGGGTTCGGGCCGTGGACGGCGCGCGCGGCGTGGGCGCTCGGCGTCGCGCTCGCGCTGCTCGCGGGCACGGCGGCGGTCAAGGAGCACCGCGCGCGGTCGCTCCGCGAGGCCGTCGTGCTGGCGCGCGAGGTCGCGGGGCGCACGGGCCCCGGCGACGACTTCGTCATCGAGTTCAGGCTGCACGAGGGCACGACCGTCCGGCTGCGCGAGCGCCGCGGCGACTGGGCGCGCGTCGCGGTCGCGGGCACGGACCTCGAGGGATGGGTGCCCGGGTCCTCGATCGAGAGCGTCGAGTAGGAGGTCGTCAGGCATGCGCGTTCCTCCGAGGGTCGGCGTGGCGGGCGTCACGGGCGCGGTCGGGCTCGAGATGCTCGCCGTGCTCGAGCAGCGGTCGTTCCCGATGGCGCTGGTCCGCGCGATGGCGTCGGGGCAGGGAAGCGGGCGCACCGTGCGCTTCGCGGGGGCGGACCTCCCGGTGGAGAAGCTCACCGCCGAGGCGCTCGCGGAGTTGGACATCGTGCTCTTCGCCACCGGCGCCGAGGTCTCGAGGGAGTTCGCGCCGGCGGCCGCGAGGGCGGGCGCGGTCGCCATCGACAACAGCAAGGCCTTCAGGATGGACCCGGCCGTGCCGCTCGTCGTGCCGGAGGTGAACCCGGGCGCGGTCCGCGGGCACGCGGGCATCATCGCGAACCCCAACTGCTCGACCATCCAGATGGTGCTGCCTCTCCGTCCCATCCACGAGGCGGGGACGCTCACGCGCGTCGTCGTCGCGACGTACCAGTCCGTCTCGGGGACCGGGCTTGCGGCGATGCGCGAGCTCTCGGAGCAGTCGAGCGCGGTCCTCTCCGGGGCGCCGGTCGCGCGCGCAGTCTATCCGAAGCAGATCGGCTTCAACTGCATCCCGCACATCGACGACTTCGACGCATGCGGCGACGCGCTCGAGGAGACGAAGATGGTCCTCGAGACGAGGAAGATCATGGGGCTTCCCGACCTGCCGGTGGCGGCGACCTGCGTGCGCGTGCCGGTCTTCCGGTCGCACGCGCTCGCCCTCAACGTGGAGACCGAGCGGGACGTGACGCCGGACGACGCGCGCGCGCTCCTGAGACGGGCCCCGGGTGTCCGCGTCGTGGACGACCCGGCGGCCGCGGCGTACCCGACGCAGGTGGACGCGGCGGCGACCGACGAGGTGTGGGTCGGGCGCGTCCGGCGCGACCCGTCCGTGCCGCACGGGCTGTGGATGTGGGTCGTGGCCGACAACCTCCGCAAAGGGGCGGCCCTGAACGCGGTGCAGATCGCGGAGCTTCTCATCGGTGAGCCTGCTCAGTGAGTTCGCCCTCGGAAGGTACTACGCGACGGACTCGCCCGTCCACGCGCTCGACCCGCGCGTGAAGATGGTCGGGGCGCTCGGCGTGCTCGGCTGCGCGATCGCCACGCAGGACGCGGCGGCGTACCTCTTTCTCACGGCGGCGATCGCGGCCGTCGCGACGGCCGCGCGGCTCCGACCGGCGTTCCTTCTCAGAAACCTCGCGTCGCTCCGCTGGCTCGTCGTGATCGTGTTCGCCGTTCACGGGTTCTTCACGCCGGGGACGCCGGTCTTCGAGGCGCTCCCGCGTTTCACGCGCGAGGGCGCCGCGCTCGGCGGGATCTTCGCGTGGCGCATCGCGCTCATGGTGTCGAGCGCGACGGTCCTCACCGCGACGACGTCGCCGGTCGAGCTGGGGGACGGGCTCGAGCGGCTGCTCGGGCCGCTCGGCAGGGTCGGCGTGCCGGTGCACGAGATCGCGATGATCTCCGTCATCGCGCTCAGGTTCGTGCCGACGCTCATGGACGAGACGACGAGGATCATCAAGGCGCAGATCGGGCGGGGCGCGAGCTTCGACGGAGGGCTCGTGGCGCGCGCGAAGAGCGCGGTCCCGATCGTCGTGCCGCTCTTCGCGAGCGCGTTGCACCGGGCGGACGATCTCGCGCTCGCGATGGACGCCCGCTGCTACCGCGGCGCGGCGGGGCGCACGAGGTACATCGAGCTTCGGCTCGGGGGACGCGACGCGGTCGGGCTCGCCGCCGTGGCGCTCATCGTCCTATGCACGATCGTCATCTCAAGCTCACGCTAGCCTACGACGGCACGGACTTCGCCGGCTGGCAGGTGCAGCCGGGCGAGCGCACCGTTCAGGGCGCGCTCGAGGCCGCGTTCGCCGACCTCGCCGGGGAGCCGGTCGCCGTGACGGGCGCCGGGCGCACCGACGCGGGCGTCCACGCGCTCGGGCAGGTCGCGCACGCCGAGACGACGCTCGCGCTTCCGCCGGCCGCCATCGCCGGCGCGCTCAACAGCCGGCTTCAGGACGACGTGCTCGTGACGGGGGTCGAGGAGGCGCCGCAGGGCTTCCACGCCCGGTACAGCGCCGTGTCGAGACGATAGACGCTCGCGCTTCCGCCGGCCGCCATCGCCGGCGCGCTCAACAGCCGGCTTCAGGACGACGTGCTCGTGACGGGGGTCGAGGAGGCGCCGCAGGGCTTCCACGCCCGGTACAGCGCTGTGTCGAGACGATACCTCTACCTCATCGGCCTGTCGCCGAGCCCGCTCTGGCGCCGCCGCCGCTGGCACGTGTCGTACGCCCTGGACCGACATGCGATGGCCGAGGCCGCGGCGCGCCTCGAGGGAGAACGCGACTTCTCGACTTTCGCGCTGTCCGGGAGCGAGCCCAACCATCACCGTTGCCGCGTGATGTCCGTTTCGCTAGAATGGGAGCCGCGGTACGGCGGGATGCTCCTCTTCAGCATCGAGGCCGACCGCTTTCTGCGAGGGATGGTCCGTTCGATCGTCGGGACCCTCGTCGAGGTCGGGCGGGGGAGGACGACACCCGAGGACGTGGAGACGGTCCTCGCGGCGCTCGACAGGAGCGCGGCGGGGCCGACCGCGCCACCGTGGGGTCTCTATCTCGAGCGGGTGACCTACTGACGAGGAGGTGCCGTCTTGAAGATCTTCCTGGACACGGCGAACATCCAGCACATCAAGGAAGCGGCGTCGCTCGGCCTCGTCGACGGCGTCACGACGAACCCCACGCTGATCGCCCGCGAGCAAGGGCAGTTCGAGGACATCGTTCGCCAGATCTGCGAGCTCGTGCACGGCCCCGTGAGCGCGGAGGTCGTGAGCACGGACGCGGCGGGCATGGTCGAAGAGGCGAAGAAGCTCGCGCGCATCCACGACAACGTCGTCGTGAAGGTCCCGATGATCAAGGAAGGCGTGAAGGCGATCTGGGAGCTGGCGGAGATCGGCATCCGGACGAACTGCACGCTCGTGTTCTCCTCCAACCAGGCCCTCCTCGCCGCGAAGGCGGGCGCGACCTTCGTGAGCCCGTTCATCGGCCGGCTCGACGACGCCGGGCACATCGGCATGGACGTCGTGCGCGAGATCCTCACCATCTACGACAACTACGGGTACGACACCGAGGTCATCGTGGCGAGCGTCAGGCATCCGCTCCATGTCGTGGAGTCCGCGCTGGCCGGCGCGGACATCGTGACGATCCCCTACGACGTGTTCGAGAAGATGTTCAAGCACCCGTTCACCGACAAGGGGCTGGCCGCCTTCCTCGCGGACTGGGAGAAGACGAAGGGCCGCTAGCGTGAACGGCAGGGCGCCCACCTACGTCCTCATCGCGCTCGTCTGCGCGCTGACCGGCGTCACCGTCGGCCTGTGGATCAGCACGCACCGCGGGGGCGAACGGACCCCGACCGCGGCGCCGGCCGACAGCACGGCGCCGGGCGTTCCGGTGTCGGAGACGGAGGCGCTCTACGAGTCCCGTCGCACGGCGATCGTGCGCGCGGCCGAGGTCGCGGGGCCGGCCACGGTCTCCATCAGCGCCGTGCAGCGACAGGTCGTCCGCACGAGCCCGTTTCCTCACAACGAGTTCTTCGAGCGGTTCTTCCGAGGTTCCTTCCCCGACAGGACCTACGAGCGGCGCTACCAGTCGTTCGGTTCGGGCGTCATCATCGACGGGGACGGGTACATCGTCACGAACGACCACGTCGTCCGCAGCGCCGTCGAGGTGAAGGTGTCGCTCACGGACGGGCGCGAGTTCGAGGGGCGCGTGCTCGGGGGCGACGCGCGCTACGACATCGCCGTCCTCAAGGTCGATGGGGAGCGGCTCCCGGTCGCCACGTTCGGCAACTCCGACGACGTGATGATCGGGGAGTGGGCGATCGCCATCGGGAACCCGTTCGGCTACCTCCTGAACGACCGGCAGCCGACCGTGACCGCCGGCGTCGTGAGCGCCCTCCACCGCGACGTCCTCGCGGAGCCCCAGACGGGCGCGGTCTACAAGGACATGATCCAGACCGACGCCGCCATCAACCCGGGGAACTCGGGCGGACCGCTCGTGAACGGGCGCGGCGAGGTCATCGGCATCAACTCGTTCATCTTCACCTCGAGCGGCGGCTCGGAGGGGCTCGGGTTCGCCATCCCGGTCAACGTCGTGCGCGAGATCGTCAACGAGCTCATCCGCTACGGGCGGGTGCGCGACGTGTGGGTGGGCATCGGGGTCCAGGACGTGGGCGCGGCGCGCGGCAAGGGGCGGCTCTCCGGCGCGCTCGTGTCGTTCGTCGAGCCGGGCAGCCCCGCGGAGCGCGCGGGCGTGCGCGTCGGCGACGTCATCGTCGCGGTCGAGGGCAAGGAGGTCGCGAGCGTCCGCGAGGCGCGGCGCGCGATCTTCGGCGCGCGCGTCGGCGACGTGGTCTCGCTCACGGTCGTGAGGAACGGCTCGCGCAGGGTGCACGACCTCAAGCTCGAGGAGGCCCCGAGGTGAGTTCCTCCCGGGCGGCCGCCGCTTCCATCCCGGTTCTCTCCGCCGACGATGCCTCGCTGGCCCGCGCCCTCTCCGGGGCGGGCATCACGCTCACGCTCGACGAGGCGCGGAAGGTCGCGGCGCTCCTGGGCCGGGACCCCACCGTCGTCGAGGCCCACATCTTCAACACGATGTGGAGCGAGCACTGCTCCTACAAGAGCAGCCGGAAGGTGCTCGGCGCGCATCTCCCCACGAGCGCGTCGAACGTCGTGCTTGGCCCGGGCGAGGACGCGGGCATCGTGCGGTTGTGCGAGGCCGGCGGGACGTCGTGGTGTCTGGTCGTCGCGCACGAGAGCCACAACCACCCCTCGCAGATCGTCCCGAACGAGGGCGCGGCGACCGGCATCGGCGGCATCGTGCGCGACGTGTACTGCATGGGCGCCGACGTGGTCGGCGTGCTCGACGCGCTCCGGTTCGGCGACCCCGCGGGCCCGAACGCGGAGCGGACGCGCGAGATCGTCCACGGCGTGGTCGAGGGCATCTGGCAGTACGGAAACGCGCTCGGGGTCCCGAACCTGGGGGGCGACGTCTTCTTCGACCGCTCGTTCGACGAGAACTGCCTGGTGAACGTGATCGCGCTCGGGGTCGTCGAGGAGGCGGCCGTCGTGCGGAGCCGCGTTCCCGTCGAGGCCCGCGACGCGCCGTACGACGTGATCCTCGTCGGCAAGCCCACGGACCCGTCGGGGTTCGGCGGCGCGACCTTCGCCTCGCGCGTCCTCGACGAGGAGCGCGCGCTCGGCGACAAGTACGCCGTGCAGGTGCCCGACCCGTTCCTGAAGAGGATGCTCGCCGTGGCGACGGCAGAGGCGCTGGCCCTCGCGCGCGAGCGCGGCGCGGCCATCGGCTACAAGGACCTGGGCGCGGGCGGCATCGCGTGCGCGACGTCGGAGCTCGGAGCGGCGGCCGGCGTCGGCATGCGCGTGGACCTCTCTCGCGTGCCCGTCGCGGAGGACGGGCTTGCGCCCGAGGTCATCGCGTGCTCGGAGACGCAGGAACGCTACTGCCTCGTCGTGCCGCGCGGGCTCTCGCCTGACGTGCTTCGCATCTACAACGAGCGGTTCGAGCTGCCCGAGCTCTGCCACGGGGCGCGGGCGGCGGTCATCGGGGAGGTGATCCCCGAGCCGAGATACGTGCTCGTCCACGAGGGCTCGGTCGTGTGCGACGCGAGCACCGAGGAGATCACGACGGGCATCTCGTACGACCGCCAGGCGCGGGCGAGGCAGCGCACGCTCACCGAGCGGCCGGTGCCGGACGACCTCGATCTCGGCGCCGCGCTCGTCCGGGTGCTGGGCTCGCCGAACGTGGCGTCGCGGGAGCACGTGTACCGGCACTACGAGAGCGAGGTGAAGGGCAACACGCTCGTGAGGCCGGGCGAGGCGGACGCGTGCGTCATCGCGCCGGTGCCGGGCTCCGACGTGGGCGTCGCGGTCGCGGTGGGCGGGTGCGCCTCCATGGGTGCCCTCGACGCGTACGAGGCGGGCGCCGCGGCGGTCGCGGAGGCCGTGCGGAACGTCGCGGCCGCCGGCGCGGAGCCGCTGGCCATCACGGACTGCCTGAACTTCGGGAACCCCGAGGTGCCGGAGGTCTTCCACGACTTCGTCGAGACCGTCCGCGGCATCGGCGACGCCGCGCGGGGGATCGGGCTCAAGGACCGCGACGAGCCGCTCCCGGTGATCTCGGGGAACGTGAGCTTCTACAACCAGTCCTCGACCGGGAGCGCCGTGGTGCCGTCGCCGGTCGTCTGCTGCGTCGGGCGGCTCGACGACTGCGCGCGACACCTCACGGCCGGGTTCAAGGCGGCGGGGAGCGCGCTCTACCTCGTCGGCGAGCGGGCGGGCGGGCTCGGCGCGTCGGAGTTCGCGCGCGCCGTGCTCGAGTCGGCCGGCGGCGCGCCCGCGCGCGTTGCGCCGCGCGAGGAGCGCGCGATGGCGGCCGCCGTCACCGATCTGGCCGCAGCGGGCCTCGCGCTCTCGTGCCACGACATCTCGGACGGGGGGCTCGGCGTCGCGGTCGCGGAGATGATGCTGACGGCCGCGCCGGGCGCGGCGCTGGGGGCGCGGATGGACCTCCGCGCGGCGAGCGGGGCGGGAGAGGGAACGGGCGGGGAGGCGCTCAGCGCGCCGGAGGCCGCAAGGAGGCTCTTCTGCGAGCGCGGAGGATACGTGCTCGAGATCGAGCCGCGTTCCGAGGACGCCGCGCGGGGGGTGCTCGAGCGGCGGGGCGCGTGGTGCGCCCGCGTCGGCGTCGTGACGGCCGACGCGTCGCTCGTCATCACGGGCGCGGGACCGAGGGACATCGCGCTTCCGATGGCGGCGCTTGCGCGCGCGTGGTCGCGCGGCGCCACGGAGGTGATGCTGTGAGCTTCTCGCGCGGAGCGGCGGGGGATGGGCGCGGCGGCGCGTGCGCGGCCGGCGTGCGCGTGGCCGTCGTGCGGTTCCCCGGCGTGAACTGCGAGGAGGAGACGCGGCGCGCCGTGCTGGACGCGGGCGCCGCGTGCGACATCGTCATGTGGAACGAGCCCGACGGCGTGCTCGGGGCGTACGACGCCTACGTGCTGCCCGGCGGGTTCTCGTATCAGGACCGCGTGCGCGCGGGCGCGATCGCTGCGAAGGACAGAGTGGTGGGGTGCCTCGCCGAGCAGGCGGCGGCGGGGAAGCCCGTGCTCGGCATCTGCAACGGCGCGCAGATCCTCGTGGAGGCGGGTCTGGTGCCGGGACTCACGCCCGGGCGCGTCGAGATGGCGCTCGCGCGGAACGCCATGCCGGACCGCGACGGGTACTACACCCGGTGGACGCACCTGCGCGTCGAGAGCGCGTGTTCGGCGGCGAGCCTTGCGCTCGCGCCGGGCGACGTCGTGCCGGTGCCGGTCGCGCACGCGGAAGGCCGCTTCGTGAGCGCGACGCCCGGGCTCGTCGAGGAGCTCTTCGCGCGCGGGCTGGCCGTGATGACCTACGCGACGCCGGACGGCGCGAGGGCCGAGCGCTTTCCCGACGTCCCGAACGGGTCAGCGATGGCGCTCGCCGCGGTGTCGAACCCGGCGGGCAACGTCGTGGCGATGATGCCGCACCCTGAGCGCGCGGTGCGGCTCGGGCACGTGCCCGCGAACCTCGCGGGCACGTGGGGCAAGCGGCGCAGGGCGGCGCGCACGGCGGTCGCCGCGCGCGAGCCAGGGCCGGGCGCACCGGTCGTGCGGTCGCTGGTCGAGTTCGCGGCGCGAGCGCGCGTGCGCTAGGGGCGTAGGCCGGCGGTGTGTTCCGCCGCGGCTCAGACATGCAGCGAGGACGCTGAACTCGCCGCCGGCGGAACCACACCGCCGGCCCAGGCCTGCGATCCGCGCAGCCCGGAACCGAGGAACCCATGCCGACGCACACGATCGTCCTGACGGTGGCGCTCAAGATCCCGGACAACGAGGCGCGGTCGGCGCTCGAGGCCCTGCGGGTGAAGATGGGGCTGGCCGACGACGTGATCGGCCTCGCCCGCGAGGACGTCTGGGAGCTCGACGTTGACGCCGCGACGGCGGAGGACGCCCTTGCGGCCGCGGCGCGCCTCGTGGCGGCCACGAACCTCTTTGCGAACCCGAACAAGCACAGGTATGCGCTGGCGGACGCCGGTGTGCCCGCCGATCGCGCGCGCCGCGCGTGCGGCGATCTCTCGCCGGACGAGGCCGCGGTGCTCGTGGCGGAGCGCGGCGATGCGGCCGGCGCGTCCGCGCTGAGAGCCGTTCGCCGCGCCGGCGAGCGCTCCGTCACGGCGGTCCGGCGCTTCGCCCGCTGGCGGGTGAGGTTCGCACAGCCGCTCTCGCCCGTGCGACCGGGGCTCTCCGAACTCATCAGGAGGATCGCGGTCACCGAGAGCCGCGGCGAGGGCCTTCTGTCGAATCCGCACTTCCAGACGGCGCACGCTGTGCTGCCCTGGGGCGAGGAAAGGACCTTGGTGGCCTAGGGCGACCGTGGTAGACTCACCGAGGTTTCGCGGTGTTCGCGCCCCCCCGGGGCCCCCGCCCGCGCGGAGGACGCTCCGGAGGCTCAGGCGGCGCGGCCCTGCCCACCCGGACGCCCTTCGGCAAGGAGGGATGAGTGCCCAGGATCGAGATCGACGTGGAGCGGTGCAAGGGCTGCGGATACTGCCTTGAGGCCTGCCCGCAGCACATCATCCGCCTCGCCGAGAACTTCAACAGCATGGGGTATCACCCCGCGGAGTGCCTCGACCCGGCGAAGTGCACGGGCTGCACGTTCTGCGCCATCGTGTGCCCCGACGTCGCCATCGAGGTGTTCAAGTAGCGACCCGTCCTCTTCGAAGGAGCTCGAAGGATGGAACAGAAGGTCCTGATGAAGGGCAACGAGGCGATCGGCGAGGCCGCCGTGCGCGCGGGCTGCATGACCTACTTCGGCTATCCGATCACGCCGCAGAACGAGCTCACCGCCTACATGTCGGTGCGGATGCTCGAGGAAGGGCGCGTCTTCATCCAGACCGAGAGCGAGATCGCGGCCATCAACATGTGCTACGGCGCGGCGGCGGTGGGGGCCCGGTGCATGACGTCCTCCTCGGGGCCGGGCATCAGCCTCAAGCAGGAAGGCGTCTCGTACATGGCGAGCGCGGAGCTCCCCGTGTTCTACGTCAACGTGTGCCGCGGCGGTCCGGGTCTCGGCAACATCTCGCCCGCGCAGTCCGACTACTTCCAGGCGACGCGGGGCGGCGGGCACGGCGACTACCGCGTCATCTGCTTCGGGCCGGCTGACGTCCAGGAGCTGTACGACTACACCATGCTCGGGTTCGACCTCGCCGACAAGTACAGGACCCCTGCGATGATCCTCGCGGACGGCATCCTGGGCCAGATGATGGAGCCGCTCGTGCTGCGCGAGTACAGGCCGCTCCCGGGTCTCCCGTCGAAGCAGCCCTGGCGCCTGGGCGACCCGTCCACCAAGGACCCCATCCTCATCACGAGCCTCATCCTCAACCCGGCGCTCATGGAGCAGCAGAACTTCGTCCTCCAGAAGAAGTACGAGACCATCATGCGCGACGAGGTCCGCTTCGAAGAGGTGAGCTGCGGGGACGCGGACATCGTCCTCGTCGCCTACGGCACCGCGTCGCGGATCTGCCGGTCGGTCCTGGAGACTGCGCGCGCGGAGGGCATCAAGGTCGGGCTCTTCCGGCCCATCACCCTCTGGCCGTATCCCTTCGAGCAGCTCGGCAGGCTTGCAGAGCGGACGAAGGAGTTCCTCGTCGTTGAGATGAGCCTGGGGCAGATGTGGGAGGACGCGCGGCTCGCCATCTGCGGGCGCGGCCGCGTCCACCTGCATGGCAGGACGGCCGGGGGCATCCCGCAGGAGGGTGAGATCGTCGAGCAGATGCGGAAGATCCTGGCGTCGAAGGGCGCGGAGATCTTCCGGAACTTCTAGGAGGGCTGACCCGTGGAGAGAGTCTTCGGGATGGTCCGTTCCATGAAGCCCGAGCGGACGAAGTACTGCCCGGGCTGCGGCCACGGGATCATCCACCGGCTGGTGGCGGAGGTCGTGGACGAGTTCGGGCTCCGGGAGCGCGCGATCGGCATCGCCCCGGTGGGGTGCTCGGTGCTGGCGGACCTCTACTGGAACTTCGACGTGGTCTCGGCGGCGCACGGGCGGGCGGCGGCGGTGGCGACGGGGATAACGCGGGCGAACCCCGACTGCTTCGTCCTCAGCTATCAGGGGGACGGGGACCTTGCGGCCATCGGGACGGCCGAGACGATCCACGCGGCGAACAGGGGCGAGAAGTTCGTCACGGTGTTCGTGAACAACGCCATCTACGGGATGACCGGCGGGCAGATGGCGCCGACAACGCTCATCGGGCAGCCGGCGACGACCTGCCAGCTGGGCCGGGACCCGGCGATCGCGGGCTACCCGATCCGCGTGTGTGAGCTGCTGCAGACCCTCGGGGGCGTGGCGTACCTCGCGCGCGGGTCGGTGGACACGCCGAAGAACGTGCTGGCGGCAAAGCGGCACCTCAAGAAGGCGTTCCAGCTGGCGCTGGACAAGCGCGGCTACTGCCTCGTCGAGATCCTCTCGCCCTGCCCGACGAACTGGGGCATGACGCCGCCCCAGGCCATCGCGTGGCTGCGGGAGAACATGCTGACCTACTATCCGCTCGGCGTCTTCAAGGACGTGAGTGCGGAGGAGAAGAGGGCATGACCCAGAAGATCAGGTGCTCCGGGTTCGGCGGGCAGGGGATCGTCCTCATGGGCAAGCTCCTTGCGCAGGCGGCGATGGACGAGGGGCGGCACACGACGTTCTTCCCGCAGTACGGGGCCGAGATGCGGGGGGGCACGGCGAACTGCTCGGTCGTCGTGTCCGACCACGCCATCGCCTCGCCGATGGTCGATGAGCCCGACGTGGTCCTCATCATGAACGGCCCGTCGCTGGACAAGTTCGAGCCGATGGTCAAGCCGGGCGGGTGGATCCTCTACAACACGTCGCTGATCGAGAGGAAGGTCAAGCGCACGGACGTGAGGACGTTCGAGGTCCGCGCCAACAACATCGCCGAGGAGGTCGGAAGCGCGAAGACCGCCAACATGGTCATGCTCGGCGCGTTCTGCAGGCGGATCGGGACGGTGAAGCTCGAGTCCCTCCTCGCCGCGCTGGACGGTCAGCTCGAGGGCAAGAGCGAGAAGATCATGGACCTCAACCGCGAGGCGATGAAGCGCGGCGCCCAGCTTGCCGGATAGGCTGCCAGGCCGCGCGCCGATGCCGCGCCGCGCGGCCCGTCGCGGCCGCGGGCCCGGGGCCGCGCCTGCCGGTCGGGCCGACACGATGAGCGAACTCTGGACCAGGCTTGACCGCGACGTCCTTCCGCTGGTCGCGCGACCGAGCCGGTACGTCGGTGGAGAGAGGAACGCGACGCTCAAGGACGACGAGAGCGTCGCGGTCCGTTTTCTGCTCGCGTTTCCGGACGTGTACGAGATCGGCATGTCCCACCTCGGCCTCCGGGTGCTCTACGACATCCTGAACAGGCGGCCGGAGGTCGCGGCGGAGCGGGTCTTCGCGCCGTGGCCGGACATGGAAGCGCGGATGCGCGCGTCGGACATCCCGCTCTTCTCGCTCGAGACCACGAGACCCGCGCGCGAGTTCGACGTCGTGGGCTTCACGCTGCAGTACGAGCTCCACCACACGAACGTGCTCACCATGCTCGACCTCGCCGGCGTGCCGCTCCGCGCGGCGGACCGTCGCGAGGGCGACCCGCTCGTCGTCGGGGGCGGGCCGGCGTCGTTCAACCCGGAGCCGCTGGCGGACTTCTTCGACCTCTTCGTCGTCGGCGACGGGGAGACGGCGGTGCTGGAACTTGCCGACCTCGTGCTCGCGGCGCTGCGGGACGGCGCGGCGCGTGCGGAGACGCTGCGTCGCGCGGCGGGCGTCCGGGGCATCTACGTTCCGTCGCTCTACGCCGAGAGGCGCGAGGGCGGGCGGTACGCGGGCACCGTGCCGATCGACGCGGCGGCGCCTCCCGTCGTCGCGCGGCGCGTCGAGCCCACGCTCGGCCCGGGGAGCCACCCGGCGCGCCCGATCGTGCCCATCACGGAGGCGACGCACGACCGGCTCGCGCTCGAGATCATGCGCGGCTGCACGCGCGGGTGCCGGTTCTGCCAGGCCGGGATGGTGACGCGGCCCGCGCGGATGCGGTCGGTGGACGACCTCGTCGATCTCGTCGAGGAGGGCCTCTCCGCGACGGGGTACGACGAGGTGTCGCTGCTCTCGCTCTCGCCGTCGGACTACCCGTGCCTCGGAGAGCTGGTGGCGAGGCTCAACGAGCGGCTCATCGACCGGCGCGCGAGCATCTCGCTTCCGTCGCTTCGCGTGGACCGGTTCGGGCTCGAGCTCGCCGACGGGATCGGCCGCGTCCGCCGCGCCGGGCTCACCTTCGCGCCCGAGGCCGGCACGCAGCGCCTGCGCGACGTCATCAACAAGAACGAGACCGAGGAGCACATCCTCGACACGGCGGACGTCGCGTTCGCGTCCGCGTGGGGACGCATCAAGCTCTACTTCATGATCGGACTCCCGACGGAGACGGACGAGGACGTCCGAGGCATCGCGACGCTCGTGCTGAAGGTGCGCGAGGTCGCGCGCGCGCGGCGGAAGGGCGCCGTCATCAGCGTGTCCATCTCGCCGTTCGTGCCGCGGCCCGGCACGCCGTTCCAGTGGGAGAGGCAGGACTCGGTCGAGGAGACGAGGGCGAAGGAGCGCGTGCTTCGCCCGCTGCTCTCCGTGCGCGGCGTGAAGCTCGCGCTCCGCGACCCGCGCGTTTCCTTCCTCGAGGGCGTGATGTCGCGGGGCGACCGGTCGCTCGGGCGCGCCATCGAGGCCGCGTGGAGCGCGGGGGCGCGGTTCGACGCGTGGAGCGAGCGGTTCGACTTCGCCGTGTGGGAGCGCGCGTTCGCGGAGACCGGGACCGACGCCGGGGCATTCCTCGCGGAGCGCGACCCGGCCGAGCCGCTCCCCTGGGACCACATCTCCGCCGGCGTCTCGAAGGAGTTCATGGCAGGCGAGCGCGCGAAGGCGCTGCGGGGCGAGACGACGCCGGACTGCCGCGAGGCCGGCTGCGTGGCCTGCGGCGCGTGCGACGACGGACGCGCGGCGTCGCGCGGGCTTCCCGAACGCGGCGGCGAAGCGGCGCGACAGCGTCGCGAGTTCCTCGGCAGGAGGGACCGGAAGAGGAAGGTGGGAGCCGAGGAGCTCTCGGCGAAGTACCGCGTGCGCTACTCGAAGGAGGACGAGGCGAGGTTCCTGTCGCACCTCGACATCGTCCGCGCGATCGCGCGGGCGGTCGCGGCGGGCGGGATCCCGGCCGCGTTCTCGCGCGGGTTCAACCCGCATCCAAAGCTGTCGTTCGGCCCGCCGCTTCCCGTGGGGGCGGCCGGCGACGCCGAGCTCTTCGACATCGAGCTCACGCGGGAGATGCCGCCCGAGGAACTCGGCGCGCGCCTCGCGGCGGGGCTGCCGCGCGGGCTCGCGGTGAAGGCGGTGTCGCGCAGGACGACGGGCGGGTCGGTGTCGTCCGAGGCCGAAGCGGCGGAGTACGTCATCCGCGGCGTCCCGGGCCTGGGCGCGATGGAGACCGGGGACGTGGCGGAGAGGATCGGGGCGCTCATGGCCGCTCCGAGCGTGACCGTCGAGCGGCCGGCCGTCGGACGAGACGGAGCCGGGGGGGCGCGGCCGGGACAGGGCGGGCCGCCGGCGCCGCCGGCCAAGGAGATCGTCCCGGCCAGGGACATCCTCGCGCTCGAGGCGCTGGCCGGCGAGCCCGGGGCGCTGAGAGTGGTCCTCGGGCTCCCTCCTGCGGCCTCGGTCCGACCCGCGGACATCGTCCGGCTTCTTGCCGTCCCCGGCGCGGGCTCGGTGGAGCGGGCCGCTGTCCGCCGGACGGGGCTCCTCCGGCGGAAGGCCGGGGAAGCTGGCGGTCTTGAAGCCATGCTGTGAGGTGGCTATACTCAGTCTCGCAAGGCCGAGTTGAACGACAGGAGCCGCCCGGCGAGGGCGGTCGGGAGGTCCGTGCACAAGGAGATCATCATCAACGTCGCCCCGGGGGAGACGAGGATCGCGATCCTCGAGGACTCCCAGGTCGTGGAGATCCTCGTCGAGCGGGGCGAGACCGGCAGGTTCGTCGGGGACATCTACAAGGGCGTGGTCGGCGCCGTGCTGCCCGGAATGCAGGCGGCGTTCGTCGACATCGGGCTCGAGAAGAGCGCGTTCCTTCACGTCTCCGACATGCGGGACGTGACGGCGGAGTTCGCGGACCTCGAGGAGGACGGGGCGCTCGCGATCGAGGAGGGGCAGAGGCAGTCGTCCCCGGACGCCCCGATCGAAGACCTGCTCACGAAGGGGCAGGAGATCCTGGTCCAGGTGACCAAGGAGCCCATCAGCACGAAGGGCCCGAGGGTCACGACACAGATCTCCCTTCCCGGGCGGTTCCTCGTGCTCGTGCCGTTCTCAGGCTCGGTCGGCGTCTCGCGGAAGATCGAGGACCAGGAGGAGCGGGCGCGGCTCAAGGAGATGGCCCGCGAGATGAGGCCGCCGTGGGGCGGCCTCATCGTCCGCACCGCCGCCACCGGCGCGAGCAAACGGCAGATCCATCACGACATCAATCACCTCGTGAAGCTCTGGAAGAGGATCAACGCCGTCGCGGAGAAGAGGACGGCGCCCATCCTCATTCACCGCGAGATGGAGATGACGGCGGGGCTCGTGCGGGACGTCTTCAACACCGACGTCGAGCGGCTCGTCATCGACTCACGGTCCGGGTACAAGGAGATCTCGGGGTACCTCCGGAGCGTGGCGCCCGAGCTGCGGTCGCGGCTCGAGCTGCACAAGGGCTCGACGCCGATCTTCGACGCGTACGGCGTCGAGAGCGAGATCGAGAAAACCCTGCGCCGGAAGGTCTACTTCAAGAAGGGCGGCTACATCGTCATCGACCACACCGAGGCGCTGACGGCGATCGACGTGAACACCGGCCGGTTCACCGGCAAGAAGGACCAGGAGGACACGATCCTCAAGACGAACATCGCCGCCGCAAGGGAGATCGGCCGGCAGCTCAGGCTTCGCGACATCGGCGGGATCATCGTCGTCGACTTCATCGACATGGCGAGCGAAGGCAACCGGGAGAAGGTCGTTCAGGAGCTCAAGAAGGTGCTGTCGCGCGACCGCGCGCGCAGCAAGGTGTTTCCGATCGGCGAGCTCGGGATCGTCCAGATGACGCGGCAGCGCGTCCGGCCGAGCCTGCTCCACCAGTTCACCGACCCGTGTCCGCACTGCGAGGGAACGGGCAAGGTGCTGTCCGTCGAGTCCATCGTGCTGCTCATCGAGCGCGCGGTGCGGCGCGTGGCGGCGACGTCGAAGGAGAAGAAGCTGGACCTCCGCGTGGCGCCCGAGATGGCGATGCACCTTCTCCAGACCGAGGAGGCCCGCCTCAACGGGCTTGAGCGCGAGACGCGGCGGATCATCGACGTCAGGGACGACCGCTCGCTCGGGCGCGACGAGTTCCGCATCCTGTCCGCGAAGGACGGCAGGGAACTCGCCGCGGAGAGGGAGAGCCAGTGAGCCGCGTGATCGTGATCGCGAGCGAGACGATGGGGCGCGGCTCGGACGAGCTTGGGGCCGTCCTCGTGGGCTCGTTCCTGAGGAAGCTGGCCGCGGACGAGGCGAAGCCCGCGGCCATCGTGCTCTACAACGCGGGCGTGAAGCTCACGACCGAGGGCTCGGCCGTGCTCGACGCGCTGGGCCTGCTGGCGCGCGCCGGCGTGGACATCGTCTCGTGCCAGACGTGCCTCGAGCACTACGGCCTCGAGCGGGCGGTGAAGGTGGGGCGGGTCGGCAACATGCAGGGGATCGTCGCGATGCTCATGCGGTCGGAGACCGTCGTGACCATCTGACGGGCGCGGCCGCGGCGTGCAGCGGTCGCGAAGCCGGGACGGGGCAGGCGAGATGTCGGGCAGCGGAGAGCGCTCGGTCGGGAAGGCGGGGATCGTCGTCGCGGGTCTCGCCGCGGTCGCCATCCTTCTGCACCTCCTGCGGCCCGTGGCGAGCGTGCTGCTCCTCGCGTTCGCCGGTGTGCTCTTCGCCGTCTTCATCGACGCCGTGGCGACAGCGCTCGTGTGCCGGACGAGGATGCCGCGCGGGAGCGCCGTGGCGGTCGTCGTCGTCGCGGTGCTGGCCGTCCCGACGCTCGTCGGGGTGGCCTTCGGGCCGGGCATCGCAGAGCAGATGACGGACCTCTTCCGCTCTCTCCCCGAGACCTGGGCAGGCGTGAGGCTGTGGCTCGAGGGCACCCGATGGGGACCGGGGCTGCTCGCATGGATCCCGGACTTCCGTGAGTCGCTGAGCGTCTGGACGCCGTCGATGCACGGGATCGCGGTGTTCTTCGGCTCGGTGTTCCGCGGCGTCGTGGCCGCGTTCCTCGTGCTCGTGGTCGGCATCTACGTGGCGCTTCGGCCCTCGCTCTACGTCCAGGCGGCGCTCACGCTCGTGCCGGGAGCGCGCCGCGGGCGGTACCGCGAGGTCGGGCTCGCGATCAGGCGGGCGCTCAGACGCTGGCTCGTCGGGCGTCTCGTGGCGATGGCGCTCATCGGCTCGGTCGTGGCGATCGGGCTGTCCATCATCGGGGTTCCCTTCCCGCTGGCGTTCGGACTCATCGCCGCGCTGCTCGAGTTCGTGCCGTACATAGGCCCGGTGGCCGCCGCGATCCCCGCGGCGCTCGTCGCGCTGGCGCAGTCGCCGCTCCGCGCGGCGATGACGGTGGCGCTCTTCGTCGCGGTGCAGGCGCTCGAGAACTGCGTCGTGAGCCCGCTCGTGGAGCACCGGGCGGTCCACCTGGGGCCGGCGGTGCTCGTCGCGACGCAGGTGCTCATGGGCGTGCTGTTCGGAGGGCTCGGCGTGCTCCTCGCGACGCCCATCGCGGTCGTGGCGGTCGTGAGCGTGCAGATGCTCTACGTGCAGGACGTGCTCGGCGAGCGGACGCGCGTGCTCGGCGAGGTGTGAGGTGATACGACGCGCCGCAGCGCGCGATCTCGACGCGCTCGTCGACCTGGAGAACGAGAGCTTCCGCGGCGACCGACTGTCCCGCCGAAGCCTGGCGCGGGCGGTCGCGGGCGACCGATCGCTCGTGCTCGTGGACGCGGACCGCGCCTTCGTGCGGGGGTACGCGCTCGTGTCGTTCCGGGAGGGCAGCGCGGTCGCGCGGCTCTACTCGATCGCCGTGGACCGGCGGGCGCGCGGGCGCGGCGTGGGGCGCGGGCTGCTCGACGCGGCGGAGCGGGCGGCGGCGCGGGGGGGCCGGTCGGTGATGCGGCTCGAGGTCCGGAAGGACAACCGGCCGTCGCTCGGGCTCTTCCGAGACGCCGGCTACGCGGAGTTCGCGCGGACCGTCGGGTACTACGAGGACGGCATGACCGCGCTCAGGTTCGAGAAGGCGCTTCGTGGCGCGACGGCGCGACCGGCGCCGCGGCAGGCGCCTCGCGCCGCGCGGGGCGGGCGTTCCCGGAGAGGGAAGGCGGCGCAGCATGGCTGACCATCTGATCCTCATCGAGAAGCCGTCCGACTGGAAGCCGAGCTACCCCGACCTCAAGGTCGTGATGGCCCGGGAGTACCTCGCCTCGGGCGAGTACGCCGACCGCCGCGACCTCCGCGTGCTCAACCTCTGCCGGAGCTACCGCTACCTGAGCGTCGGCTACTACTGCTCGCTTCTGGCCGAGGCCCGCGGGCACAAGGTCCTGCCGTCGGTGCGGACCATCAACGACCTCTCGAGGAAGTCCATCTACAGCCTGGATTTCGAGGAACTCGACGCGCTCATCCAGCGCTCGCTCAAGTCGGGCGCGAAGGAGGCCGGGAACACCTTCGAGCTGGACGTGTTCTTCGGGCAGTGCCGGGTCCCCGAGATGGAGGACCTCGCGCGTCAGCTGTTCGAGGTGTTCCGCATGCCGCTCCTTGAGGCGGAGTTCCGGCGGCAGGGGAAGTGGCTCTTGGCGGCGGTGCGCCCCGTGCACGTCAACGGCCTCGAGTCTGACGAAGAGGAGGTCTTCCTCCGCGGCCTGGCGCAGCACCTGAGCAGACGCTGGCGGGAGCCGCGGGCGCGCCGGAAGTACAAGTACGACCTCGCGGTGCTCTACAATCCGGAGGAGGAGTTCCCGCCTTCGGACACGCGGGCGCTCAAGAGCCTCGTGAGGGCGGGCGAGGACGCCGGCGTGGACGTCGACCTCATCGAGAAGAAGGACTACGGGCGACTCGCAGAGTTCGACGCGCTGTTCATCCGCGAGACGACGGGCATCAACCACCACACCTACCAGTTCGCGAAGAAGGCGGAGAACGAGGGGCTCATCGTCATCGACAGCCCGGACTCGATCCTCAAGTGCACGAACAAGGTGTACCTCGCGGAGCTTCTCCGCACGCATCGCATCCCGACGCCGAAGACGATGATCGTGCGCAAGGACAGCGTGGACTCGGTGGAGGACCAGATACCGTACCCGGTTGTGCTCAAGATCCCCGACGGCTCCTTCTCGCGGGGCGTGGTGAAGGTGGAGAACCGCGACGAGCTCGAGACCACGGCGGAGAACCTGTTCCGCTCGTCGGACCTGATCCTCGCGCAGGAGTTCGTGTACACGCCGTTCGACTGGCGGATCGGGATCCTGAACCAGCAGCCCCTGTTCGCGTGCCAGTACTTCATGACCGAGAAGCACTGGCAGGTGATCCAGCACGGTTCGAAGGGAGGATGGAAGGAGGGAGACTGGAAGACCGTGGCCGTCGAGGATGCGCCGCCGTCGGTGATCAAGGTCGCGCTCAAGGCGGCGAACCTGATCGGCGACGGGCTGTACGGCGTGGACGTGAAGCAGGACGCGCGACGCGTGATGGTGATCGAGGTGAACGAGAACCCGAACCTCGAGGCGACGGTCGAGGACGCGGTGCTGAAGGACGGCCTGTACGAGGCGATCATCGAGGACTTCGTGTGGCGACTCGACCAACTTCACGGGAGGTGATGGCGCGGTGATGCCGCGTTGTCTCCGACCGGGCATGGGAGGGGGAGAGGCATGGACGAGAAGGAGAAGGTCAGGACGCAGCTTGAGGGCGAGCTTCTGAAGTGCGAGACCAGGATCAAGGAGCTTCGCGGCCCGGCGCGGGAGAAGGGCGGCGAGAAGGAGGTCGAGGGGCTCGCGTCCGAGCTGCAGGGCTGCCGCATCGCGCTCGACGGGCTTCTGAAGAAGCGCGCGGACGAGTGGCAGCGGGCGAAGGGCGACGTCGTCGTGCGCCTGAGGAACCTGTCGAAGAAACTGGACTCGACGGCGAGAAGGTTCATCTAGATGCCCCGGCGTGTCGTGACGGTCAACAGAGCCCCGGTGCTGACGCTCTGGGCGGCCGTCGTCGCGGCGCGGCTTGGATTCGACTGGGACGCAGCCCTCACGCTGGGCCGGGGCCTGGCCGGACTCAACGCGCAGTCGAGGGGGCGGAGGCTTGGGATCCACAAGCCCGCGGTGGCGGCGGGGACGAAGCCGCCGAAGGCGCGGCCGAAGCCCGGAGAGCAGATCTGGGTGGAGCTGTGTGGGCGCGGGGTGCCGGCCCTGTCCACGAAGGACGGGATCCGGGCGGTCGCCGGCGATAGGGCCGTGGACCCGGCGAGCGTGACGGCGTACCTCGAGGGGAAGTTCGGGGATGACCTCGAGGCGGTGAAGGAAGCCATGGAAGCCCTGGCGCGCTCGATGGGCCGGTCGCAGCTCGCGGACCGCGCGTTCGCGCTCTATGAGGAGTTCCGCCCGGCAGTCCCTTCCGGCAAGAAGGGGTGGGGCGCGGCCGGCACGCTCGACCTCGGGAAGATCAGGTCCCTCGCTGACTCCCCCTAGCCCCGACCTGGCCCGAATGCGGGCCGCTCACTCGTCCCTTGACTCGGCTTCGTCAACCGCAGTATAGTTGTGTTCGCTTCGCAGACACGGAGGTGGATGCTGCCCCTGGTTCGCGCCCCTCGAGGGAGAACGCTGTGGTGCGGCATAAGTACGAAGGACAGAGTCCCTCCATTGGCCTGATCGAGCCCGATGAGGCGCTCGCCCCACCGACTCACACACATGTCAGTCTCCCCGCAGCGACGAAGAAGCCGCTCCTGACCGGCGAGCAGCTGATCGGCGCCATACGCAGCGCGCTTCGCGTGCGGCACTACAGCGGCCGCACCGAAGAGGCGTACGTCGGATGGGCCAAGCGCTTCATGCGCTTCCACGGTGGGCAGGACCCGGCGGAAATGGGGCCCACCGAGGTCCGCGCGTTCATCAACGACCTCGCGGTCAATCGCGGCGTGAGCGCGTCCACCCAGGAGCAGGCGCTGTCCGCCATCCTCTTCATGTTCAAGGAAGTGCTCCGCCAGGACCTGGGGTGGGTGCAGCTCATCGTCCGCGCGAAGAAGCCGAAACGGCTGCCGGTGGTGCTGACGCGGGACGAGGTGAAGGCCGTGCTCAACGAGATGTCGGGCATGACGAAGCTGATGGCGCAGATGCTCTACGGTTCGGGCCTGCGCCTCGTCGAGTGCCTGGAGCTCCGGGTGAAGGACGTCGAGTTCGAGCGCGACATGGTGGTCGTGCGGGGCGGCAAGGGCGAGAAGGACCGTGTGACGCTCCTGCCCGCATGCCTCAAGGAGCCGCTTCGCAGGCACATCGAGCGCGTGCGCGGGCTGTTCGAGCAGGACAGGAAGGGCGCGCCGGTCCGGGCGGTGGTGCCGTCGGCGGTCCTGCGGAAGTACCCGAACGCCGGGATCGAGTGGGGGTGGCAGTTCGTGTTCCCGTCGGCGCACACCATCACGGACCCCGAGACCGAGTGCCTCGCGCGCTTCCACCTGCACGAGGCCACGCTCCAGCGAGCCGTGAAGGAGGCCGTCAGGAGGTCCGGGATCGCGAAGCAGGCGACGTGTCACACGCTCAGGCACTCGTTCGCGACGCACCTGCTCGAGGGAGGCTACAACATCAGGATCGTGCAGCGGCTGCTCGGGCACCGCGACATCAGGACGACCATGGTCTACACGCACGTGGCGGGCAGCAAGGAGCTGGGCGTGCGAAGCCCGATGGACACGCTGTGAGCTGCCATCCGGCGGAGGAGGGTGGGCGACTCGACGAGGTGAGCGGTTTGCCGGGCGCGGGACGCGGCCGAACCGCGCGGCGGCGGGGGCACGACTCAGCCGAATCCGCGGCTCACGCAGCGTCGGGCGCAGAGACGTGGAAGGGGAGGCCTCGGCTGCGGGCCGGGGCGGCAGAGCGGATGAGAGGGCACGAAACGGCACACACGAACCAGGCGATGTAGTCAGCGCGCAGCACGCACACCCCATGCGCGCAAGCTCGGGGACGTCGGTGAGGGGACTGGGAAACCTAGTTGTCGTTAGGCCTCCGCGGGTCCAGAGGGCAGTAGGGTTGGGAGAGGCACGAGTTCTTTGGGAGATCGGACAGCGCCGCATTCCCGCTGAGTGAGGGCGCCGTTCTGCGTGGCTCGACCTGACTCGCC
>Ga0194112_10003296_pt1 | contig 22527 bp, 19 predicted proteins | sample TA2MahC400mmetaG_FD_146191 | JGI IMG/M metagenome (GOLD analysis project Ga0194112, IMG submission 146191) | Freshwater microbial communities from Lake Tanganyika, Tanzania - TA2015016 Mahale Deep Cast 400m | ecosystem: Environmental > Aquatic > Freshwater > Lake | place: Tanzania: Lake... | reverse complement strand
CAAAATCGATCAAAAACGTTCAAAAAGCGCGCGATTTTGCCTTACCTATCTTAACATTTTGGCCCTCCACCCCCTCTGGCGCTAGCGCCAGGGCCGTTTTGCCCCTCCGAAAGGGGTCAAAAACGCCCTTTTCGGGGCGCGCCGGCGCGGTCAAAAAGTTATCCACAGGTACGGGCGAAGGCGGGAGGCGAGATTTGGGAATCGGGATCCGGCAACGGCAAACCGGGGGAATCGGGAACCGTGCTGCGGCAATCGGCCAACGGACAGCGGCCGGAATGCGCAACGGGGAACGGACAACGGCAAGAAGGTTGCGCCGGCGGGCCTGCCTGGGCGGATACTCTACCTGCCTGCCGCGCGGCCGGGGGCGGACGGGGCGGGCGGTTTCGCCGGGGCGGGGGGCGGTTCAGGGGGCTTCTTGCCCACCAGTCCCAGCAACCACTGGCCGTAGCGGTTCATGAGGCCCTGTGCCAGGACGATATCTTCGCTGAACCGGAGGCCGCCCTGGAGTACGTACGCCCCGCCGGGGGTGCGTTCCAGCGGTTCCAGGGTGGCCTGGAAGTCCAGGTGCATGTGCTGCTTGGCGTCGGCGGCCCGCATCCTGGCCTGCCCGCTTGTGCCGCGCCAGACCAGGTCGCGGCCCTGGCGGCGGACCCAGCGGTAGGCGGGAACGTTGTCGTCCTTCACCCAGCCGTAAGTCGAGCGTTCGGGCAGTTCCAGGAGGACGATTTCGTGGTCGGGGTCGGCCTCGCCCACGGGTGCGGCGGTGCGGCGGAAGAGGAAGAACTGCACCCGGTTGCCGCGAGCCAGTTGAAATACCGCCGCGTCGTAGGTGACGGCCTCGTCGGGGCCGCCGGCCATGTATCGCACGGTGGCCTGCGGCCGGCCGCAGCCGGCCAGGGCGGCCAGGACGAGCGCCGCGGCGGCGGCGAGGCCGCGAGAGGCGCGGATCATAAGGTCTCCCTTCGTCGGCCCTATCATTACCGCCTGGCGGGGCAAATCAAGCGCAAAGCGGCTGGTGGCCGGCGCCTGTGCGGGAAAGCGTTGACGATGCCCGCGCGGGCGGCTACGATGCCCGCGTCGCGCCAACAGAAAGGAGCGGAGGCCCATGTCCCGTATTCTCATCGGCGCTGCGGCCGCGGTCGTGGCGATTGCGCTGTGCGTGGCGGTTGCGGTGTGCCTTGCGATTGCGGCTGCGCCCCCCGAAAAGGCTCCCGCCAAACCTCCCGCCAAGCCTGCCGCCAAGGCTCCCGAACCCGCCAGGCCCGGCATCATCCTGGCGTTCCAGAAGGTGAAAGTTTCGGACGAGCCGTACGAATCGTGCGGCGTGTTCGACGTGAACAACGACGGGGCGGCGGACATCGTGAGCGGCGCGTGGTGGTATCCCGGCCCGAAGTTCGACCGGCGGCACAAGATCGGCGACGTGCCGGCCGGGCAGGACTACTTCGACGATTTCTCGACCATTGCCGCCGACGTCAACGGCGACGGCTACGCCGACTTTGTTACGGGCGGCTGGTTCGGCGGCGTCCTTCAGTGGCGCGAGAACCCCAGGGGCGACCCGGCCAAGGAGTGGCCCCTGCACGACATCGCCAAGATCGGCAACATCGAGACGACCCGCGGGTGGGACATCGACGGCGACGGCCGGCCCGAGTTCGTGCCGAACACGCCGGGCGGCCCGCAGCGGGTTTTCAAACTCATCACCGACGCCGCCGGCAAGGGCACGGGCAAGTTCTCGGAACACGCCGTCTATGATGCCAAGACGGGCCACGGCATGGGCTGCGGCGACGTGAACGGCGACAGGCGGCCCGACATCGTCCTGGCGAAGGGCTGGCTGGAGGCGCCGGCGGAGCCGCTCGGCGGCGCGAAGTGGACGTTCCACGGCGAGTTCGACCTCGGCCACGCCTCAATCCCGATCATCGTGGCCGACCTGACGGGCGACGGCCTGGCGGACCTCATCGTCGGCCAGGCCCACCCCTACGGCCTCGACTGGTGGGAGCAGAAGGCCGCCGGCGGCGAGCGCCGCTGGGTGAAGCACCCCATCGACCCGTTCAGCAGCCAGTACCACGACCTTGTCTGGACCGACATCGACGGCGACGGCAAACCGGAACTGGTGACCGGCAAACGCCGCCACGCGCACCGCGACCGGGACCCCGGCGACGCCGACCCGGCGGGCGTTTATTACTTCAAGTGGACCGGCGAAGGCTTCGCCAAGATCGTCGTTGATTACGGCTTCGGGCCGGCCGGGAAGGGCTGCGGCATATTCTTCCAGGTGGCCGACGCCGACGGCGACGGCCGCCCCGACGTGGTCGCCCCGGGCAAGGACGGCCTGGTGCTCTACAGGAACCTGGGCTTCGCCCGGCCGCCAATCAAGCCTTAAGGCCGCAAAGGCACCCCGCGGGTGGCCATTGCGAAGGAACCCGGCGCGTGCAACGGAAAGCGATTGCAGCCCGGGAAGAGCCGGGATCTCACGTTTGGGGGAATAACTATGGACCTTGAACCGACCCGCAGATTGATTGCAGCGATTATCGCGGCCCGCGAGGCTCGCAACTACTTCACTGGCGCAGCGGACAAGGAATGCTCACTACGCCGGCTATTTGTGGAGATGCCAACTTGCCTCGCATCATATTCTAGAAATAAGGATGCCCAACACAAGGCTGAAAAAGCATGGCAGCACCTTAATAATTTCTATCGCACGCGCGCACCCCGGAGCACTGCCGGCATGTTCATCAGGTGCATTGCGGAAAATGTTAAGGCCACATGGCCCGATTACCGCCCCCCGCCGCTGCTGAGCGAGCAACCAGAGCAATGCGCTTGTAAGATTTCCAGCCTCGTTCCATGCATATTGGGTTGCTTAAAAAAATCATGCGGGAGACAAGACTACTCCCTTGTTACCAAGTTCCTGCACTTCACATATCCTGAAACTTATCCGATCTTTGACGCACGAGTGGCGCGGGCTATTGAAGAATGGGCCTATTTCACCTTCAGACAGCTTGCCGAGCGCCACAACTGGAAGAATTACCAAGCCCTTGGTGACCCTACAAATTACGAACATCTGGTGCGTTTTTACGCTACATTATGGCTTGCGTGCAGACAGGAAGAGAAGATGAAACTTCGCAGTTCGGCCGAGGAGATGAGTGGCATAGTGGGCGCCTCGGTCTCCGTGCTTGATCTTATTGATAAGCATCTGTGGAGGTGCGCCGGTAATCCCGTGCTTCTGCGACTCCTTGATTGAGCAATCATGGGGCGCACAACAGGGGCTGTTCTGCGCCGGGCGTTCACAGGCGCGTTATTCGCATGCGCCAAACATTCGTAAGGAGAAACGCAATGCCGAAGAAAATCGCCATGATCGGGGCGGGAAGCGTGGTGTTCACGAAGACCCTCTTGTCGGACATGATGGCCACGCCGTGCCTCCAGGACTCGGAGTGGGCCCTTATGAGCCGCACGGCGCCGAAACTGAAGCGCATGGAGGCCTTCGCGCGGCGGATGCTCAAGGAGAACCGGCTGCCGGGGAAGGTCTCGGCCACGCTCGACCGGCGCGAGGCCCTCCAGGGGGCGGACTTCGTGGTGGTCACGATCCAGGTGGGCGGCCTGGAGGCGTACACCTTCGACTACGAAATCCCCATGAAGTACGGGGTGGACCAGTGCATCGGCGATTCGCTGGGTCCGGGCGGCGTGTTCCGCGGCCTGCGCACCGTGCCGGTGCTGGCCGATATCGCGCGCGACATGGCCGAGGTCTCAAAGCCCGGTGCGGTGATGCTCCAGTACGCCAACCCGATGGCCGCCAACTGCCTGGCGCTTGGCCGCGCGGCCAGGGTTCCCTTCGTGGGCCTCTGCCACGGCGTGCAGACGACGCTCGATTTGATTGCCGGGTACGTGGGCGTTCCGAAGGAGGAGATCACGTACACCTGCGGCGGCATAAATCACATGGACTGGTTCCTGCGGCTGGAGCACGAGGGGCGGGACCTGTATCCGAAGTTGCGCGAGGTCTTCGAGAAGCCCGAATATTACAAGAACGAGAAGGTGCGCGGCGAGGTGTTCCGCCAGTTCGGCTACTTCATGACCGAATCGACGGGACACCTGTCGGAGTACCTGCCGTGGTTCCGCAAGAACCGCAAGGCCCTGGACCTGTATTGCGACGAGCCGGCGTTCGGCGGCGAAAGCGGTGCGTACTACAAGTACGCCAAGGCCCTGGCCGCCAAGTACGCCAAGCACGACCCGCTTGAGTTCGAGTCGGCCAGGATCGAGTCGCGCAGCGTGGAGTATTGTTCATACATCATGGAGGCCGTCGTCACGGGCAGGCCGTTCCGGTTCATGGGCAACGTGCGGAACGACGGCTACATCACGAACCTGCCTGACGGGTGCTGCGTGGAGGTGCCGACGTTCGCCGACGACGCGGGGGTGCACCCGACGCGCATCGGTGCGCTGCCCCCGCAACTTGCGGCCTGCTGCATGGCCAACATCAACGTGCAGATTCTGGCCGGCGAGGCGGCCCTGGCCGCCGACACGGAGGCGATAGTGCACGCCTGCGCCCTTGACCCGCTGACGGCGGCGGTGCTCACGCTGAAGGAAGTGCGCGACATGTGCTCCGAGATGCTCGAGGCGCTCCGCCCCTGGCTGCCGCAGTTTGAGGGCAAGCGCATCCGCTCGACGCCGACGATCAAGATTCCGAAGACGTGCAAGCCCGTGGCCGTGCCGCTCGACCCCGCGCTGGCGATCAACAAGCGGTTCGGCGACCTTATATCGCGCAAGACGGATTGACGGCGTAGGCTGTGCTCGTGCCGATGGCAAAGCGGGACAGTTGCGGGTACAATTGGTGGTGAGCGCTGGAATTGCAGTTGTGCTTTTGTTGCTTCGGTGGGCGGGAGGTGTTTCTCATGGACAGGTTCATAATCGAGGGTGTACGGTGCTTCCGCTTGAGGCAGGAAGTGCCGCTTGCACCGCTTACGCTCCTTGTGGGCGAGAACAGCACGGGCAAGTCCACCTTCCTGGCCGCTATCAGGATCGTCTATGACCTTGTGCGAGCAGAGGCCGAACTCAACTTCAACGAGGAGCCTTTCAACCTCGGCGCCTATAGCGACATCGCCAGTTACGCCGGCGGGCGCGGCGGCCGCGCCAAACGGTTTTGTCTTGGGTTCCAAGTGAAAGATGCTCAGGCTGCGCCGGGCGCGAACAGTGGGGCTGAACCCATCCGTTTTCTCGCCACGTTCTGCCAGGAAGCCTCGCACCCCAAGGTTGCCGAACTGCGGATCAAATCGGGAGAATACGCCATTGTGGCTGCCGAGCACGGAGAGGAAGAAACCGTCCGATATGTGCTTGCCGCAGGTGGCAGGCAAGGAACACTTCCGGTCGCCAAGCATGTCGCCATGCCAGATTATCCCGATCTGCGGTTCCTGGGCTTTCTGCTGCGCAGGGAGATGGTCAAGCCTGAAAAGTCTCTGGACCTGACCCAGCAGGACGTCGAAGGGCTACACGGATTGCTCACAAGACTTTTTCGGGCGATGCGCTCACGTCCTTACGCTATTGCCCCTGTCCGCACAAGACCTGAGCGTACATACGACCCGAAGGTGGACACGCCGCGTCCGGAGGGAAGGCACATTCCGATGGTCTTGGCCAGAATGGCATCCCAGGAACCCGAGAAATGGCACTCGCTCAGGAACGCCCTGTCGGAGTTTGGCAAGGCCTCCGGACTATTTGACACAGTTAGAGTACGCAGGCCGCTGGGCAAGAAGGAAAGCGACCCGTTCCAGATCCAAATCAAGGTCTCCGGGCCGGCCTTCAACCTTGTGGACGTGGGGTACGGCGTCAGCCAGGTGTTGCCCATTGTTGTTGACAGCCTTACGGGAGCGGACGGACAGATGTTTCTTATGCAGCAGCCGGAAGTGCATCTCCACCCCAGGGCGCAGGCGGAACTGGGGACGTTCTTGGCCCAGTTGGTAAAGCAGAAACGCAAATCGTTTGTGGTGGAGACGCACAGCGACTACCTCATAGAGCGCATACGCCTTGATGTCCGGGATGGAAGGGGGGTGCGCCCGGAAGATGTAGTGATTCTGTATTTCCAAAGAACTGAAACGGGAGTGCGAATCCATCCCATTACCATTGACGATGGGGGGAACGTGATCGGCGCCCCGAAAGGTTACAGGCAATTCTTCCTTGACGAGGAGCAGCGGTTCCTTATGGCGCCCAATCATGTGCGTGATCATTGACGCAAGCCTGGCCGCGCGTATTTTCGCCTCTCCCATGCAGGAGGACTTCGTGCCGCTATGGAATTGGGTGCGATGCAGGGACGGCTGCATTGTGTACGGCGGGCAACTCGCGGCCGAACTTGAGAGAGTCAGGCAAGGCGCCAGGCAGTTGAAGCACCTCTCCGCCGCAGGTAAGGCTTACCGAGTGCCAAGCGAGTCCGTTGTTGCCGAGACGCGGGCGGTAAGAAATCTTGGCATATGTGTGTCGGATGACCCCCACGTCATCGCGCTGGCGCGTGCTAGCAAGGCGAGGGTGCTTTGCTCGGGGGACCGGAATCTGCACGCTGACTTCAAGAACCTGAGGTTGCTTCCCGCACCCAAGGGGCGCATCTATCAGAATGCAGAACACGCCTCAGTTCTCAGACACGATCCGGGCTGCATTGGCAGACGCCGCAACTGACACTGCCGCCGCGCGAGTTACCGGCCATTGACAAGCGTTTCGGAGACCTGATATCCCGGAAGACGGAACAGGAGCCGCCGCCCTCGGTTGAGCGGTCGGCCGCGCAAGACGGACGGCGAAACCAAATGGCTCAGGGGCGGCCTGCCGGCGCCGCCCGCCCTGAAGTCGTTCCCCCACGATGCGGCTCAAGGCCAAGCGGTGCGCGGGCCGATAGGACCAGAGGCAATTGCGCATTGCGAATTGCGGATTCAAAGACAGCAAGAACGGCTGTCTTGAACCAGTTGCATTGCGTCCCGGCGGGGTACGGCGGGGCCACAGGGAGAGGCGATGTGCGGCATCGTGGGTTACATCGGCCAGAAGCAGGCGTACCCCATCCTGCTTGAGGGCCTGAAGCGGCTGGAGTATCGCGGGTACGACTCGGCGGGCGTGGCGCTTCAGCAGGACCACGAGGGGCGCCTGGCGGTCATCAAGGCCAAGGGCCGCATCGCCGACCTGGAAGCCATGACGGCGGGCCGCGACCTTTCCGGCACGCTGGGCATCGCGCATACCCGCTGGGCCACGCACGGTGCGCCGAACGACGTAAACGCCCACCCTCACGCCGACATGTCGGGCAAACTTGCGGTGGTGCACAACGGCATCATCGAGAACTGGTCGGCCCTGCGGCAACTGCTGGAGCAGGAGGGGGTGAAGTTCCGCAGCGAGACCGACACGGAGGTGCTTGCGCACCTGTTCGCCCGCGCCTACAAGGGCGACCTGGAGAAGGCCGTCCAGGAGGGCCTGCGCGAGGTCCGCGGGGCGTACGGCATAGCCGTCATCCACGCCGACCGGCCGGACGTGCTGGTGGCGGCGCGGAACGGGTCGCCCCTTATCATCGGCGTCGGCGAGGGCGAGTACATCGTCGCCAGCGACGCCTCGGCCATCATCGAGCATACGACAAACGTTATTTACCTGGAAGACCGCGAGATGGCCACCCTCCGCCGCGACGGGCTGCGCACCAGCACCGTCGACGCCATCCCGACGCACAAGGAGGTCCAGCAGGTAGAGTGGAGCCTGGAGCAGATCGAGAAAAAGTGCTACCCGCACTTCATGCTCAAGGAGATCATGGAACAGGCGGAAAGCCTGAGCGACTCGATGCGCGGCCGCCTGGACGCCGAGACGGGCGAGGTGGTCCTGGGCGGCGTGCGCGACGTCTCAAAGCAACTGACGCATGCGCGGCGGGTGATCCTTACGGCCTGCGGCACAGCGTGGCACGCGGGGCTGGTGGGCGAGTACCTGTTTGAGGACATCGCCCGCGTGCAGACCGAGGTGGATTACGCCAGCGAGTTCAGGTACCGCAACCCGATTATCGACGAAGGCACAATAGTCATCGCCATCAGCCAGAGCGGCGAGACGGCCGACACGCTGGCCGCCGTCAGGGAGGCGAAACTGAAAGGGGCCCTCTGCCTGGGCATCGTCAACGTCGTCGGCTCGACCATCGCCAGGGAGACCGACGCGGGCGTGTACCTGCACTGCGGGCCGGAGATCGGCGTCGCATCGACGAAGGCCTTCACCAGCCAACTGGTGGTCCTCATCATGACGTCGATGTACCTGGGCCGGCGGCGGCACCTGGCCCCCTACCACGCCCGCGAGATCATCAAGGGCCTCCAGGCCGTGCCCGACCTGGTGCGGCACGTTCTGAAACTGAACGACGCCATCCGGGACGTGGCGGCCAGGTACAAGGACTGCCCGAACTGGCTCTACCTGGGCCGCGGCTACAACTACCCCGTGGCGCTTGAGGGGGCGCTGAAACTGAAGGAAATCAGTTACGTGCACGCCGAGGGCCTTCCGGCGGCCGAGATGAAGCACGGCCCCATCGCCCTGATAACCGAGGGGATGCCCGTGGTGTTCCTCGCCAACAAGGGCCTCCAGTACGACAAGGTTCTCTCGAACATGGAGGAGGTTCGCAGCCGCGGCGGGCACATCATCGCCGTGGCCACCGAGGGCGACAAGGAAGTCGCCCGCCTCGCCAAGCACGTCGTCTCGGTGCCCGACGTGCCGGAACCCTTCCAGCCCATCCTGAACGTCGTGCCGCTCCAGTTGCTGGCGTACCACGTGGCGGTGATGCGCGGCTGCGCGGTGGACAAGCCGCGGAACCTGGCGAAGAGCGTTACGGTGGAGTGATGCAGAAAGGGGCGCGGGCCCGGGCGGGAGGGTGTGGAAGATAAGCGCTGCCGCCGTGCCGGAGAGAATGGGCGCACGCGCGGAAACCGCTCACGTAGAATGCGTGGGCCGATGATGTCAGCCCCGGCTCGGTTCGGCGACGAGGAGGGCCAAGCCGTCAAGCGCCAGGCCGGCTTCAAGGCACGCCGGTGGGTGGTCGAGCGGGCGCACATCCGGATGAACCCGTTCCCGCGCATCCTGACGCGGTGCGATAAGAAGGCGGCGAACTGCCCGGCCGCGCTTCATTTGATTCTTGGTGTCATTATGTATGTTTGCGCCGGGCTATTCGGATATGCTCTAAGGCTGCGCCGGGGCAGAGGCCGCGCGGCGGCACTGCCTCCCGAACCGGGCAGACAACTCGCCGGCCTGCGCGGGCCATAGCCCGCTTCGGCGGGCGGCGGCCGGTCCCTGGGGGAACCCGCCCTTCAGCGTGCCGTCCAGGATTCCTGCCGCTGGCGATCGGGTTTCGTTCCCCGCATCCACCGGTATGTGAGCGCTGCGACCACGGCTCCGAGGGCGGGGGCGCAAAGGTACAGCCAGAGAGCGCTGAGGGCCGGTCCGCCTGCCAGCACAGCAGGGGCAAGCGACCTGGCCGGATTCATCGACGCTCCGCAGCACTTTCCGGCGGCCAGGCAGTCAACGCACACTGCTGCTCCGATAGCCAGCCCGCCCGCGCCGGGCGGCACGCGGGCATCGGTGGCCACGGCCATGATCACCAGCATCAGGATGAATGTAAGGACGAACTCGAAGGCGAAGGCGCCCGCCAACGTCGTACCAACCGGGAACGTTGATCCGAAGTGCGCCGCGGAGGCGGCCGCGCTGCCAAAAGTAACCAGGTGGGCCGCGCTGGCAAGGAAGGCCCCTGCGCACTGGGCGGCGATGTACGGCGCCACGTCTCGCATGGGGAAGCCCCTCACTGCTGCCAGCGCGACGGTCACGGCGGGGTTGATGTGCGCTCCGGAAACATGTCCCAGGCAGTAGACCATGCACGCCACCACTCCGCCGAAAGCCAGCGCTACGCCGACGTGCGTGATATCGTCCGGATGCCCGTGGTGGGCGATGCAGGCCCCGGCGCCGATGAACACGAGGGCGAACGTGCCGATGAACTCGGCGGCCCACCTGCGCAGATTCGCTCCCGCGTCGGGGGCGGTCATGGCTGACCTCGCAGGCGGTCCACCTCGGCGACGACTTTGCCGCAGACAAGTTCGACGACCGCGAGTTCCGGTTCGGCCAGGCCCCTGCGTGCCTCCCGTTTGATCTTCAGGCCCTTGCCCTTCATGGCCTCCGGAACGGAGACCGTTGCCGATGGGGCTGCGCTCCTGGCGGCCAGGGCGTAAGTGGCGCAGCACTCCTTGCACCCCTCGATGACGACCACGGGACACTCGGCGACCATGTCAAGGTCTTCCTGCACGCCTTTGACCAGCGCGGGCAGGCAGACCAGCACGGTCTCGCGCGGTCGCAGGTCCTCGCAGACCCGGTAGGCCGCCTGGCGCGCTATGGTGCCGACGGCCTGCCCGATGCCCGTGCACGGGAGGACGGCGACCTTGCCGTTGAGCAACATGTGTTCTCCTTTCGGTGCTTCGCCCGTTGCTTGCCCCGCGTTGCCGACGCTCGGCGAGCGGCTGAGAGCAGCCCGTCAATCGCGCGGCGGTAAGCGTCCAGCGTCTTGATCCACCGTGCCAGGCATCGCCGGCCCTCGGAGGTCAGCTGATAGGCCCTCTTGGCCGGGCCGCTGGCGGAGAAATCCCAGGAGGAGACGACGAGCCCGCGCTTCTCCAAGAGGCGGAGCATGCGGTAGACCCCGGTCGGGTCGGGGCGGCTTCCTCCCATCACGGGCGTTGCGGCCAGCCGCTGCACGACGCGGTAGCCGTGCAGCGCGCCGCCGGCGAGCAGCGTCATAATGGCCGGTTGAATCAACCGGGCCAACGTGGCGCCCGAACAGGGACATGCCTCCAGGCGAAGCGTTAGAGAATATCCTCTAGCAGACATTGTCTATTACCTCCGCGTGCGGATTCTAGCCGTTTCGGCGGGCCTGTCAATCGCAAAGTGCGCCGCGCGGCGGGAGCGGCACCCCCGCGCGGCCTTTGCTGCGCCAGATGTCACTCCGACACTTCGAGCGGCGCTTGCACTCGGCCGCGGCGCGGCTATAGTGTGGGCGGCGGGATTGCACCACGGCCGGACGGGCCGGCCGTGCCACACGCGCATGATGGGGGGGCCTGCGGCCGGCGTTTCAATGCAATACGACCGGGACTACTTCGAGGGACGCACGTCGTTCTTCTACCAGGTGGGCGGGTACCGGGAGGTGGCGCTGTACTTCAACCGCCTGGCGCGGTGGTTCCTGCCGCACGCGGGCCGGGGGCCGCTGTTGGACTTCGGGTGCGCTTACGGGTACCTGCTGGCGCGGTTCGACGACGGTCGTGAACTGGCGGGTTGCGATGTTTCGGCGTGGGCCGTCAGCCGGGCGGAGCGCCGCCTGCCGCATGCCAGGTTCCGCGTCATTGATCCGGACGGCGGGCTGCCGTACGACGCACAGAGTTTCGGGGCGGTCCTGTGCACGGACGTGCTGGAGCACATCGAGCCCTCCCGCCAGCCGCGCGTGCTGGAGGAACTGGCCCGCGTGCTCGCCCCGGGCGGGCGGTTCTGCATGACCACGCCCAACCTGGGGACGCTGCGCCGGTGGCTGTACGGCGCGGCCGACCGCGCGGAGGGCCACGTGGGGATGCGACGGGTGGGGGAGTGGCGGCGGCTGCTTGCGCGGCACGGCCTGTGCGTGGTGGACTCGTGGACGTATCTGCACGGGTTCCTGCCGGGCAGGTTCCGCCGCTCGTGGCTGCCGGAGTGCGCGATCGTTGCGGCGAAGACGCAGGCCGGGACGGCGCCCAATCAGGGCCGCGGCCGCAAGGGAGCGGCGTGGTTGTGCACGCAGGCCGGCGGCGCCGCTCCCTGACGGTCGCGGCCCTGATGCGCGACGGCGCGAAAGCATGGCGCCCACGGCGCGGCGGGTCGGGAGACCCGCCGCGCAAACCGCGGGGGTGGCGCAAGGACCATGCTTTCGCGACGGCGCGAAAGCATGGCGCCCGGCGCACGGGGCTAGATTTTCACCGCCGCGCCGTTGCCGTTTGCGGCGAGGAGGAGGTGTCCGTCGCCGAGGAGGTTGTCCAGGTCGCGCCGCAGGCCCTCGTCCATTGATACGGAGTAGTTCTCGCCCGCGCGGATGACCGTGCGTCCGTGTCCGGAGTCGGCCAGTTCGATGTACACCGGCAGCGGGCCGCGATGGGCCGCAATCGTCTCCGCGAGCGCCAGCAGGAGTTCATCGGTGATGGCCGCGCGGAAGAGGCGTATGACGACGGACTTGGAGAGGCGGCGTCGGCCCTCGGCCAGGTCGAGGACCTCTGCGGTCCTGAGTTGCGGCGCCTCGCGCTGGCGGTCCACCGTGCCGCGCACGAACACGACGCGGTCGGCGGCCACGAGGTTCTGATACTGCTGGTATTCGCGCGGGAAGATTACGCAGGAGGCCGCACCGGCGAGGTCCTCCAGTTCAAAGACGGCCATCTTTGCGCCCGGGTTCTTGCCCGTCCTGGTGACGATGATGCGGACGGCCTTGATGAGCCCTCCCAGGACGATCTCTGCGCCGTCGCGCAATTGCGGCAGGTCGGCGGTGGCGGCGGAGGCGAAGTGGCGCAGGATGGCGGCGTGCTGGGCCAGGGGATGGTGCTTGACGTAGAATCCGAGTGATTCCTTCTCGCACTGGGAGAGCCGCCCGCGGGGCCACTCCGGGATGTCGGGCAGGGCGGCCTCGTCGGGGGGGGCCTGGGCGGCGAGCGGCTCCAGCAGGTTCATCTGGCCGCGGCGGCGGTCATCCTGGGCTGCGCCGCCGACGGCGAGGGCCCTGTCGAGGACGGCGGCCAGTTGGCTGCGGCGCGCCCCGGTGGAGTCGAACGCCCCGCACTTCAGGAGGCTCTCGACGACCGAGCGGTTGATGACGGCCAGGTCCGCGGCCTCGCAGAACTGGAAGAGCGACTTGAATCGGCCGAGGCGCCGGCGTGCGGCGACGATGGCCTCCACGGCCCGCTCGCCGATGCCCTTGACGGCGGCCAGGCCGAAGCGGATGCGGTCGCCGACGACCGTGAAGTCGGCGTCCGATTCGTTGATGTCGGGCGGGTCGACCTGGATGCCCATGCGCCGGCACTCGTCCATGTATTCCGACACCTTGTCGGTGTCGCCCATCTCGAACGTCAGGAGCGCAGCCATGAACTCCACGGGGTAGTGGGCCTTCAGGTACGCCGCGCGGTAGGCCAGCAGGGCGTACCCCGTGGAGTGGCTCTTGTTGAAGCCGTAGCCGCCGAAGCGCGTGACGAGGTCCCAGATTTCGGCGGCGGTGGGGTCGGGCAGGCCGTGCTTGCTGCAACCTTCGCGGAAGGCGTTCTCCTCGGCGCGGATGACGTCGTGGCTCTTCTTGGAGATGGCCTTGATGAGTTTGTAGGCCCGCTCCAGGGGCACGTCGCCCAGGCGGTTCACGATGCGCATCACCTGTTCCTGGTAGGCCATGATGCCGTAGGTCTCGGCCAGGATTTCTTCCATGGCGGGATGCGGATAGGTGTGCCTTGCGCGGCCGTGCTTGCGCGCGAGGAAGTCGTCGATCATGACCATCGGGCCGGGGCGGTACAGCGCGTTGGCCGCGATGAGGTCCGCCACGCGGTCGGGCTTGAGTTTCTGTAGGAGGTCCCGCATGCCGGCGGATTCAAACTGGAAGATGCCCTTCGTCTCGCCGCGCTGGAAGATGGCGAAGGCCTTCTTGTCGTCCAGGGGCAGGCGCTCCACGTCGATGTCCCGGCCGTGGTGCTTCCTGATGAGGTCCACGGCCCGCTGCATTTCCGTAAGCGTCCGCAGGCCCAGGAAGTCCATCTTCAGGAGGCCCACGCGGGCCACGACCTCCATGTCCCACTGCGTGGTGATATCGTCGCTGACGCGGCAGAGCGGGGCGTACTCCACCAGGGGCGCGTCGGCGATGACCACGCCGGCGGCGTGCACCGATGCGTGGCGCGCAAGGCCCTCCAGTCGCCGGGCGATGTCGACGAGTTCGCGTACTCGCGGCTCGCGGTGGTACATGTCGCGCAGGTCCGGCTCCTGCTCCAGGGCCTGCTCCAGCGTGATGTGCAGGGGGTGCGAGGGGACCTTCTTGGCCACGCGGTCCACGTCGGGCAGGGGAATGTCCAGGACGCGGCCCACGTCGCGCAGGGCCTGGCGTGCGCCCAGGGTCCCGAAGGTGACGATCTGGGCAACGTCGTCTTCGCCGTATTTCTCGCGGACGTAGCGGATGAGGTCCTTGCGGCCGTCCTGGCAGATGTCGATGTCCAGGTCGGGCATCTCGTTGCGGCTGGGGTCCATGAACCGCTCGAACAGGAGGCCGTAGGCGATGGGGTCGGCCGTAGAGAGGCCCAGCAGGTACGCCACCATGCACCCGACGCCGCTGCCGCGGGCCGCGCACGGGATGCCCCGCTCGTGCGCGTATCGGACGAAGTCCCACACGATGAGGAAGTAACTGGCGAAGTGCTTTGCCTCGATGACCGCCAGTTCCCGCTCCAGGCGCTCGCGATGGACCTTGCCGGCGGCGGAGCCGTAGCGGCGCCGCAGGCCCTCCTCGCACAGGCGCCGCAGCATGGAATCGGGCGTCTCGCCCGCCGGCGTCGGGTACACCGGCGCGTGCCGCTCGTGGAACGAGAGGGCCAGGCTGCACCGCTCGGCGATGCGCAGGGTGTTTTCGAGGGCCTCCGGCAGGTCGGCGAAGCGGGCCTTCATCTCGTCGTACGTCTTCAGGTGGAACTCGCCCGGCTGGTATCGCATGCGGTCGGCGTCGGAGAGCACCTTGCCGGTGTTGATGCAGAGCAGCACGTCGTGTGCCCGCGTGTCGTCGGCGCGGATGTAGTGCACGTCGTTGGTGGCCGCCAGGGGGATGCCCAGTTCGCGGGCCAGGCCGATCATGGCCGGCCGGACGCGCCGCTCGTCGTCGATGGCATGGTCCTGGAGTTCCAGGAAGAAGTTGTCGGCCCCGAGGATGTCGCGGTACGCGCTTGCCGCGCGGCGTGCCCCCGCCTGGTCGCCCGCCAGCAGGCGCGTGGGCACCTCGCCCTGGAGACAGCCGGAGAGGCCGATGAGGCCCTCGGCGTAACCGGCCAGGCACTCCTTGTCGATGCGCGGCTTGTAGTAGAAGCCGTCGATGGAGGCGGTGGTGGCCAGGCGGATGAGGTTGCGGAACCCCCGCTCGTTCTGCGCCAGCAGGATGAGGTGGTAGCCGGCGTCCTGGCTGCCGGGGATTGTCTCGCGGTCCTTGCGGCGGCCGGGGGCCACGTACGCCTCGTAGCCGATGATGGGCTTCAGGCCGGCCTTCGTCGCCGCCGCGTAGAAATCAATGACGCCGTGCAGGTTGCCGTGGTCGGTAATGGCCAGGGCCTCGGCCCCCTGGGCCCGCGCCGTGGCGACGAGGTCGGGTATGCGGCAGGCGCCGTCCAGCAGGCTGTACTCGGTGTGGACGTGAAGGTGAACCAGCGGCGTCGGCACGGCGGCATCTCGCTTTGCTGCTCGAGCCGCCCGCTTGAGGCGGGCGGGTATGTGTTCGTCAAGGCGGCCCCAAGCGCCGAATCTAGCAAGGGCCGCGGCGCCCGTCAACGCGGTTTTCGGATTCCTTGCGGCGCTCGGGCGCAGGGGCTACTTGGGCATGGGCGGGCCTTCAGCCTTGGGCCTGGGTGGGAGCAACTCAGGCCGCTCGCGGGCGGCATGGAGTTCCTGGCGCGTGACCGCGCCGTCGCCGTCGGCGTCGGCGCGCATGAGGCGCGGGCGCTCGGGCGCCGGGATTTCCTCGGCTGCCAGTTTGCCGTCGCCGTTGGCATCGAAGCGGCGGAAGAGTTCCTGCACGCTCGGGGGCGGCGGCTGTGCCTGCCCTGCCGGGCCGGGGCCCGGCGGCAGGGGGCCGGGCGCGGGGCCGGGACCGCCCGGCCGCGGAGCGCCCCCCGGCCCCGGCTGAACGAAAGGCGGCTGCGGGCCGTACGGCGGCAGTCCGCCGGGCTGAACCGGCCCGCCGGGCGGAGTCGGCCCGCCGGGCGGAGTCGGCCCGCCCGGCCTCGCATAGCCCGGCATCGGCGGCCGGACCCCCGGCGGCGGCCCCGGCGGCCGATGTCGCAGCGCCTCGAACTGCGCCTGCCACCGTGCGTACTGCTCCGGCGTCAGCACGCTTCTCATCTCGCTGCGGAGTTTCTCGTGTTCGGCCTCGAACTTTTCCTGTGCCTCGCGGCGGATGGCGTCCAGCGCCTCCATGCGATTGGCCATGATGTCGCCGACCTGGCGGGCCTGCTCCTCCGTCAGGTCGTACCGGGCGCGCAGGTCGGAGGCGATGACGGCGGGCGTCGCGCGGTCGGCCGGCGTCACCGGAGAGGCCGACCAGACGTAATACGCCAGCAGCGCCACGACGCCGGCGCCGATGATTACGCCGCACACCAGGAGCACCAGGCCGAGAAGCACCAGCGGCCAGGCGCTTCGGGCGGGCGGCGGAAGGTGTCCGCCCGCGGCCGTGCCGCGCGGCAAAGTGGATTCGTCGCTCATAGCGTTGCCACCTCCAGCGTGGGGAAAAGGGCCGCCTGCGGGTCGGCCCCGGCGGTCCAGGCCTGAATCGCAAGGGCCAGGACGACGGCCGCCGCCACGGCCGCTGCGGCGGCCAGCATGGAGAGCGGCAGAATGGGCAGGGGACGGCCGGCACCCGCGCGCAGCCGCGCCAGGACCCCCTCGGCCGCGCCGGCCGGAGGCGGGACCGCCTCCCGCCGCGCCTGGCGCACCAGGCGCTCGACGGCTTCTAACTCGTCCATCCGAGTTTCTCCGAAAGGCGCTCGCGCCGGGCGACGGCGCGCAGGCGCCGCCTGGCCCGGAATGCCCGCATCTTGACCATGCCGCGCGTCCAGCCCATGCGCACGGCGATCTCCCGCACGCTACAGTTATCGAAATACATAAGAGTCAGCACAAGGCGTTCCTTGGGCGGCAGCCGGGCCAGCAGCGCGTGCGCGGCCGCGCCCGCAGCGCCCGGCTCCGGGTCTTCCGCGGGGGCCGGCAGGTCGATGGCGGCCAGCGCAGCGGCCGCCGGGCGGCGCGACCGCCGCTTCCAGAACCGGTAGCCGACGCGCGTGGCGATGCGCTTGAGCCAGTGCCCGAAGGGCGCCTCGCCGCGGAACCGCCGCAGGCCGAAGTATGCCTCGACGAAGGCGTCCTGCACCAGTTCGTCGCGATCGGCCGCGCTGCGCGTGAACCGCCACATCAGGGCCCCCACGGCCGCCTCGTGCCGCCGGATGAGCCGCGCAAAGGCCGCCTCGTCGCCCCCGAGCGCCGCCGCGATGTCGGGCTGATCCGCATCGTCCACGGTCAGGGTATTGTACATCGTCGTGACGCCGGCGGCCAACTCTAGCGCCTTTATCGCTCTGCGGGCGGCTTGTGGCACGGCCGGCTTGTCCGGCCGTGGGCATCCGCCTGCGCCGTTCGCCACGGCCGGGCAAGCCGGCCGTGCCACAGACGCGCCAAGTGCACGCCGCTTTATCAGAGCCGCGACTGTAAGGGAGCGGTGCCGTAACCACGGCCGGGCAAGCCGGCCCCGCCTGCCGGCCTGCCGGCGGGCAGGCCGTGCCACATGGTCCGTTGGCCGCAGCGCGGGGTTTCTGTCCCCCGCGCTGCGGCACGTTCCGCGCTGCCGCGGTCAGGCCCCTCGGGGCGAACCGAGGCCCGCGGGATTACTCCTGGGCCGGCGGAGGCGGCGGCGGAGGCGGCGGCGGCGCAGGAGGAGCATGGCGGCCCGGCGGCTGCATCTGTCCGCCGGGACCCGGACCGGGACGGCCCGGCATCTGTCCGCCCGGCCCCGGGCCAGGGGCGCCCGGCTGGCGGCCTTGCTGCGGCATCTGCCCGCCGGGACCCATTCCCGGTTGGCCCGGCGTCGGTCCGCCCGGCGCCGGGGGCGGCGGGGGCGGCGGCAGCATCGCCCGGATCTGATCCGCCGGAAGGCCCGTGATTGCCGCCAGCCTCGTCACGAACGCCTCGTGTGCCGCCTTGACGGCCTCGTGCATCGCCTTGGCGGCGTCACGGACCTGCCCCCTTTGCTCTTCCGTCAGGGGGCTGCCCAGCGCCCGCTCGATGAGCGGCAAGAGGGGCGGCGGGCCGGCCGGACGCTGACCCGGACCGCCGGGGCCGGCCTGCGGCCCAGCGCCCGGGGCCATACCTTCGCGCGGCGAAAACGGGGGGCCTGCTACTCCGGCCGGGCCGGGACCCCGCATCGGCCCGCCAGCCGGGGCGGGCGCGGCTGCCGGGACCAGGGCCGCGCAGACTCCCACCGCGACGATGCCCACGATTGCCCAGACTGCGTACCTTCTCATAGCACCTCTCCTTTAATTGGCTGGGGCAGGGCAGTCGGTTGCTCGCCTGCGCTCCCGTGCACGGGTCTGCCCGCGCCGCAGGCTTGCGCCCTGCCTCCGCAACATACCGGTGTGCCGGAGTGCGTGGTGGGTAACCAAGAAAGTTGATTTTCGCGCTTGACAGCGGCGCGTCTTTGGCTAATCATGCTCTAGAAGGCGGGTCGTTCCGACCGATAACATAGATGAGGCGCCCAACGCGGGCGCCTCCGCAAGGAGACCACAAGAACCGAGGGAGTGAAAAGCGGGGCTGGAAAACGCTCCGTGAGGGATGTGCCCAAGGCTGACGGGTGAGGCCCCGGTGCGGTGGAGTGCCCGGGGGCCGAGTCCGGCGCGTGCTGTTCTTGCAGGACACACTGGTCGGCTGGTGCGTGAACCGGGATTTTTTGGCCCGCTTCCCCCCGCAACCGCGGGCAGGCGGGGCTAAAAACTCTCCGTCAAACCGGAGTTTCTGATACGGGGTGACGGAAAAGGCAGGTCGAACCATGCAGGATCGAGCCGGCGCTCTTGGAACCAACATGCGGGTTTCCGGAGAAGACCGCGCTGGATAATCGGCCTGCCGACAGTCATCGTTTCCGGTTGCGAGCCGGCCCGGTAGCCGTGGGGCCATCCCGCCTGGGGCATCCAGTCTTCGTGTGACCATGCCCGCTGTGTATATGTGCCGGGCATGGGCGCTCCCCCCGAAAGAGAGCCGGCGCCATGACATTCCTGGCCGTAGAGGCGGGATGGGAGGCTGCGCTGGCGGAGATCGTCGCGCTCGCGCTCGGCGGCGGCATCGGCTTTGCGGCGGCGTGGCTTCTGGCCACCCGCAGGGCCCGCCGCACCAAGGGCACCGCCGACGAAATCCTCGCCAAGGCGCAGTCGCAAGCCGACGCCGTCGTCAAGGAAGCCCGGGTCACCGCCAAGGAAGAGGCCATCCGGGCACGCGAGGCCTTCGACAAAGAGACCGCCCGGACACGCGAGGAACTGCGGGAACGCGAGCGGGTCGTCGCCAAGCGCGAAGACGGCATCGAGGCCAAGATGGAGACCCTCCTGAGGAAGGAGAAGGCCGTCGAGGCCGCCGAACGCCGCGCCGCAGACGTGGAGAAGAGCCTCCGCGCAAAGCACGCCGACCTCGACCAGAAGATCGCCGACGAAAAGCGCACGCTCTTCAAGATCGCCAACCTGGACGCCGGCCAGGCGCGGCAGATGCTGCTTGAGCGCATGGAGGGCGAGGTCCAGCACGAGGCCGCCGCGCTCATCCAGCGCGCAGCCGAGCACGCCCAGGAAGAAAGCGACCAGAAGGCCCGCGAAATCCTCGCCGGCGCCATCCAGCGCCTGGCCTCGGACTACACCGCCGACGTTACCGTGGCCACCGTGGATATCCCCGGCGACGAGATGAAGGGACGCATCATCGGCCGCGAGGGACGGAACATCCGCGCCTTCGAGCGCGTCACGGGCGTCGACGTCATCGTCGATGATACGCCCGGCGTGGTGGTCATGTCGTCGTTCGACCCTGTGCGGCGGGAGATTGCGCGGCGGAGCCTGGCGAAACTCATCGCCGACGGCCGCATCCAGCCCCCGCGCATCGAGCAGGTCGTCTCGGAGTGCCGCAAGGAAGTCGAGGCCGACATAAACGAGACCGGCAAACAGGTGGCCCTCGACACGGGGGTTCGCGGCCTGCACCCGAAGGAAGTGCAGTTGCTCGGGCGCCTGAAGTACCGCACCTCGTACGGCCAGAGCGTGCTTCAGCATTCCGTCGAGGTGGCGCACCTGTCGGGCATGCTGGCCGAGGAACTGGGCCTGGACGGCCAACTCGCCCGCCGCGCGGGACTGCTGCACGACATCGGCAAGGCCGTGGACCACGAGGTCCAGGGCGGACACCCGGAGATCGGCGCCGACCTGGCCCGCCGCTACAACGAGTGCGAGGAGGTCGTCCACGCCATCGGCGGACACCACGAGGCGAACATCCAGGACGCCCTGTACACGATCATCGTGTCGGCGGCCGACGCGGTGAGCGCCTCGCGGCCCGGCGCGCGGCGGGAGACGCTCGAAAAGTACGTCCAGCGCCTGGAGAAACTGGAGGAGATCGCCCGCCGCTTCGAGGGTGTCGAGACGGCCTACGCCATCCAGGCCGGCCGCGAGGTCCGCGTCGTCGTCAACGCCGACAAGGTGGACGACGACCTGGCGGTCAAGGTCTGCCGCGACATCGCCAAGGCCGTCGAGGCGGAACTGACGTACCCCGGCGAGGTCAAGGTCACCCTTATCCGCGAGCGCCGCGTGGTGGAATACGCACGGTAAAGAATGCCCGATGGCCAAGGACGCGCCGCTGCTTGGTCATTGCCGTTCTGAGGATTATATGGATTTCCGTGCCTTGTTCATCGGCGACATCGTCGGCAAGCCCGGACGCCGGGCCGTGGCCGCCGCCCTGCCGCAGATCCTCGCGGCCCGGCCGATCGACGTCATCATCGCCAACGCCGAGAACGCGGCGGGCGGCTCGGGCATCTCCCCCGCCATCTTCGAGGAACTCAGGGCCATGGGCGTTGACTGCGTCACCATGGGCGACCACGTGTACCGCAAGAAGGAGGCCGTGCCCCTGCTGGCCGAGTCGGACCGCATCCTGCGGCCGGCGAACCTGGCGCCCGAGGCCGTGGGTCGCGGCTACACGGTGCTGGCGAGCCAGTCGGGCTTCCCGTTTGCCGTCGTCAGCCTCCTGGGCCGCACGTTCATGAAGCCGTCGGACTGCCCGTACCACGCCGCGGACCGCATCCTGGCGGAATTGGGCGAGCGGGTGAAACTCATCTTCGTCGATATGCACGCCGAGGCCACCAGCGACAAGGTGGGCATGGGCTGGCACCTGGACGGCCGCGTGACGGCGGTGGTCGGCACGCACACGCACGTCCAGACGGCCGACGAGCGCGTGCTGCCCAGGGGCACGGCCCACATCAGCGACCTGGGCATGACCGGCGCGCACGACGGCATCCTCGGCCGCAAGAAGGAGAAGGTGCTCTCGGCCGTCGTCACGGGCATGCCCACGTATTTCGACGTAGCGGTGGGCGACCTTCGCGTCTGCGGGGCCGTCGTTACGGCCGACACGCAGACCGGCCGCGCGCTGGCCATAGAGCGGGTCATGGTCTCGATCCCCGAGCCGGCCGCCAGGGCCGCCCCGCCTCCGGCCGGGGCCCCAACCGCCGAAGCGCCGGAACCCCCCGAACCGGCGGAGTCCGGCGACTCGCTGGAGTGCCCGTAGCGCCGCGCCGTGCCATCTCAAGAGGTCACACTTCGCATACAAGGCTCTTGCAAAGAGAGCGATTCCGTGGCATAAAGGACAGGGATGAGGCTGGCTGCGCCGGCCATTCGGGAACCGCAGTAATGGGCAAGAAGGTATCCGAGATTTACCTGTGGGAGCACCCGCTAGGCGAAGCGATCCCGAGCAATGGCGGAAATGGTCTGCGCAAGAAGATCGTTTTCGGTTGGTACGGCGGAAAATACAGTCATCTCAACTGGCTCCTTCCGCTTCTGCCAAAGTCGTGTCACTATTGCGAGCCGTTCGGCGGGTCGGCGGCAGTGCTGTTGAATCGCGAGCCGTCCGATGTGGAAACCTACAATGACATCGACGGCGAGGTCGTCAATTTTTTCCGTATCCTGCGGGATCAGAAGAACAGATTGATCGAGGCCATCGGGCTTACGCCTTTCTCCAGAGAAGAGTTTTACCTGGCGTGCCGGGACTACGGTCCCCACCTGACCGAACTGGAACGAGCGAGACGCTTCTTTGTCCGGGCCCGCCAAGTGCGAACGGGTCTGGCGCAGACGGCCTCGTTGGGCCGCTGGGCGAACTGCAAGAACACCACCCGCAACGGCATGTCCGGTGTCGTGTCGCGGTGGCTCGGCAGCGTCGAAGGACTGTCGGAGGTGGCGGGGCGTCTTCTGCGCGTACAGATTGAAAACAGGCCCGCCATCGAGGTTGTCGAACTCTACGACTCGCCCGGGACGCTTTTTTATTGCGACCCGCCGTATCCACACGAGGCTCGCGGCGACTCGAAGGCGTACGGCTTCGAGATGTCCAACGACGAACACCGCGCGCTGGCTGCCGTGCTCACGCGAATCAAAGGAAGGGCGGCCGTGTCGGGTTACCGCTGCGCCCTGATGGACGCACTGTACAAGGGATGGCGGCGGGTGGACGCTTCGGCCAAGAACTGCCACTCGGTCAAGAAGCCGCGTGCGGAAGCCCTCTGGATGAACTATTGATGCCGCCCGCTCGACATGCCCCAGC
>Ga0194112_10003291_pt1 | contig 22543 bp, 28 predicted proteins | sample TA2MahC400mmetaG_FD_146191 | JGI IMG/M metagenome (GOLD analysis project Ga0194112, IMG submission 146191) | Freshwater microbial communities from Lake Tanganyika, Tanzania - TA2015016 Mahale Deep Cast 400m | ecosystem: Environmental > Aquatic > Freshwater > Lake | place: Tanzania: Lake... | reverse complement strand
CGCGCCGTCTTCCGCGCGCTGACCCTCCAGCCCCCGCCGCCATTCATCGGCAGCGCGACGCCACACAAGCGCCGATACGCGCCCACACTGCCGGGCCTCTGGCTGGACGCTGCCTCAGGGAAGGCGCTGACGCCACTTGTCCGGGTTGCGGGAGGTGTGAAACACGGCGTAGATGGTCACCCGGGCTTGTGCGTGTTCGTAGAACACCGCGTAGGGGAAACGGCGCACCAGCCCCCGGCGATAGTCCTCGAAGACGGGAGCGTGGATCCCTGGTGTCCGGCGGATCGCCTCAATGCAGGCATCCACGCAGCTCATAAACTCCTCACCCAAGCCCGGCCTGCGACTCTCGTACCAAGCATAGGCTTCTGCCAGATCTTGTTCCGCCTCGGGGGCTATGACCAGTTCAGCGGCCACGGCGGCTGCGGATCCTTCGGCGGACTTCCTCCCACGCAAGTCCCGAGGCCGGGTTTCTCAGCAGATTGCCTTTCCTCCGCGCCAGCTCCTGAAGCTGCCATTCATGAACGGGCACCGCCTCGGGAGTTGCCGCCAGGTCGTCCCACAGGTCCTCAACGAGCTGAAGCTTCTCAGGCGGGCTCAGGTCAAAGACCGATGAAGTCGCCGAGTTCATGTCGAACACCCATGACGATTCTCTCAGACTGGCGGGACATCGTTCAACTGCCAGAAACCTGACGGTTCACTGGCCCATTCCGCCGCGCCTCGTTCGCCTGCCCTCGCCGCCACCACTCCCCTCACCCCCGCACCACGCGGTTTTCGAGGGCGCCCACGCCTTCGATCTCGACGCGCACCACGTCGCCCGGCGCCAGCGGCCCCACCCCGGAGGGCGTCCCCGTGGCGATCAGGTCCCAGGGTTCCAGCGTCATGAACTGGGTGACGAAGGCGATGATGGCTCCCACCGGGAAGATCATCTCCTGCACGGAGGCGTCCTGCCGGACCTGGCCGTTGACCAGGGTGCGCAGGCGCAGCCGCTCGAAGTCCACCTCCCCGCACGGCACGATCCAGGGCCCCACCGGGCAGAAGGTGTCGAACCCTTTCCCCCGCGTGAACTGCCCGTCCTTGCGTTGCAGGTCCCGCGCGGTGACGTCGTTCACGCAGGTGTAGCCCAGCACGTAGTTCTCGGCCTCCTGCGGCCGCACGAAGCGGGCCCGCCGGCCGATGACCACGCCCAGCTCGCCCTCGAAGTCCACACGCTCGGAGATGGCTGGATAGATGATGTGGTCTCCGTGGGCAGCCACCGCCGAGGGCGGCTTCAGGAAGATCAGCGGCTCGGCGGGCACCGGGTTGCCCAGCTCGCTGGCGTGCTCACGGTAGTTGCGGCCCACTCCCACGATCTTGGACGGCCAGCAGGGCGGCAGCAGGCGCACATCCGCCAGGCGGTAGGCCGCCCCTTGGTCCTCCGACCAAGGCGTCCGCGTCTCGAAGAGGGTGTCCCCCTCGACCAGGCCGTAGCGCACCTGCGCGGCGCCGTCCGGGATGGTCGGCTCGACGAAGCGGTTGAGGCTGAAGCGGATTCGCTTGGGCATGGGCGTCTATCCATTATTCACCCAGCGCGGCCCGCTTGCATCCCCGCCCCGTTTTCGCTACATTCGGGGTGGACTTCTTCCGGGACTATTACGGCAGTACGAAGCATTGAGGAAGGAGGGCAGCATGGGGGTCCTGAACAAGCTCCAAGAGTACCTGGACCAGAACCGCACCACTTACCGGCACACCGTCCACCCGACCGCCTACACGGCCCGGGAGGTGGCCGCCGCCGAGCACGTGCCCGCCTGCGGGATCGCCAAGACCGTGGTATTCCTGAGCGAGAACGGTTATGGCATGGCGGTCCTGTGCGCCGACAGCGTGGTGGACCTGGAGCAGCTCCGGCTCAGCCTGGGCCTGTCGCGCCTGCGCCTGGCCACCGAGGCCGAGTTGGGCGAGTTGTTCCCGCAGTGCGAGTTGGGGGCCATGCCCCCCTTCGGCAATCTGTACAACCTCCCGGTGTACGTGGACAGCCGGCTGAGCACCCAGGAGGAGATCGCCTTCAACGCCGGCTCGCACAAAGACGTCATCCACGTGCGCTTCCGGGATTACGAGCGCCTGGTGAACCCGGCGATTATGCCCTTTGCCCGCCACGCCACCACGGCGAAAAGCTCGTAGCCTGTGGCGTGTAGCTGGTAGAGCAGAAGTGCCGCGCCCTACAGGCTACCTGCGACAGGCTCCAGGCGCCTTCAGTGGTGCCCCTCGATGGCGCCGACGTGGTGGTCGGCTTGGCCCGTCTCCACCGGAGCACCCAGCTTCGCCAGGCCGTAGTCGAAGCCTTTGTCGAAGGCGCGGAGATTGAGCTCGCGGGTGGGCGGCGGCACCGAGTCAGCGACGGCCTGGCGCAGGGCGTCCGGATCCAGCAGGCCAGTTACCGCGGCGAAGAAGCCCACCATGACCACATTGAGCACCATCTTGCGCCCCAGTTCCTCGGCCAGCCGGGTAGCCGGCACGCTGTGCACCCGCAGGCCGCTGCGCAGATCCTGGAGGCGCACCAGGTCCTCCTCGACGATCAGCAGGCCCTTGTCCCGCAGCTCCGGGCTGAAACGGGTGTAAGCTTCCTGCGACATGACCACCAGCACGTCCGGCTGGGTCACGTAAGGATACAGGATGGGGGTGTCCGACAGAATGACCTGCGCGCTGGAGGCGCCCCCGCGCGCTTCCGGCCCGAAGCTCTGGGTGAGGGTGGCATAACCGCCCTGATGAATCGCGGCGGCCTTGCCGATGATCATGGCCGACAGGATCACCCCCTGCCCGCCAAAGCCGGCGATGCGGATCTCGGTCAGCGGCATGTCAGAGCCTCCACCTCCACGTAGCGCTCGCCCAACTGCGCCTGCATCTGCCCGCGCAGCACATCCAGGTAGTCGGGCCGCTCCCGGTCCACAAACTTGCCCACCAGGATCTCTCCTTCCTTGGTGAGGGCAGCCTCGCTGGTGGGCGCGCCGTGTCGGACCTTGCTGCGCTGCTTGTAGTACTTCATGGTGTCCAGCCCATCCCCCAGACGATTTCGCCGCTGGTAGAGGGTCGGACACGGCGAGAGAATCTCGATGAAGCAGAAGCCCCGCCGCTGGAAGATCTCAGTCATCGAGCGGGTGAGCTGGCGGACGTGGAAGGTGGTCCAGCGCGCCACGTAGGCCGCCCCGGCAGCTTCCATCAGGTTGGGCAGGTTGAAAGACGGCTCGTGGCAACCGTAGGGGGCGGTGGTGGTCAGCGCCGTCACCGGCGTGGTGGGCGCGGTCTGTCCGCCCGTCATGGCGTAGACCAGGTTGTTGACGCAGATGACCTTCAAGTCCAGATTTCGGCGCGCTGCGTGGATGATGTGATTGCCTCCGATGGCGAACAGGTCTCCGTCGCCCGAGTACACCACCACGTGCAGGGAGGGGTTGGCCAGCTTGAGTCCGGTGGCGAAGGGCACCGCCCGCCCGTGGGTGGTGTGGAAGGAATCCAGCCGCAAGTAGCCCGCCACCCGCCCCGAGCAGCCGATCCCGCTGACGATGGACACGCGGTCCAGATTGACCCGCGACTCCAGCAGCGCCCGTGCAAAGCAGTTCACCGTGGTGCCGATGCCGCATGCCGGGCACCAGATGTGCGGCATGCGGTCCATGCGCAGGAACGGCTCGACCGGGTTGAGCACGGGGATTTCCGCTGTCATCGCGCTGCCTCCAGAATCGCCTCCAAAATCACTTCCGGCCGGTGCACGCCTCCGCCGGCGTGGCTGACCGGGATGGCCGGCGCCTTCCCGGCGGCGGCACGCTCAACTTCGCGCACCATCTGCCCCAGGTTCAGTTCCGGCACCACGAGGGCCTTCACCCGGCCGGCCAGCTCGCGGATGCGCTGGTCGGGGAAGGGCCACACGACGATCAGCCGCAGCTTGCCCACCCGCACCCCCCGTTCCCGGGCCAGGTCGATGGCCCGCTGCGCCACTCGCGAGGTGATGCCGTAAGAGACCACCACCACCTCAGCGTCCTCCAGCCCCTCCTCGTCGCACCAAATCAAGTCATCCGCCGCGCGGCGGATCTTCTGCTGGAGACGCCGCACCAGGCGGTCCTGCGCCGCAGCAGTCATCGCGGGGTAGCCGCGCTCGTCGTGGGTCAGCCCGGTCACGTGGAAGCGGTAGCCTTCCCCGGCGTGCGCCAGCGCCGGCACCAGGTCGTCCTCGGGCTGGAAGGGCTGGTAGTCGGCGGGGCCCACGCGCGTATGCCGGCGTGGATAAACCTCGATCTGATCGGCCGGCGGGATGATCACTTTCTCCGTCATGTGCCCCACGCACTCATCCGTCATGAACATCACCGGCACGCGGAAGCGCTCCGACAGATTGAAGGCCTGGATGGTGAGGTCGAAGCACTCCTGCGGGGAGTTGGGCGAGAGCGCGATCAGCTCGTAGTCGCCGTGCGAGCCCCAGCGCGCCTGCATCATGTCGGCCTGCGCCGGGAGCGTGGGCAGCCCGGTCGAGGGCCCGCCCCGCTGCACGTTCACGAATACGCAGGGCGTCTCGGTCATCACCGCCAGCCCGATGTGCTCCATCATCAGCGAGAAACCGGGCCCCGAGGTCACCGTGAACGCCTTGGCCCCGCCCCACACCGCGCCCAGGATGGCGATGGACGCCGCCAGCTCGTCCTCCATCTGGATGAAGGTCCCCCCCACCGTGGGGATGCGCGCCGCGAATCGCTCCACTACCTCGGTCGAGGGCGTGATGGGGTAGCCGGCGGAGAAGCGCGCCCCCGCGGCCAGGGCGCCCTCGCAACAGGCGTGGTCTCCGTCCATGAAGTGCACGCCGGTGAGTACGCCGCGCGGGTCAGCCTGCATTCTCCTGTTCCTCCTCCTGAGCCGCGCTCTGCCCCTTAGGATCGGAAACCTTCCAGCCGAAGATGGCGAAATCCGGGCAGTACATTCCGCAGAGGTCGCAACCGCTGCATTTCTCCGCGTCCACCACGTGCGGCGGGTGGTATCCCCGGGAGTTGAAAGCCGAGGACAGCGCCAGCACCTTGGTGGGACAGAACTCCACGCAGAACGCGCAGCCCTTGCAGCGCTCCACGTTGATATGGACGTAGCCTTTTGCCATAGCCGATGACAGCCGCTTTCATTCTAACGCAGCGCTCCGCCGCGCCGCCCCGCGCTACGGGAGCAGCAGATCCAGGACCTCGCGCAAGGCGTCGTCCACGCGCTCCAGCACCGCCCCGGGAATCCGGGTCACGGGACCCTCGACCAGCCTCCGGTTGTCGATGGCGCGGAGCTGGTCGATCAGCAGGTCCGAGTCACGCCGCAGGCGACCGCCGGCCGGCACGCGCACCCGCAAAGGGGCCGCATCCTCCACGAGCTGCGTGGTCAGCGGCACAATCAGCGTCGAGGGATGCCCGGCATCCAGTAGGGCCTGCGCCTGCACGATCAGCACCGGCCGGGTCTTGCCCGGTCCGGTGCCGTGCGTGGGTTTCAGGTCCGCAATCCAGATCTCGCCGCGCTCAGGCATCCGGATCCCGTTCGATGGCCGCGAACTCAGCGTTCACCCGTATGCTCTGGGCGCGCACCCGCCGGGAGGCCTCGGCGATGCGTCGGCGGCGTTGCCCGGCGGCCTCCTCCCGGTTCATTCGCTCGATTGCCTGCCGGAAGTACTCGGCCCGGGACAGCCCGCGGGACCGGGCCAGCGCGCCACTGGCGGCGAGCAGCTCATCAGGCAGCTTCAGGGAGATCGTCGTCATATACCCCCGACAGATATCTTAGCACGATATCTCCAGCGCGTTCATCCCGGCGGAGTCCGTTTCTTCTGCGAGCCGTGGAGGGGACCGTGGCAGGTCAGGCAGTCCTGGTAGCGGGCTTGCTTCGGGTCGTGCGAGGCGGAGAGGGTCTGGTGACAGCGGCGGCAGGCGCGGGAGGGAACCTGACTGGCGGCCGGGCCCGCCCGCAGGCGGTGAAAACCCTCCGAGTTGGTGCGCCCATGGCAATCGTTGCAGGCCACTTCCTCGGGCAAGTGACGGCCCGTGCGCACACCTTCGTGGCAGCGCAGGCACCGCGCCGAGCGCAGGCCCGCCTCCTCGATGCGGAAAGTCATGATGGTGTCCACCGCCGGGCTTTCCAGGTGGCGGGAGCCGGCCCCGTGGCAGGCTTCGCAACCCGGCTCCTCGCCCTCCTTGACGGGCGCCTTCTCGTGCACGCTTCCTTTCAACCAGCCTCCCTGCCGCTCGTGGCAGCTCACGCATGCCGCGGCGCCGATGTAGTTGTCCTGCGCCGCCGCCGCGCCGGCCAGCGCCAGCAGCGCCCACCACCACTCCGGTCGCATCATGATCCCTTTCCTTGACAGCATGCCAGGAAAAGTGGCTCCGCGGGACCGTGCGCCGGCGCTGTTACAATCAAGGCTTCCCGTGGTGCTCCCATGCCGGTGGACGATCATACTCTGGCCGAGGATTGCATTGGCGTCGCTGGGGCGGGGCGCGTGGCACAGGCGCTGGGCCGGCTGCTCGCCGAGCGCGGCGAGCCGGTGGTGGCCGTGGCGAGCCGCGACACCCAGCGGGCTGCGGCGGCGGCGCGGTTCATCGGCGGCGCGGAGGCGGTGCCGCTGCCGGCGCTGGCGCGCTGCGGGCGCGTGCTGATCGCGGTTTCCGACGACGCCATCGCCGAGGTGGCCGCGGCGCTGGCCTTCTCGGGCATGCGCCGTGGCGCGGCACTGCACACCTCGGGAGCGCGCGGCCCGGATGCGCTGAAGGCGCTGGCGGCCGCCGGGGTTTCCTGCGCCGCGCTGCATCCGCTCCAGACCATCGCGACTCCCGAGCAGGGCGCCGCCGTGCTGCCGGGCGCGGTATTTGCGATAAGCGGCGCGGGCGCTGCCCGGGCCTGGGCCGAGCGCATCGCCACTCTGCTGGGCGGCACGTCCCTGGCCATCCCGCCCGAGCGCTATCCGCTGTACCACGCGGCGGCGGTGATGGCGAGCAACCACTTGGTGGGGCTGGTGGACGCGGCTGCAAACCTGATGGAACTGGCCGGAGTTGCGCAAGAGGACGCCCTGCGGGCGCTGGCGCCCCTGACGACAAGCTCGCTCACCAACGCGCTGGCGCTGGGGCCGGCCCAGGCGCTGACCGGGCCCGTCGAGCGCGGCGATGCCCGCACCATAGAGCTACACTTGGAAGCGTTGCGTCTGGCGCCGGAGCCGGTGCGTACCCTTTACCGCGCGGCGGCGCGGCACTTGGTGGACCTGGCCCGGCGCAAGGGTACGCCGGAGCCCGCCGCCCGGCGCCTGGAAGAGATCCTGACGGAAGGAGCCATGCCGGACTGAGATGCCCGCGACATCCAAGCCGGTCCGTGTCCCGGACCTGAAAGACAGAAAGAAGCGCGGCGAGAAGATCGTCATGCTCACCGCCTATGACGCCACTATGGCGCGGCTGCTGGACCGCGCCGGGGTGGATGTCCTGCTGGTGGGAGATTCCCTGGGCATGGTCATCATGGGCTGCGAGACCACCTTGCCGGTGACACTGGAGGCCATGCTCCATCACACCCGGGCGGTCACGCGCGGCGCCAGGCGCGCCCTGGTGGTGGCGGACATGCCTTTTCTCACCTGCCAGACGAGCATTCCGGAAGCGGTGCGCAACGCCGGGCGCCTTATTCAGGAAGGCGGAGCGGCGGCCGTGAAGGTCGAAGGGGGGCGGCCGGTTATCGAGGCCGTGGCCCGGCTGGTGGAGGTGGGCATCCCGGTCATGGGCCACCTGGGCCTGATCCCGCAGTCGGTCCACCAACTGGGCGGCTTTCGCCGCCAGGCGCGCGACGAGCAGGACGCTGAAGTGCTACTGCGGGACGCCAAGGCGCTGGAGAGCGCCGGAGCGTTCGCGTTGGTGCTGGAGTCCATCCCCGCTCATGTGGCGCGCGAGGTCACCGCCGCGCTGCGCATCCCCACCATCGGCATCGGCGCGGGCCCGCACTGCGATGGGCAGGTGCTGGTCAGCTACGACATCTTCGGCTTGTACGAGGGACCGCTTCCGCCCTTCGTCAAACAGTACGCGCGCCTGGGCGAGACCATGGTGGCCGCGGCCGAGGCCTTCGCCGGGGACGTCCGTCAGGGGCGCTATCCGGCTCCGGAAGCTGGCGCGCGGGAATGAGCCTTACTGTACTGAGGTCCGCCGCGGAGGTGCGCAGCGCGGTGGCGCGGGCGCGCCGGTCGGGCGCCAGCGTGGGCCTCGTCCCCACCATGGGCGCGCTGCATGCGGGTCACGGCAGCCTGATCGACCGCGCCCGCCAGGAGGCCGGCTGCGTGGTGGTGAGCATCTTCGTCAACCCCATTCAATTCGACCGTCGCGACGACTTCGAGCACTACCCCCGGTTGCTCGAAACGGACCTTGCGTTCTGCGGCGCGCGGGGCGCGGACCTGGTCTTTGTTCCGGCGGAAGAGGAGATGTACGCGGGTCCCCAGCGCGCGTTCGTGGAGGTGACCGGGCTGACCGAGCAACTGTGCGGCCGCTTCCGCCCGGGACACTTCCGCGGCGTGGCCACCGTGGTGCTCAAGCTGCTCAACATCGTGCAGCCCGACCGCGCCTACTTCGGCCAGAAGGACGCCCAGCAGTTGGCCGTGATACGCCGCATGGTGCGGGACTTGAACGTGCCGGTCGAGATCATCGCCGCGCCCACCGTGCGCGAGCCTGACGGGCTAGCCCTCAGCTCGCGCAACCGGCGCCTGACCCCCGAGCAGCGTGCGGCGGCGCCCGTGCTCTACCGGGCCTTGCAGTTGGCCGAGCGGCTCACTGCGGAGGGCGCCGAACACCCGGAGCGGGTGAAGGCCGAAGCCCTGACGGCGCTCGCGGGCCAGCCCCTGGCGCGGGTCGAGTATCTGGAGATCGTCGATACGGAGGAGCTCCAGCCGGTGAGCCGCATCACCGGCCCCGTGCTGGTGGCCGGCGCCGTCTGGTTCGGCTCCATTCGCCTGATCGACAACGTGCTTTGCGCCCCTGGCCGTTAGAGCGGTCCTCTACACCCGTTCGGGTACTGTGTTCGGCGCACGGCAGTGGCGGGGTGCCTTCACACTCTCCACTTCGTTGCCACCGAGCTGCCTCGGGCGCCGGTTCGCTGCGCGGTCGTGGTGCAGCCGCCAGCGCTGCTTCCCAAGAAGACCTAGAATGGACTTGTGGCCCTTGAGGGGAGAGCCGGCATGAAGGGCGTTCAATACGTTGTTGACGACGGTGGTCAGCGAACGGCGGTCGTTATCGACCTCAGGAAGCACGCGGAACTCTGGGAGGACTTCTACGACCGCGCGGTAGCAGAGTCCCGGCGCGACGAGCCGCGTGAGTCGCTCGAAAGCGTCAAAGCCAAACTTGAAAAGCGCCGGAGCCGCCGAGCGCGTGGCTGACTATCGGGTCATCGTTGCCCGCTCCGCCAGGAAGGAGCTGGAAAGGCTTCGAGGCGCTGCGGCCGATCGCGTGTTGGCCAAGTTGGAGCAGCTCGCGGCGGAGCCCAGGCTCGCCGGCTCTCGAAAGCTCCACGGTTCGGCGTACCTGTGGCGCGTACGTGTCGGGGATTATCGGGTTGTCTATGCCATCGACGACGCGCAGAAGATCGTTGACATTCGCGTGGTTCGCCACCGCAAGGATGCTTACCGGTAGCCGCGACGCCTGGGCAGACGCGACAACCGACTACACCCGCTCCGGCACCACATAGGGCGGGCGGTAGTTACGGGTGAGCTGCGCGTTGGCCTCCGCGTCGCCCACGAACCGCTCGCGGGCGGCGTCAAAGGCAAGCTTGCGCCCGGTGCGGTAACTGATGTTGGCCAGGTGACACAGCGCCGCAGAGAGGTGCCCTTCCAGGATGTCTCCGGTGAGGTCGGTGTGCTTGCGGCTGCGCACCGCCTTGAGGAAGTTCTCGATGTGCGGCCGCGTGTCCCAGATCTGCGGCTCGGCGGCCTTCATCGACTGGGCCAGCTCCCGCTTCTCGCCCAGGTAGATCTGGTACCCCCAGGCATCCACGGACATGAACCCTTCGCTGCCGAAGAACAGATTGCCGATGAAATTCCGGCCATCCCAGTGGATGCTGCTCTCGCCGCCGGTCAGCAGGCCGCGCACCTCGAAGACGAGCTGGCAATCGCCGTAATCGAAGGTGGCCAACTGGGTGTTGGGCGTCTCCTGATCGTCGTCGTAGACGAACTTGCCGCCGCTCGAGCAGACGCTCTTGGGGTGAGTGTCCTGGCCCAGGCCCCAGCGGCAGATGTCCAACTCGTGGACCCCCTGGTTGCCGATGTCGCCGTTGCCGGTGTCCCAGAACCAGTGCCAGTTGTAGTGGAAGCGGTTGGGGTTGAAGGGACGCATGGGGGCCGGGCCGAGCCACAGGTCGTAGTTGACGCCCGGCGGCACGGGTCCGTCGGGAGACTTGCCGATCGAGGGCCGGCGCTTGAAGCACAGGCCCTTGGCCAGGTACAGCTTGCCGATGACGCCCTGGCGCAGCAGCTCGATGGCGCGGATCTTGTGGGCGGTGGTCCGGCTCTGCATGCCCACCTGCACGATGCGGCCGTGCTTGCGAGCCGCCTCGACCATCTTCCGGCCTTCGAAGACGTTGTGGCTGGCGGGCTTCTCGACGTAGACGTCCTTGCCCGCCTGGCAGGCCCAGATGGTGGCCAGGGCATGCCAGTGGTTGCAGGTGGCGATGGAGACGGCGTCCACCTCTTTGTCCTCGAGCAGCTTGCGGATGTCCGCGTAGATCCGGGGCTTGGCGCCCTGGACCTTCTCGGCAAGCTGCACGGCGCGCTCCGCCTGCGCCTGGTCGATGTCGCAGACCGCCGAGACGCGCGCCTGCGGCAGCGCGCCGAAGATGTTGATGTGGTCGCGGCCGCGACCGCGCAGACCCACCACGGCAACGTTGATCCGATCGCTGGGCGCTCCGGCCGCCAGGCCGCCGGACAACAGGAAGGCTCTCCGGTTCAAGGCATGCATCAGGGGACCTCTAGAGACTCTCAGGCTCTGGATACTTTGGGCTGACGGGCGTCGGGACGGCGTGCGGGCGGCGGACTCTCGGGCGGCGTTTCGGGGGCCGCCTCCTCGGGCGCCGGCCGCTTGGGCCGGGCGTTCAGGCGCGCCTCGATCAGCTCGCTCTTGATCTTGCGGTACTTGGCCGTGCCGGGCGGCCCGCCTTGGGCCTGCACGTCCTGCTCGGTGACCTCCAGGGAGGCCGGCAGGTACTTCTCGATGTAATTCCGGATGCGGTCGTGCACCAGGCGGATCTCGGAGTGCACCAGCAGATAGAGAACGAGCTCGCCGGGAGTTTCCGAAAGCGCCTGGTAGACCGCAAAAGGCTTGTGCAGCTTGGGAGACTTTAGCTCCCGCTCGAGTCTCTTGGCCCGCGCCTCGAGCTTCTGCCAGGCCGAAACGTGGGAGCGGCGCAAACCGGTCGCGCGAATCAGGCCGGACTTCTCCCGGGCATTCAGCTTCTCGGTCAACAGGCAGAGAAACAACGGCATGTTGTCCACCGGGAAGGGCGCCCCGTAAGGGATCAACTGCCGGGCGCGGTGCAGCTTGGCCAAGCCAGCCAGGTTCAATTTTGTCCCGGCTAGCGCCGGGGAAAACAGCGGCAGCAGCTTCTCTTGGTCGAGCGCGCGGAGGATCTCGCCCGGGTTGGCGTCTTCGGCCATCTGCTCGAGCTCATCCAGCAGCCGGGCGGAAGGAATCTTCTGCTCCAGTTCCTCCAGCCGCACGTTCTCGTATTGCTGCCGGGTCCGCTCCTCGATGGTGAAACCCAGGCGCACCTTGAAGCGCCACAAGCGCAGGATTCGGGCGGGGTCCTCGTAGAGAGTGTAGTTGCTGACCGCGCGTAACTCCTTGCGCTCCAGATCACCCTGCCCGTTCGTCGGGTCGATCAGCAGCCCACGAGAGGCGCGGTTCAGCGAGAGGGCCACCGCGTTCACGGTGAAGTCCCGCCGCCACAAGTCCTCGTGGATGGTGGCGGGCGTCACCTGCGGCGCCGCGCCGGGCTTGGGATAGCGCTCCTGCCGCGCCATGGCGATTTCGGCCCGGACCCGGCCGGGGAAGACCATCTCGGCGCACTTGCGGCGCTCGTCGGAGCTGATGATCTCGGCGCCGGTCCCTTTGGCCAGGGTCCTGGCGAGTTTCAAAGCGTTGCCATCGACCGTGAAATCCAGGTCGCGCACCGCGTAGCCGCCCAGCATGTCCCGCATGGCGCCCCCGGTGAGGAAGACGCTCACGCCGGCCTCGGTGGCCGCGACCTGCACCTGGCTCAGGACGCGGTTCTGGTCCGCGCTGAGGTGGCTTTCCAACATGAACATGAAGTCGCTCATCTCACGCCCTCGGATGGTGCTCATCCAGCGTCTTGCGAAGACGGGACCGCATCACATGCGTGTAGATCTGGGTGGTGGAGATGTCGGCGTGGCCGAGCATCGTCTGAACGCTGCGCAGGTCGGCGCCACCCTCCAGCAGGTGGGTGGCGAAACTGTGCCGCAGCACATGGGGGGTAAGCCGCTGCCAGATGCCGGCCCTCCGGCCGTGGGCAGCCAACAACTTCCAGAACGCCTGGCGGGTCAGGCAGCCTCCTCGGGCGGTCACGAACAGGTACTTGGAGGCGCGCCCGCGCAGCAACCGCCGGCGGGGTCCCTCGCAGTAGGCCGTCACCGCCCCCACTGCCGATCGCCCCACCGGCACCAACCTCTGGCGGTTGCCCTTGCCGGTCACCCGGATCACCCCCAGCTCCGCGTTGAAGTCCGTAAACTGTAACTGGCACAGCTCGCTGACCCGCAGCCCGGTGGCGTAGAGCATCTCCAGCATCGCCCGGTCGCGCGCCCCGGTAGGCTTGTCAGGGTCTGGAATTGCCAGTAACCGATTGATATCCAGCAGGTTAAGGTACTTGGGCAGGGACTTCCACTGCCGGGGCAAGGACAGCAGTGCGGTGGGGTCGCTCCGCAGCCTCCCCTCCCTCAGTAGAAAGGCGGCGAAGTTCCGCAGGGTGCTCAGGTGTCGGGCTACGGACCGGCTCTGGAGGCCGGAACCATATAGCCCTCCCAGGTAGTCCCGCAGGCGCTCCGTGGTCAGCTCGGAGACACCCGCGCCGGAAGGCCAGCCTGCGGCGAACCTGGACAGATCGCGCCGGTATGCCTCTACCGAATTGACGGACAAGCCCTTCTCTATCCGGCAGAAGTCCAGGAAAGACGCAATCTCGCCTTCCAAGGCCGCGCCCTGGCTCATTGTTAGCAATGATACAATACCTGCAAACTGATTGGAACATAACGGCAGCGGAGAGTTGCGTGGCCGTCTCCACCCACAAGAAGGTCGTCATCCAACGGTTTGACCGCGAGCCGCTGAAGGGTTTCGTCAACCCGCAGAGCTACCTTCGCCTAGCCGGGCTGGAGTTGCTGAGCGCCACTGGAGTGCTAGTCGAGGTACCGTACGAGGAGGTAAAAGCCGTTTGTTTTGTTAGAGATTTCGACGTCAGCGAGCCCGCCGACAGGCGCGTTTTCTCCAGCCGCCCGAAGACCGATGGCCTGTGGGTGCGGATGCGCTTGCGCGACGGCGAAGTCATGGACGGCGTGTTGCCCAACAACCTGGCCCAGTGGGAAACCCAGGGTTACACCTTCGTGCCGCCCAGCCCTTCATCCAGCAACCAGCGCGTTTTCGTCCCGCGTACGGCGGTGACGGAGGTCCAGATCCTGGCTGTGGTGGGCAGCCCCCTGCGGGCGCGGCGGCCCCGGGGCCGGCCCAGGTCCGAGCAAATGGGACTGTTCGAGTAGCCTGGGTGGCGTCACTACCCGGGCGGGGGACTGTCGGGAACGGGCGGCGGGCCTTCGGGGACGGGTGCCGGCTCCGGCTGCACCCAGCGGGCCTCCTCGAACCCGACGTACTTGCAGATGCGCAGCTCGCCGCTCTCCAGCTCAAGCACGTCGCCCACCCGCAGGGGCGTACCGGTCTCGCGCAAGTTCGTCCAGGCGGAGTAAGCGTTAAGCGCTTCGACTTGACCCGCTAGGTGGTAGTCCTTTGGCCTGACCTCGGTGGCCCCGGAGGTGTGGGCCGCCCAGCGGAAGTGCTCCTGGGCGTAGTCGCGGAGCCGGTGGATCTTGAAAACCGGCATACTCCCATATTGTATCCCGCCCACCGCTTCCCCACGGACCAAGCTCATCTGGCAAAATAAGGGAGGCACGCGGACTGGCTATGTCGTTGAGAAGACTGCTGTGGATCGGGTTGCCCGCGGCGCTGCTTTTCGTGCTGGTCTGGTGGCTGCGCTGGCGCGCTTCGACTCCCCCCGAGGTGCCCTTCGCCCGGGTAAAGCGCGAACGGCTGGTGAGCACGCTGGTCACGAATGGCAAGGCCGAGCCCTGGGAGTGGATGGCCGTGCGGGCGGAGCTGGCCGGGGTTGTCGAGCGCGTCGCAGTCGAGCGGGGCGCTCGTGTGGCGCGGGGCGCGCTCATCGCGGAGGTGGATGCTCGGGAGGCCCGCGGCGGACTCGCCGCCACCGACGCCCGGGTGGCGCAGGCGCAGGCGGAAGTCGATGGACTTAGGCAGGGCGGCAGGGCGGTGGACTTGGCCGAGATCGAAAGCGGCGTGCGGAAGGCCCGGCTGGACCTGGAAGCGGCGCAGAAGGATCTGGCGGTGTCCCGGAGGCTGGCCGAGAAGCAGGCGGCCACACGCCAGGAAGTCGTCGATGCGGGGCGCAGGGTCGAGCAGCTCCAGGCGCAGCTTCAAGCACTCGAGCGCAAGCGCGGCGCGCTGGTGAGCAGCGCCGACACCGCCGCCGCGGAAGCCCGTCTCCAGGAAGCGCTGGCCGCGCAGAAGGCCGCCCGGCAGCGGCTGGAGGTGGCCCTGATCTGGGCGCCTATCACGGGGGTGGTCTTCCAACTGGAGGCGCGCCCCGGCATGTACCTCAGCCCCGGCGCTCTGGTGGCGAGCGTGGGCCTGCTGGACAAGCTCCGCGTGCGCGTCTACGTGGATGAGCCGGAGCTGGGCCGCATCCGGCGGGAGATGCCGGTCACCATCACCTGGGATGCCCTGCCCGGAAGACAGTGGAAAGGGTCAGTGGACCGGACGCCGACGGAAGTGGTTCCACTGGGTACCCGGCAGGTGGGCGAGGTGCTGTGCACAATTGACAACCCTAACGGGGAGCTGCTGCCGGGGACCAACGTCAACGCCGAGATCACCGCCAGCGTTATCGAGAACGGCTTGGTGATTCCCAAGGAGGCCCTGCGGCGGCAGGCCAACCGGGCGGGAGTCTTCTGGTTGCGCGATGACCGGGTGAACTGGCGGGAGGTCACGCCGGGGCCGTCCAGCGTCACCCGCGTCGTGGTCCTCGATGGGCTGGCGGAAGGGGATGCCGTGGCGCTGGCGCCCGACCGGGTGCTCGCGGACGGCGACCGGGTCAGGGCGGTGTTCCCATGATGAATGCGCGGCTGTCCCGCCGGGAAGCCCTGGGCACGGCGCTGGCGGCGGGCGTTGCGGCTGCCATCGAGCCTCAGGTGGTAAAGCGCCACGACGAGGCGGTCGAGCGAATCCTGAAGTTGCAGATCACCGAACCCACCAGCCGCTGGCGCGGAATCTATCCGGACGATTTCGGGCTGCATCACGCCGGGACCGCGGGCGGGATCCTGGAGACGCTGACGGCGGCGTTTCTCCAGCCGGCCTCGAAGTTCCACCGCGACCGGTCGCTGGTCGAGCGTATGCGGCTGGCGGCGGGCTGCCTCGGCCGCGGCCAGAACGAGCACGGCAACATCGACCTGGTGATCACCAACTTCAACTCGCCGCCCGACACCGCCTTCGTGGTCGAGAACGTGGCCACGGCGGCCGGCTTGGCCCGGCGTCACGGGGAGCGCGACCTGGAGGCGCTGGCCGAACCTTTCCTGCGCAAGGCCGCCGGGGCGCTGGCCGTGGGCGGCGTCCACACGCCCAATCACCGCTGGGTGGTGTGCGCGGCCCTGGCGCAGTTGAACGAGCTGTACCCCGACCCGGCCCTGGTGCGCCGCATCGACCAGTGGCTGGCCGAGGGCATCGACATCGACGAAGACGGGCAGTACACCGAGCGCAGCACGCTGGTCTACAACGTGGCGGTGGACCACGCGCTGGTGGTCATGGCCGCGAAGCTGAAGCGGCCCGAGCTGCTCGAGCCGGTGCGGCGCAATCTCCAGTCGATGTTATACCTGGTGCATCCAGGCGACGAGGTGGTGACGGAAATCTCCCGCCGCCAGGACCAGTACGAGCGTGGGGCGATCGGCCGCTACTGGTTTCCGCTGCGCTACCTGGCGGTGCGCGAGGGCGACGGCCGCTTTGCCGCCCTGGCCGATCGTTTCGCGGCCCGCTACGCGCGCTTGTCGGATCTGATGGAGTACCCGGAGCTGTCCCAGGCAGGCCCGCCGCATGCCGCTGTGCCGGAGTTCTACGAGCGGCAGTTCCCGGCCCTGGGCATCGCGCGCATACGGCGCGGACCGGTGAGCGCCACGCTCATCCTGGGCGGCGGCAGCCGCTTCTTCACGCTGCGCCGCGGCGCGGCGGTGGTGAACGCGGTGCGGTTCGCGAGCGCCTTCTTCGGCAAGGGACAGTTCATCCCCCAGCACGCCGAGAAGCGCGCCGAGGGCTACTTCTTCCGGCAGTCGCTGGAGGGCGACTACCTTCAGCCCCTGGACAAGCCTTACCGCATAGGGCCGCACAACTGGTACCAGTCGCGCGCGGAGCGCCGCCGCACCGAGCTGTGCAAGCTGGAGCAGTCGGCGCTGGTGAGCGAGACGCCGGGCGGATTCCGCGTGCGCATCCAGGCGCACGGCACGGACGCCGTGCCGGTGGCGGTGGAAATCAACCTGCGCGAGGGGGGAACGCTGGAGGGCTGCGAGCCTGTGCCGCGTGTGGGCGACGGCTGGTTACTGAGTTCGAAGCAGGCGCGCTACCGCGCGGGCGGAGACGAGATCCGCTTCGGTCCGGGCCTGTGCCTGCACCGTTACACCCAGGTGCGCATGGCCGAGCCTAAGCTGCCCGGCCCCAGCGTCTACCTGACCGGCTTCACCCCCTTCGACCACACCCTCGACTTCGACTGGGGCGGGTGACGACCAGGAAACACGCGGACTGTCCCCGGGTTCCGGGTTCCTGTCCCCGGGTTCTATGCTCCCAGCAGGTTGGGCAGCCGCAACAACTCCTCGTCCGTGCTCTCGTCAGGCACCGAGCAACCCGGGGCCAGGATGAAGCGCTTGCCCGCGGCCTGCTGCGCGGCGTCCCACTGCTGCCGCAACTGGGACTCGTTCAGAGTGCGGAAGTTGACTTCATCCAGGCCGCCCATCAGCACCCCGGAGTAGCGCTTCCGCATCTCGGCCACGCTCACTCCGGTGGTGTGCGCCGAGTAGTTGACCACCGCTGCGGGCCAGCCGGTGTAGAAACGATCCAGGTAGACCTTGTCGCCGTGCAGGTGCAGCGTGTTGAGCGGAGCATCCCGTACCGCTTCGAGGACCATACGGTCGAACGGCTCGCTGAAGCGGGCGTACTCGGCGGGGGTCAGGACCCCCTGCTGGGCGCTGTCGATGGCCAGGAAGATGCCCGCGGCGCCCGTGGCGACGGCGCGGCGCGCGTGGTCGGCCTCCGAGCGGGCGATCGCTTCGAGCGCATCCAGCAGAGCCTGCGGCTTCTCCGCCTTCAGGCGCTGCACCTCCTCTTTCGAGGAGAGCTTCCCCGCCACATTGAAGGGACAAAAGATCGTCTCGATGAAGTAAGCCCTGCCGGCCAGACCGTGGCGGATGATCTCGAGCGCGCGGATCTGCTGCGGGTAGGGGTTGGCCTCCACTTTGACCTCGTGCCACTGCCCCTTGGGCTTGGGGAAGGGGAAGTCGCTCATGACCTTGACCAGGTCGGTGCGGAACTTGCGGTGGAATTCCAGGGTGGCCCGCGCATGGCGCTCGCCGGGGAGTTTTTCCAGGCCGAAGTGATGCCAGAAGGTGAAGGGCGGGCGGTCCACGTCCTGGCCGCGCAGAGCGCGGTCCACGCGCTCCTTGACGCCGAGCGCGGGCGCGGCGGCCGCGGCCGCGGTGAGTGAGAACTCGCGTCGGGTGAACATGTGTTCAGATTCTACCAGCACCAGCCGGTGTTCCACGACTAGCCAGGGCGTCCAGGATGGCGCGGCGCGAGGGGAATCTCCGGGCGGAGAGGTGTTCTTCGGTCATGCGAAGGAGCCGGGCGGCGGTGTGGCGCCAGGTGGCCGGAGCCAGCCAATAGCGGATGGGGGGCCGCTCGCACTCGAGCTTCCACAGGCGCTCGAAGTTCCCGGCGACAGGCTCAGGCGGCGAAGGGGCGGCGCCGTCCATGCGGAAGATGGCCGTGAGCACGCCGCCGTCCTCCGATGGCGCGGTGCTCACCGGCGTCAGACCGGCGCGTTCTCCGCAGCGGCGCAGCGTGGCGGAGTTGAAGTGAAACAGGTGGGCGCGGTGAAAGCGGTGGGCCGGATGCTGGCAGGCGAACTCGAAGTTGGGCACTTCGACGACCAGACAGCCGCCGGGGAGCAACCAGCCCGCCAGCCGGCGCAAGCCCTCGAGGGGATCGGCGAGGTGCTCGAGCACGTGAAACAGCGTGACCAGCCGGAAACGCGGGCCGAAATCGTGATCTTCCGGAAAGCCTGGAAGGACGTCGAGGCCGAGTTCATCGCGGGCGTAGCCGGCGTAGCCGAGGTTGGGCTCGATGCCGGTGGCCTGGCAGCCCGCGGCGCGGACAAGGTAGAGAAACTCTCCGCCGCCGGCGCCCACGTCCAGAACGGCATCGCCGGGAGCGATGAGATCGCTCAGACGCTGGATGCGCTCCCGCGCCAGGCGCGCTGCCCGCAACACGTGATATCGAGCCGGCCTCAGCAAGCCCTTGTAGTCGAGACGGTAGCGGTCGCGGTAAAAGGCCGTCAGCTCAGCAGGGGACGGCCTGGGCTCAACCCGCCCCAGGCCGCAACCATGGCATAGCACGGTGGTCAGCGGCGAACCGTCGCGCGCGCGCCGGCTGAGGATCGCGGCGTCATGCGAGCCGCACAAGGGGCATTCGCCGTGCACTTCTGCTTGCATGTGGACCGTGCGCTTGACTCCTCATGGTAGCGATTCCTCGACGCGCCGGTGCTAAGATCTACTCCAGCCCTGGTCAGGGAGGTGTGATGAGCGATTCAAAACGGCAACTGGTATCGAGCGGCTCGCCCTACGAGCCGCGCACGGCCTTCTCGCGGGCCGTGCGGGCCGGCAGGATTGTGGCTGTCGCGGGCACGGCCCCGCTGGGGGCGGACGGCAAGACGGTGGGATGCGGCGATGCGGCGGCGCAGGCGCGGCGCTGCCTGGAGATCATCCGGGATGCCCTCGAGCGTGCCGGAGCAAGCCTGGCTCAGGTGACCCGCACGCGCATCCTGCTCACGCGCATTGAGGATTGGGAAGCCGTGGGCCGGGTGCATGGCGAGGTCTTCCGCGACATCCGCCCAGCCTCGACCGTGATGCAGGTTTCGCGCTTCATCGACCCGGACTGGCTGGTGGAAATCGAGGCCGACGCCGTGACCGAGGCGTAGCGAGCGGCTCGCAGGCCACACACCACGATGGCCTGCGCCACGGGCTTGCATGGCCCGCGCCACTTAGGCCGCCGCTGGAGCCGGCAGGATCTTGCCGGGGTTGAACAGGCCCTGGGGATCGAACAGCGCCATCACCCGCGCGGTCATCTCCAGCGTGTCGGCGGAGAACATCACCGGCATCAGCTCCCGTTTCTCCATGCCCACGCCGTGCTCCCCCGACAGGGTGCCGCCCGCTTCGATGCAGTAACGCAGGATCTCGGCGGCGGCGGCGCGGGCCTTTTCAAGCTCGCCCTCCCGGCGTGCGTTGAACAGGATGAGCGGATGCAGGTTGCCGTCGCCGGCGTGGAAGATGTTGCTGATGGTGAGCCCGTACTTCTCGGAGACCTGGTGGATGAAGCGCAGGGTGGAGGCGATCTTGGTGCGGGGCACCACGCCATCCTGCACCATGAAAGTGGGACTGACCCGGCCCACCGCGCCGAAAGCGTTCTTCCGGCCTTTCCAGAGCAGCTCGCGCTCCTGGGCGGAGCGCGCCACGCGCACCTCGCGGGCGCCGCAGGCCAGGGTGATCTGGCGCACCTGCTCGGCCTGCTCCTCGACGGTCTCGCGCAGGCCCTCCAGTTCGATCAGCAGGATGGCCGCGGCGTCCATGGGGTAGCCGGCGTGAGTGGCCTCCTCGGCCATGCGCAGCATCACCCCGTCCATCATCTCCAGGGCCACCGGCGTGATGGCGCGGGCGGTGATCTCGGAGACAGTCCGGCCGGCGTCCTCGGGCGAGTTGTAGATGGCCAGCAGGGTCTTGACCATCTCCGGTTTGTGCATCAGCTTGAGTGTGATCGTGGTGATAAGCCCGAGGGTGCCCTCCGAGCCGGTGAGCAGGCCGGTCAGATCGTAGCCCGGCAGGTCAGGCTCCTTGCCGCCGGTGGCGACGGCGGCGCCGTCGGGCAGCACCGCTTCCAGCCCCAGCACGTGGTTGGCGGTGACGCCGTAAGCCAGGGTGTGCGCGCCGCTGGCGTTCTCGGCCACGTTGCCGCCGATGGTGCAGGCTCTCTGGCTGGAAGGGTCCGGCGCGAAGAAGTAGCCGCTGGGGTCGGCCGCGGTGGTGACGTCCAGGTTGGCCACGCCGGCCTCGACCACGGCGCACTCGCTCTCCGCGTCGGTCTCCAGGATCCGGTTCATGCGCGTGAAGGCCACCACCACGCCGCCGCGCAAGGGGATGGAGCCGCCGCTCAAGCCCGTCCCGGCGCCGCGGGCCACGACCGGGATGCCGTGGCGGCCGGCGATGCGGACCACCGCCGCGGTCTCCTCGGTCGAGCGGGGGAAGACCACCAGCTCGGGACGGCCCCGGTCCACGCTGCCGTCGTATTCGTAAAGCATGAGATCCTCGGGCCGGTCCAGCACACCGGCCGGCCCCAGCAGGGCCACGAATTCTTTTCTGGCGGTTGGGGTAATCATGATGCTAGCAGCGCCTTGATCTGATTTGCCATGGCGGCGTCGCTCCAGTCCGCCGCGCCGATGATCTTCTGCACGACCTTGCCGTTGCGGTCAATCAGGTAGGTTTCCGGGTACTTGTAGGTGCCGAAGCTGGCGCTGACGCGGGCTTCGGGATCGCGGGCGGTCAGGAAGGCGACCTTGCGCTTGTCGAGGAGCCGGCGGTAGGCCCGCTCGCTGCGGTCCACGCTGATGCCCAGCACCACCACGCCGGAGGAGGCGAACTGTTCCTGAAAGCGGCTCAGCGAGGGCATCTCGGAGATGCACGGCGGGCACCAGGTGGCCCAGAAGTTCAGCACCAGCAGCCGCCCGCCGAAGCTGGAGCGCGAGACGGCGCGTCCCCCGTCGGTCACGATGGAGAACTCCGGGGCGGTGTCGCCCACGTCGATCACCTCATCCCGGAAGCCGCGGACGACGCCGTACGTCAGCATCAGCAGCCCCAGGGCCATCACCACGCTCAGCCCCCGCTCAATCTTCACGGACATGTATGATCTAAGTGTATCCGTTCTCTTTCCCTGGCATCAAAAGGGGAGATACCGCCCAATGTTCATCACGCGCCAGGCGGAGTTCTCGGCGGGCCGAGTGTGCCGCAGCACGGCGCTCTCGGACGAGCAGAACCGGGCGCTCTACGGCCCGGCCGCCAACCCGCACGGGCACGGCCACAATTTCGTCTTCGAGGTAACCCTGGAAGGCGAGCCCGACCCGGATACCGGCATGGTCTTCGACCTGAAGAAGCTCAAGGAGATCATCGAGCGCGAGGTGGTAGGCCCTATGGACCACCGCTTCCTGAACCAAGAGGTGCCGCCGTTCGATCACGTCATACCGACTACGGAGAACCTGGCTCGGGAGATATGGCGGCGCATCCAGCGGCACTTCGGCGGTGGGCGCGTGCGTCTGCACGCGGTGCGGCTGTACGAGACCGGGGACCTCTTCGTGGACTACTCCGGGGAGGCCGGATGATGCGGCTGACGCGGCGCTACCGGTTCTCGGCCCTGCACCGGCTCCTGGCGCCGCACCTGAGCGAAGGGGCCAACCGCGCGCTGTACGGGAAGTGCTCCAACCCGCACGGGCACGGCCACGACTACCTGCTCGAGGTGAGCGTGCGCGGGCCGGTGGATGCGGCTTCCGGCCGCGTGGCCGACGCGCGCGCGCTGGACCGCCTGGTCGAAGAGCAGGTGCTGGCGGCCTTCGACCACCAGGATTTGAATGCCGCGATGGCGGCCGTCCCCACCACCGAGAACCTGGCCCTGGACATACGCGGCCGGCTGCTCCGCTCCTGGAGCAGCGCTTTCCGCGGCGAGTGGCCCAGGCTGGATGGCGTGCGCCTGGGCGAGACGCCGCGCAACATAATCGAAATCAAAGAAACACCATGATCAGGAAGAAAGCTGCCGTTGAAGTGCTGTCGCCGGCCCGGGGGCCGATCGCGGCGGTGATGGAGGGAATCCTGCGGGAACTGGGCGAGGATCCGTCGCGGGAAGGACTGCGCCGGACGCCGGAGCGGGTCGAGAAAGCGCTGCGCTACCTGACCGGCGGCTACCGCATGGACGCCGACAAGGTGATCAAC
>Ga0194112_10003289_pt1 | contig 22547 bp, 19 predicted proteins | sample TA2MahC400mmetaG_FD_146191 | JGI IMG/M metagenome (GOLD analysis project Ga0194112, IMG submission 146191) | Freshwater microbial communities from Lake Tanganyika, Tanzania - TA2015016 Mahale Deep Cast 400m | ecosystem: Environmental > Aquatic > Freshwater > Lake | place: Tanzania: Lake... | reverse complement strand
AAGGTAGAATTAAAGGAGATTTATCCTGTTCCTTCATGGGCACGGGAGGGGGCATACATTCAGAGCAGGGCTGAGTATGAGAAGCTCTGGAAGCGGTCTATTGAGGAGCCTGATGCATTCTGGGCGGAGGTTGCTTCTGAGTATGTGGAGTGGTTCAAGAAGTGGGACACGGTGGAGGACTACAATTTTGATGTGGGTGCGGGCCCTATTTACCTGAAGTATTTTGAGGGGGGAAAGCTCAACGTCTCGTATAACTGTTTAGACCGGCACCTGAAGACCCGGGGGAATAAGATTGCCATCCAGTGGGAGGGGAACGAGCCCGGAGAGGACCGGGCCTATACCTATAAGGAACTTTACACGGAGGTCTGCAAGTTTGCCAACGTCTTGAAGTCTCTGGGGGTGAAGAAGGGCGACCGGGTGTGTTTCTATCTCCCCATGATTCCGGAGCTTCCCATCGGGATGCTGGCCTGCACGCGGATTGGCGCCATTCACAGTGTGGTCTTCGGGGGATTCAGTTCCGATTCTCTCCGGGACAGGGTTCAGGACAGTGCATCGAAGGTGGTGATAACCTGCGACGGGACCTTCCGCGGTGCCAAGGCGGTTCCGCAGAAGGCGGGTGCCGATGATGCGGTGAAGGCCTCTCCTTCCGTGGAGAAGGTGATTGTGGTGAACCGGGTGGGTGACAAGATTGCCTGTTCCATGCAGCCGGGGAGGGATCTCTGGTGGCATGAGGAGATGGCGAAGGCATCTGACAAGTGTGAGCCGGAGTGGATGGATGCGGAGGATCCCCTGTTCATCCTGTACACCTCGGGTTCCACGGGGAAGCCCAAAGGAGTGTTGCACACCACGGGAGGATATTTAGTGTTCGTGGCCTACACGCACAAGATGATTTTTGATTACCACGAGGAGGACATCTTCTGGTGTACGGCGGATATCGGCTGGGTGACGGGACACAGCTACATTGTGTACGGACCGTTGTGCAACGGGGCCACGTCGGTGATGTTCGAGGGGGTTCCCAACTACCCGGACGTGAGCCGTTTCTGGAAGGTGGTGGAGAAGTACAAGGTGACGATTTTCTATACCGCTCCCACGGCGATCCGTGCCATTGCCAAGGAGGGGTCCGAGTGGGTGAAGAAGGCGGATATTTCTTCTCTGCGTCTTCTGGGGACGGTGGGAGAGCCCATCAATCCGGAGGCGTGGAACTGGTACCACCATAATATCGGCCGGGATGAGCTGCCCATTGTGGACACATGGTGGCAGACGGAGACGGGAGGGATTCTCATCACGCCGCTTCCCGGTGCGATCGATCTCAAGCCCGGGAAGGCGACGGTACCCTACATGGGGGTATTGCCTGCCATAGTTGACGAGTACGGGGAGGAGATCACGGAGATGGTGGCGAGCGGACCGCTGTGCATCAAGAAGCCCTGGCCGGGACTTATGCGGGGGGTGTATGGCGACCCCATGCGGTTCCAGGAGACCTATTTTGTCCAGCGTCCCGCGTTCTATTATACGGGTGACGGTGCGACGAGGGATGAGGATGGATACTATCAGCTCATGGGGCGGATCGACGATGTCATCAACGTATCGGGGCACCGTCTGGGGACGGCGGAGATTGAGAGTGCTCTGGTGGCTCACGAGAAGGTGGCGGAGGCAGCGGTAGTGGGGTATCCTCATCCGCTCAAGGGTCAGTCCATCTATGCCTATGTAACCTTAAAGACGGGGGTGGAGAAGTCGGAGGCCTTGAGGAAGGAACTGGTGGCGCATGTGAGGACGCTCATCGGGCCCATCGCGACGCCGGAGAAGATCCAGTGGGCGGACGGGTTGCCGAAGACCCGGAGCGGTAAGATCATGAGGAGGATATTGCGGAAGGTAGCGGCCAACGAAATCGGTGATCTCGGTGATACCACCACACTCGCCGATCCTTCCGTGGTTGATGATATCGTGAAGAACAGGGTGCTGTAAAATAAGAAAGGAGGAAGGTGTGAATATCGTTGCATGTGTAAAGCAGGTCCCGGATACGGAAACACTGATCAAGGTGAAACCGGACCGATCAGGAATTGATGAGACAGGAATCAAATGGGTCATGAATCCCTATGACGAATTCGGTGTTGAGGAAGCATTGCGATTGAAAGAAAAGTTAAGTGGCGAAGTCATCATTGTCTCCGTCGGCCCGGCAAGAGCCCTGGAAACCATCAGAACCGCTTTGGCCATGGGCGCTGAGAGGGGCATACATATCGTTGACCCCGCTCTTGATAGCGCCGATCCCTTCACAATAGCATCGGCTCTCGCGGCGGCAATCAAAAACATACCCTACGATATCATCTTTTGCGGCCAGCGAGCCATCGACGACGACTGTGGCCAGGTAGGTGCTATTCTCGCCGAGCTTCTTGGAATACCCCAGGTAACGGTCATCACAAAAGTCGACGTGGATGGCAACACCATAAAGGTAACGAGACCCATTGAAGGGGCTCAGCTCATCATTGAAAGTTCATTGCCATGTGTAGTTACCGCTCAAAAGGGATTAAATGAACCACGCTATGCATCACTCCCCGGTATCATGAAAGCGAAGAAAAAGCCCGTGGATGTGAAAGACGCTGCGTCACTGGGCGTGTCAATCGACGTAAAGGCAAAAATAACAAAGACCTTGCCACCTCCAGCCAGACCCCCGGGAAAAATCATCTGCGGTGAAGACCCGGCAGAAAAGGCAAGAGAACTGGCCAGATTGCTGAGAGAAGAAGCAAAGGTTATTTAATACTCTGACGGATGGAGGAACGAAAAATGGCAAAAGGAGTATGGATTGTTACAGAACAGAGATACGGAACCTTCCGCAAAATAAGTTTCGAGCTTGCCAGTACGGCAAGAAAATTAGCAGATCAGTTAGGGGAAGAGGTCGTCGCCATCCTTCTGGGTTCAGGAATAGAAGGGATTGCCGGCGAGTTAGGAAAATACGGAGTAGACAAAGTATATGTGGCTGACAATGCCGTGTATGAACCCTACACCACAGATGCACACGCCACAACCGTTGCTTCGCTGGTGAAAGAACATGACCCTTCCATCCTGTTGTTAGGTGCATCAGCCCAGGGAAAGGATCTTTCCGCCCGCCTTGTAGGCAAACTGGCAACAGGAATGGCTACAGATTGTGTCGATCTGAAAATTGTAGAGGGAAAGTTGCTGGCGTCAAGACCGATGTATGCCGGCAAGTGTTTTGGTGAAGTTATGGTATCGTCGTACCCCCAGATGGCTTCGCTGCGGCCCAACGTCTTTCCCGTCGTGGAAAATGCAAAAAATGCATCGATAACCAAGGTTGACACCCCAATTGACCCGGGCCAGTTGAAAACCAAGGTGTTAGATGTACAAAAAGACACCTCCGGTAAAGTTGACCTCACCGAGGCAAATATCATTGTCTCCGGAGGACGCGGCATGAAAGGTCCGGAAAATTACGTCATTCTGGAAGAGCTGGCAGACATTCTGGGTGCCACTGTCGGAGCATCGAGAGCTGCGGTGGACGCCGGGTGGAGACCGCAGAAAGATCAGGTGGGGCAAACGGGCAAGGTTGTATCTCCAAATCTTTACGTTGCCTGCGGGATATCCGGTGCCATTCAACACCTGGCGGGAATGGGATCTTCAAAATACATAGTTGCGATAAACAAGGATCCCGACGCACCGATTTTCGCAAGAGCCGATTACGGCATCGTTGATGACCTCTTTAAAGTCGTTCCGGAACTGACAAAAGAGGTAAAGAAACTGCTTGAGTAAGAAGACGGGGGCATAAAGCCCCCTTTTATTGTAACAAAGGGGAATTATGGAACTGTCAAAGTTTTCAGTGGGATATGAGGGAAGAGAAGTCTTCTGGAACGCCGAGAATTTTGAAGGTCTCCTTTTTGCTTTCACGGCCGTTGCACTGGCGATCTTCGGTTACGGTATCTACGGAAGATGGCAGATGTGGAAAGCTTTAGGCAAACCGGAAACGAGAAACGACAATCTCAAGGAACGAATAAAATTGCTCCTCCTCAACGGTGTGCTCCAGGTAAAAACATTCAAAGACATCTACCCGGGGATAATGCACGGGCTGATATTCTTCGGATTCTTCGTACTGATATTCGGGGCGGCTTTCGACGCGACGGAATTTCACATAGCCGAACCGCTGGGCGTGCCATTCCTGACCGGGAAATTCTATCTTATCTTTTCCTTCCTCATGGATCTATTCGGGCTGTTCGTCCTGATCGGGGTACTCATGGCGGCTGACAGAAGGTATATCACGAAACCCGATCGTCTCGGATACAAGGGCGAAATGGACAACACCCCGGATGATGCGATTGTTCTCCTTCTCCTGGGGGGAATTATCGTTACCGGTTTCATTATCGAGGCACTGAGAATACATGTCACCAATCCTCCCTGGGAAGTCTGGTCATTCGCCGGGTATACCCTGTCAAAGGCTTTTGCCAGCGTTGACAATGGCACGGCAAAGACTCTTCACAAGATCACATGGTGGGTGCATACGTTCATCTCCCTGGGATTCATTGCCTACATTCCTTACTCAAGATTGCTGCATATCATCACAACTCCCGCCAACCACTTCATGTCCTCTCTGAAACCGGCAGGGTATCTTGAACCGATCCGTGACTTCGAGACGGCAGAATCATTCGGTACAGGACAGCTCGAAGATTTTTCATGGAAGCAGATATTTGACTCCGACGCGTGCACACGCTGCGGGCGGTGCCAGGACGGGTGCCCGGCATACCTTTCCGGAAAACATCTCTCCCCGAAGAAACTCGTCCAGGATATAAAGACCTACTGGCTGGAAAGAGCACCGCTCATCGTGGCTGCGAAGAAGGCCGCCGGTAAAGCCGGAGAAGGCGCCACAGTTGAAATCCCGGCACCGGAGAAGGCGATGGTGGGAGAGGTAGTCAATCTTCACGAACTCTGGGATTGTACAAACTGCATGTACTGCATGGAGCACTGTTCTTCTTCCATAGAACATGTACCCAAGATAGTTGGAATGAGACAGTACAAGGTACTCATGGAGGCGGATTTTGCCCCAGAACTGCAACTGACCTTCCGGAATATGGAGAATAATTCAAATCCCTGGGGAGTGGGTTCCCACCTCCGGGCAGACTGGGCAAAAGACCTGGGCATCAAGACCCTTGCGGAAGATCCGAACGTGGAATATCTCTTCTACGTCGGATGCTCCGGATCATTCGACGATCGCGGCAAAAAAGTATCAATGGCCTTTGCCAAAATACTTCAGATAGCCGGTGTCAGTTTCGGTATCTTGGGCACCGAAGAAGGATGCTGTGGCGATTCAGCCATGAGAGGCGGTAACGAGTACCTCTCGCAGACTCTCATGCAAACGAATATAGAGATCATGAATGGCTACGGAGTAAAAAAGATAATCTGCACGTGCCCACACGGGTACAATACGCTGAAGAAAGATTACCCTCATTTCGGCGGGAATTACGAAGTCTATCATCACACGGAAATTATCGCCGACCTGATTGCCCAAGGAAAAATCATTCTCAAAAAACCGGTTGATGGTCTCTTCACCTTCCACGACTCGTGTTTCTTGGGCAGGTACAACAACATCTATACTCAACCCCGCTCTATTCTCAAGGCCTTAACGGGAATGAATCTGGCGGAAATGGAAAGAAGATATGACAAATCTTTCTGCTGCGGCGCCGGCGGAGGGAGAATGTGGATGGAGGAGCATGACGGCGAAAGGATCAACAACATGAGAACGGACCAGGCAATTGCCACGAACGCACACACCATTGCGGTCGCCTGTCCCTTTTGCCTCACCATGATGACTGATGGACTCAAGGCCAGGTCAATGGAGGAGAAGATAGCCTCTCTCGACATCGCAGAAATTGTCTGGCGGGCCATGGACATTGAGGAGGTAAAACCCCCGGTCGATGTATGCGCGCCGACCGAGTAGCCAATTAACACGCTTCGCGTGTCTGAAAAAAAAGTCCCGGGATCTGCCGACGAACGGGGCTTTTTTTGTAGCATTTTAAGTCAATTTATTTTACACTTCGTGTCAGATATATTTCTCAAAACGTATTTCAACGCTCAATTGTGTTAGAGCCAGCCAGGAAAGTTATTAATACATAAACAAGCTGTATATACGAACATACAGGGGAAACAGGCAGATCGGCAGAAAGGAGGGCATTTCAGGTATGACAGGAGAGATCAGATATCAGGAAAAAACATGGGTAAAGTCGTACGAAAAAGGCGTACCGGAAAAAATCAATTATGAAGAGATATGTCTCCCGGATATTCTGGACAGGACAGCCAAACAATTCCCGGATAAAACGGCTCTCATTTTTCAGGGATACAGTCTCACTTTCAGGCAATTCAAAGACATGGTGGACCGTTTTGCCACCTGCCTTGCCGATTTCGGGATCAAAAAGGGAGACGCTGTGGCGATTCTGCTTCCCAATGTGATTCCCTGCGTCATTGCGTACTTTTCCATATTGAAGATCGGTGCGATCTCTGTCATGAATAACCCCCTCTATACGGACAGGGAACTCGATCATCAGTTCAACGATTCCGGGTCCAAGGTTCTCATTACTCTGGATCTCCTAGCGAACCGCATGATCGATCTTCGACCGAAAACAAAAATCAAGCAAATCGTGTACACATCCATCGGAGATTATCTCCCCTTCCCGAAAAGTCTCCTTTTTCCGCTTGTCGCCAAGAAGAAAAAACTCGCCGCTGACGTAAAACCGGCTCCGGATGTTTTTAAATGGAAGGACTGCATCACAAAATATTCACCAAACCCGCCGGCCGTAAAATCAGGTTTCGAGGACGTGGCCATGTACCAGTACACCGGGGGGACCACGGGAGTGTCCAAAGGTGTCATGCTCACCCATGCAAACCTGAGCAAACAGGTTCAGCAGATAGAAGCCTGGTTCCCTAAATTCAGCAAGGGAACGGAAATCATGTTGGGAGCGCTCCCCTATTTCCACGTCTTTGGCCTGTCCGTGTCGATGAATTTCTCCGTTCACATGGGATGGACACAGGTTCTGGTTCCCAGACCCCAGCCGGAACCCCTTCTGGAAACGATCAGAAATTTTCGACCGACATTCGCGCCCTTAGTTCCTACCATGTATATCGGGATGCTCAATCATCCCGACCTGAAAAAAACCAACATGGGTTGTATCAAGGGAGCATTTTCAGGAAGTGCTCCGCTCCCTGTAGAAATAATCCATGAATTTGAGAGAATGACGGGGGCGATCATCGTCGAGGGATTCGGATTGACCGAAACCACACCGGTTACTCATATTAACCCATTCGGCGGTGTCCGCAAGGTGGGTAGCATCGGAATCCCCATTTCTGATACAGAATGCCGGATTGTGAGCCTCGAAGACGGTACCGCTGATGTCCCGGTGGGTGATCCGGGAGAACTGATCATCAGAGGACCCCAGATCATGAGGGGCTACAAGGATATGCCGGAGGAAACGGCGAATACCCTCCGGGACGGGTGGTGCTTCACCGGTGACATCGCGACAATGGATCAGGACGGATATTTTTACATCGTTGACCGCAAGAAGGATATGATTATCTCCGGCGGCTTCAACATCTACCCGAGAGATATCGATGAGGTATTCTACCAGCATCCGAAGGTACAGGAAGCATGCTCTATCGGCATTCCCGATCCGATGAGGGGGGAAAATGTGAAGGTGTTTGTGGTCCTCAGGGAGGGCGAAACAGCCACCCAGGAAGAACTCTTAAAATACTGCGAAACGAAGCTGGCAAAATACAAGCTTCCCACGGAGATTGAATTCCGCAAGGAACTGCCTAAAACAAACGTGGGGAAGGTTCTCCGCAAGCAACTCAGGGCAGAGGAGATGGAAAAAAGGAAGAAATAGACAAAAAGGTAAAAAACAGAAGGGGTTCCGAGCGAAGCGACGAACCCCTTTTTCTTACCAGTTTCCTATTTTACGCACCGAATTTTTCCAGCCTGCGGGCGTGCGCCAGGGCAAGACCCATGAGATGCACCATTGGCATCCTCCCTATCCCGCCATAGACACAGTCCCTCTCACTGAATCGTTCCACCCGGTCCGGCCTGCACGTCGTTGAATACAGAATAACCGGTAATGGATGCCAGCTATGTGAGGCAAGGGCTGCCGGGGTGGAATGATCTCCTGTTACCACCAAAACGTCAGGATTGAGGTCTGTAACCAGCGGAACTAGGGCATCCACTTCCTCAATCACCTTCACCTTGGCCTCGAAGTTCCCGTCTTCTCCCCTGGAATCGGTCGGTTTTACGTGAACGAAAAAGAAATCATATTCCCTATAATGCTCACTGAGTGCTTTGAATTCCTCCTCGATAGTCTGAGGCAAGGGTCCGATCACCATGCCAAGGAGTCGGGCAATTCCACGATACATCGGGTAGTTCGCAATGGCAAGGGCGTTGAGACCGAACCTTTCCTTGAGGGATGGGTACCTGCGGTACCGCGAATATCCCCGGAGAAGGAGCATGTTGGCTTTTGCTTCATCGGAAAGGACTTCCCGAGCCTTATCGACAAGCTCCTTGAGGAGTGTCGCCGTACCCTCCGCTTCCGGAACTAAGGCATCAGGTGGAAGAAACGGCAGTCCTGTTTTTTGAGGATCCGTTTCCTGAATTTCCTCCCGGAGGTCACCCCCCCTCAAGGCAAGGAGGGCCCGGTGTTCCCGAACCGGCTCAAATATAACCTCCACATCGGAAAGTTTCTTGATGCTGTCCTGAAGCTTGCGGCAGATCCTCTTGTTAGTTTCGTTATCGATCCGGCCCGCCCGCCGATCAACAACCACACCGTTTTTATCGATCGTGGCAAAATTGAGGCGAATGAGAAGATCCCGCTCCGTCATGGGGAAATCGATACCCGCGGCCTCCAGGATTCCTCTGCCTATGTTATTCTTAATCGGATCATACCCGAAAAGTGCAAAATGGGCCGGGCCGCTCCCCGGCGTGACTCCATATCCAATGGGATCTAAGAGCCCGCACACTGATTTTCTGGCAAGCTGATCAAGATTCGGAGTTCTTGCCGCCTCAAGCTCAGTCTGATCCCTTCCATCCATCGGCAGGCCACCGAGACCGTCCATGATTAAAAACACTATCTTCGTATCATTGGGAATCACCAGTGTGTCAATAAATTCCGGATCCATGGTAAAACCTCACGCTCTTTCCAGGACAATGGCCATACCCTGTCCCCCACCGATACAGAGTGTAGCCAGACCTAAATTTACGTTTTTCTTTTTCATCTGCATTGCCAGGGTATACGTGATCCTGGCACCGGTACATCCGATGGGATGACCGAGAGATATTCCACTGCCGTTTACATTACACTTGTCCAAATCAATGCCCAACTCTCTTATGCAGGCTATGGCCTGGACCGCGAAGGCTTCGTTCAATTCGACCAGACCGATGTCTTTCATAGAGAGTCCCAGCTTTTTGAAAACCTTTCGTGTCGCCGGAATGGGACCCAGTCCCATATATGCGGGATCAACACCACCCGCAGCGTAACCTTTAATTTTTACGAGAGGCTCCAATCCCAGTTCCTTTGCTTTCTCCGCACTCATCACTACCACAGCAGCGGCACCATCGTTTATACCCGATGAATTGCCCGCCGTTACGGTTCCACCATCCTTCTTGAAGGCGGGAGGCAACTTCGCCATTTTTTCCAGGCTCGTATCCATGGGACGTTCATCGACTTTAAATACAACCGGATCACCCTTTTTCTGAGGAATCACCACAGGAACAATCTCCTCCGCATACGTTCCATCAGCGATGGCGGCCCGTGCTCTCTGATGACTCGTGAGAGAAATTTCATCCTGCTCCCTTCTTGTAATACCATACTTTGCCGCAATATTTTCAGCGGTAAACCCCATGTGATAGCCGTTAAATATTTCATAGAGGCCGTCATATACCATCACATCCATAATCTGCCCGAACGGCATATTCATGCGGTATCCCCAGCGGGCATCATTAAGCACATACGGGGCGTTGCTCATGTTTTCCATACCACCGGCTACCATGGCGTCCGCATCACCGGACTTAATGATCTGGGAAGCCAATGTGATCGACTTCATACCTGAAGCGCACACCTTGTTGATTGTGATTGCATTGGTTTCTTCAGGAAGTCCGGCAAATATGCTTGCCTGTCTTCCCGGATTCTGTCCTAACGCAGCCTGTATGACGTTTCCCATAACACATTCGTCAAAATATACCGGCAATAACCCGTCACTGTAATCATAGTATTTTTTGTTGATATCCGTCATGTCAAAATCTCCGAAAACATCAGGACGGGAGGATTTCACAAAATCACTTACGGCAGGCCGCAGCCCGGCTCTCTTGATAGCCTCCTTGATTACCAGTGCACCCATATCAACAGTTCTTACGCCATTGAGTGAACCTCCAAAGTTTCCTACGGCGGTCCTCGCCCCGCTTACAATAACAACATCTCTCATGCTCGACCCTCCTTATCTTAAAATGGCATATTTCTCCAATATGAGAACACCCTCCCAGATTGTCTTCACTCACTTCTGTAAACTAAAACCTCTGTCGCAAAAAGTATCTGAGATTTTTCCCTGATGAGTAAATGACCTTTATCCGGATGAATCAATGGACGTGACAAATTCGACTTCCCTGGGAACCTTGTATGAGGATAGGTAAGTTCTGCAGTGCCTCATGATTCCCTTCTCATCCGCCTCCACCTCAGGATTCCTCACAATCAAGGCCTTTACAATTTCACCTCTCAATACATCGGGCTTCCCGATGACTTGAGAAACCTTAACTGCAGGATGAAGTTCCAGAACCATTTCGACTTCCCGTGGATACACGTTGAAACCACTGGTAATAATCATTCGTTTCTTCCGGCCCGTAAGAAAGATATAACCATCCCCGTCAATTTTGGCCAGATCACTGGTATAAAGCCATCCTTTCCTGATAACCCGGGCAGTTGCCTCATCATCTTTGTAATACCCCTTCATCACATTTTCACCCCTGATGAGGAGCTCTCCGATTTCCCCCTGCGGCAACTCATTGTCATTGTCACCCACCACCTTCGCTTCGACACCCGGAATTACCGTTCCGATCGATCCCGGTTTGTGGACCAGTTCCCGCCTGCCCACGGAGCACACGGGGGACGCCTCCGTGAGTCCGTACCCTTCCCTGAGTATCACTTTAAACTTTCCCTCGAATACGGGAATGAATTCGGGCGGCATTGCTGAACCCCCGGTAATGCAAAAATCCAGAGAACTCACGTCATATTTTTCTGCGCTGTCATGCATTATCATGCCTAAAAAAAGACGGGGTACAGCGGCAATATAGCTCACCTTTTCCTTCTCGATCGTGCTGAAAATGGCATCCATAGTAAACCGATCCATCAGCACAATACCGGCACCGATTCGGATGACACCTAACATATTTGCGACAGCACCAAAGGCATGAAAAAGAGGGATAACAGCGAGCCCTCTATATTCCTCCGTGGCATGATATACTCCTCCGAGAAGGTCAGATTGATTTAGCAGATTACGCTGGGTAAGCACCGCCCCCAACGGCTTTCCCGTAAGGCCGGCAGTATAAATCATAACCGCAGGATCATCATCAGTCATCTCAGGCATGTCGAGCGTGAAGGGTCCCCCCTTGAGCATGTCCCCGAAAGGGGAGTCTGCATCCACCCCGCTCGTAGTGATCACATATTGGCAAAGCGGAATATCTTCCCTGATCTCTTCATACCTCTTTGCCAGCGGAGTCTCCGTAATCAGACATTTCGCATCGCTGTTCCCCAGGAGGTGACGAAGTTCATAGGAAGTGGAAAGGACATTGAGGGTAACAGCAACAGCACCGATCTTCTGAACAGCAAAATAGGAAATCACAAATTCGGGACAATTGGGAAGCATCAGGGCAACCTTATCCCCTTTCTGTATCCCCAAGATTCTCAATCCGTTTCCGAATGAATTCACTGCACTGTTCAGAGATTCATAGGTTAAACGCTTCCCATCATAAATCGTTGCCACATTGCCCGCATAACGCCGGCAACTTTCGTCAAACATTCGTCCCAAACCCATAGCGTGATTGACCTACCCGTTTTTTCAGGAACTCTTAGCACATGAGTTACCTTATTTTCAAGAGGAACTCACTTATCGGAATCTGATTTTCCTTGATTGCAGTGTGGTTTTCCCCTATAATCGCACCCGGCAGTGTTTCAACTATAATCAAAGTCATATAAGGAGGAGCAAATGAAAAAAATAATATGCCTGACTCTCTTTGTCCTGATGTGGAATGTATCTGTTGCCGCCGCAGAACTGAAAGTCGGTGACAGAGCTCCCGATTTCACTCTTGCCGATTCTCTCGGGAAGGAATACACCCTCAACTCGCCGGAGTTTCAGGGAAAGGTTCTTTCTGTCTTCTACGTGTCACCGGCGGAAAAGGATATGAATTCACACGTCGAGGACGCCCTTCTCAAGGACAAAGGCCTTGACAGGAATAGGAGATACAGGGGACTCGGTATCAGCAACAACAAGGCAAGCAACTGGCCTGATTTCATCATCAACAGAATCATCAAAAGCAAACAGGAAAAAACTGGGGCTATCATCCTTGTAGACCCGAATTATACCTTACTCAACCTCTGGGGTCTTCAGAACCACTCCTCCAACGTGGTCGTACTGGATAAAAATAGAATTTGCAGATACATTTACAAAGGGGAACTCCCACCTGCGGAAGTGGCAAAGCTGATCAAAATTATTAAGGAATATCAGGTACAGTAAGTCCTGATAACGCCGGACAATGGCCATCATTATCGACGGGAACAAAATTGCACAGGATATCAGAACCGAGGTAAAGAATGCGGTCCTGCACCTGCAAGAAAAAAACGGAACAACACCGGGGCTTGCGGTTATTCTTGTGGGAGATGATCCGGCATCGAAAATTTATCTGAGGCATAAAGAAAACGCCTGCCGGGATGCAGGGTTCATCTCTCGGGAATTCAGACTTCCCCATGATTCTCACGAAACAGACATCCTCTCCCTCATTCAAGAGCTGAATCGTGACGGGGACATCCACGGCATCCTTCTCCAGCTCCCGCTTCCGAAACATCTTAATCCCGCACGCATCATTGAAACAATCGATCCCAGAAAGGATGTTGACGGATTTCACCCGTATAATATCGGACGGCTCTTTACGGGTAATCCTTACCACACAGCCTGTACACCGAAAGGCATCCTGGAGCTTCTGGATCGTCATGCGATCCCGGTTGAGAGAAAGGAAGCGGTGATTGTAGGAAGAAGTAATATTGTGGGGAAACCTCTCGCATTGTTGCTCCTGAACAGACATGCCACCATAACCGTCTGCCACACCAGGACTGAACGTCTGGCGGAGGTGACTAAACGGGCGGAAATCCTGGTTGCCGCCGCGGGAAAGCCTGAAATAATAAAGGCCGCCATGGTGAGAGAAGGGGCAGTGGTAATTGATGTGGGAGTGAACAGGCTGGAGGGTGGTCGGCTTGTCGGTGATGTGGCATTTCCTGAAGTGGCGAAGAAAGCTTCATATATCACACCGGTACCCGGTGGTGTTGGTCCCATGACCATTGCCATGCTGCTTGTCAACACCCTCAACGCCGCCTTCACACTGATTTCGAAATAAAAAATAAAAACCCCTCCCGAGGAACGGGAAGGGGTTTTCCCCTAAGTCTTTCATCGCGTCTGTAATCAGGCCATGCCCTTCAGTTTCTTCATTTCCGCGATCGTGCCCGCGACACTCGCCGATGACTTTTTGAGCAGCTCCTGCTCTTCATCGTTCAACTTGAGTTCGATAATCTTTTCTATCCCGTTGGCACCTAAGATCGTCGGTACACCGAAGCAAATGTCCTTCAGCCCGTACTCACCATCCAGATACGCGCAGCTCGGAATAAGCCTTCTCTTGTTCTTCAGGATGGCTTCGGCCATGATGACCGCACCGAGAGATGGTGAATAGAAAGCACTCCCGGTTTTCAGCAGGGCAACTATCTCGCCCCCAGCTTTCTTTGTTCTATCAACAATCTTGTCAATTTTATCCTTGGGAAGTAGCTCGGTGACGGGAATTCCATTAACCGTTGAGAATCTTGGCATGGGAACCATATCGTCACCGTGACCGCCCAGCAGCATTACCTTGATGTCTTCAACGGAGATGTTCAACTCCATGCCTAAGAAGCACTGGAACCGTGAACAATCTAACGCTCCTGCCTGCCCCATGACCCTGTTCTTCGAAAATTTGCTTACTTTGTATGCAAGATAGGTCATCGTATCCAGCGGGTTGCTCACCACAATGATGAAACAATTCGGTGAAGCCTTCACAACCTGCTCGGTAACGGAACCAACGATATCCGCATTAATCTTGAGCAAGTCTTCCCGGCTCATTCCTGGTTTCCGGGCGATTCCGGAGGTGATGATGACCACGTCCGAATTCGCGGTTTCCTCGTAACCGTTCGTCCCGATGACATTTGCATCAAACCCTTCCATCGGACCGGCTTCCATCAAATCCAAAGCCTTTCCCTGGGGCATACCTTCTATGATATCCATCAAGACGACATCGCCCAACTCCTTTGCTGCCGCCCAGTGAGCGGCTGTCGCTCCTACGTTTCCTGCCCCGACAATAGTAATTTTGTTACGGCGCATAATTCTATCCTCCTCAATTTTATAAATATCAAACTTGTTGAATTCACATACCACTCCGACTACCCTGGCTACATCTCACCATCATTGCCCAATGGTAAAGGGAGCCGCTTCAATTTTCGGTTTGTACGTAGACCTATCGGGTTTCTTACAGAGATGCGCACACTTATGTTTGCCCAACCCAAAGTAGCGGAGCACCAAATCTTTCTTCATGAGCTGGATCGCCCGCGCGGGGTCCACACCCTTAGGACATACGTTGGAACATTCTCCCGCATAGTGGCAGTTGAAGATACCGTGGCTGGCGGCGACGAGATCTCTTCGCGCATCACCCGCGTCATCCCGGGAATCTGTATTGTACCGGTACGCCTGGGTGAGTGGCGCCGGTCCCAGATATTCCTTGTCGGTAGCCATGGTCGGACATGCCGCCATACACGATCCGCACTTAATGCAGTAGGAAAACTGGAGATATTCCTCCAGCTGGTGTGGCGTCTGGAAATACTCCATGGTCGGATTTTCCATCTCTTCCACATCGTTTCTCTGGATGTACGGCTGAAGACCCTTGATGACGCCAAACATGGGAACGAGATCGGGCACTAAGTCCCTGATAAGGTTGAAGTTGGGTAGCGGCGCCAGAGTCAGTGCCGTCGTCGCTACATCAAGAATCTGCGTGTTACATGACAGTCCGGGAACCCCGTTAATCATCATTCCGCACGAACCGCACACACCCATGCGGCAGGAAAAGCGGAATCCGACAGAGGGATCCTGGGTCTGTTTGATCATGTGCAACCCGTCTAAGACCGTCATCCCTCTTTCCACGTGAAGTGTATACTGCTGCTGCCGGGGAGCCGGATCTTTTTCCGGGTCAAATCGACGAATAAATACCGTGATATTAGTTCCTTTTTCCATTTTCTCATCCTTCCTATAGTGCTAATTCCAACGACTTCGCCGCTATGGCTGCATATGTGCCGATGGCAAAAAGTACAAGCCCGACAATCCACAAGAGTACCGTAAATGTATCCTGAAAGGATTTCTTGGGCCCGAGCTCAAACACAATCGTTCTTAACCCATACAAACCGTGATAGAGCGCAGCGCCCAGCAGGATAATATAGGTAAATGCAAGGAACTGATTCTGACTGCGGAAGGCGACATTTCCCCAGTTGGTGACGGCTCCTCCTTCCGGGTTAAAAACCCCAAGCATCGACAGATGCATAACTACCATATGCAATCCTGCAAAGATAAGTATCACAATTGCGGCAATGATAAACCAAGTCCAGTATGCGGTTTCCCTCATAACTACCTCCCTACTAATGACTTCCAAAGAAAGTGTTGTACCCTCCGGCGATGATGAGAATGGCTACAACTACCATCACAATCACCATCAAGGGTCGCTGGTTGTTAAGAGACGACTTGTAAGGATATATCGGCTCCTCTGCTTTCCCTACAGCCAGCCCCAGCTCAATCAGAATGAGCCGGATGCCATTCAACGCATGGAACGCAAAGGCCACAAAGACGAAGAATTCACCTAACTTGAAAATGGGATTTTTCAAAATCGCCATGGCGGCAGCCCAGGTTTCCGGTCCATACATCCTCATGGAACTTGCAAATATATGTATCAAGAAGAACAGAAGGATGCCAAGTCCTGTGACGCGGTGTAAAATATACAGGTAACGTTCCACTCCCCAGCGGCCACCGCCAAGCCATCCAATGATACCTAAATGGTTGTCATATTGTTTATTATCCATCTTTCCTCCCCCTAATATTTACGCTCAACCGGCTTCCACTTGGTAATTGTCACCGGCTTATATGAAAATTTCGGTCCCTTCTCGGTATAAGTGGCCAGTGTATGCTTCAGCCACTTTTCGTCATCACGACTTGGGAAATCATAACGGGCATGTCCACCCCGGGATTCCTCCCTTATTATCGCTCCGATAACAAGAATCTCGGCGAGATCTAAGAGATTTTCCACTTCCATGGCGTTTGTCAGATTGGTATTATAGACGGAACCCCTATCGGTAATATAAATATCCTTGAAACGTTCCTTCAGTTCTTTGATCTTTTTCAACCCTGCGTTCATCTCATCCCCTGTGCGGAACACACCGGCATATTGATCCATGGTTTCCCTCAGTTCCCGCTTGATATCATAAAGGTTTTCCTTCCCCTTTTTCTGGAAAAGATCCTCATAAATGCGCTTGTAATCGCTCTTCACCTGCTCCTGAGGAACATCCAGAATGGGAGGTCCGGATTGCATGTATTTCACAATCTCTCCTCCCGTGATACCTCCATATACTAAACATTCCGTCGTGGAATTCGATCCCAAACGATTGGCTCCATGAAGGGAGTGAGCGGCAACTTCACCGGCTGCCCAGACCCCTCTCATTGAAGTCGCCCCATTGATGTCCGCTTCCACGCCGCCCATCGAGTAGTGGGCAACAGGACGAATGGGAATCGGTTCCAGGATCGGATCGAGACCGATAAATTTTATGCAGACCTCTCTGATCAGAGGCAGAACCTTATTTATCTTGTCGGCTCCAAGGTGCGTCAGATCCAAGTGAATGTAATCGAGACCATCAGGTCTGCTAAACCCTCTGCCTTCCTTGATTTCCGTCATCTCAGAGCGTGATACGATATCACGCGGGGCGAGCTCCATCATCTTCGGGGCGTATTTCTCCATGATACGAGCGCCCGTATTATCCTTCAGGTATCCACCTTCCGCACGGCATGCTTCCGTCATGAGAATACCGTTAGGAATAAGTCCCGTGGGGTGGAACTGCATAAATTCGATATCCTCAAGGTTTATCCCGGCCCGGTACGCGATGGCATGCCCGTCACCGCTGACTGTCTGCGAGTAGGTGGTAAATCCATAGAGGGTCCCAAGACCGCCCGAAGCAATGAGCAAGGCCTTCCCACGGATAACCATATATTTCCCTGTCGCCATGTCGATCCCGGTGATGCCGGCAAACGCGCCATCTTTATAAAGGATCGAGGTGGCGAAGAACTCATCGTAACGGGAAAAATTCCGGTACTTCATCAGTGTATCATGCAACGTCTGCACTTCGAAGAAGCCGGTCTTATCCTGCGCCATACAACTCCTGTTAAAGGTATGCCCTCCGAAAGCACGCTGCATGATTCTCCCACTGGGGAACCGCGACCATGGAATCCCCCAGTGCTCTAAAAGCAGCATCTCCTGGGGCGCAAGCTCCACAAACCTGTAAACAACATCCTGATCAGCCAGAAAGTCTGATCCCTTGACGGTATCCCACGCATGGAGATCCAGACTATCCCCTTCCTCTTCCCGGAGGACGGCAGCGGTACCACCCTCGGCACACACCGAGTGGGGACGCTGTATCTGGACCTTCGATATGAGAGCCATGTTAATCGTGTCTTTGGCTTTCCGGGCGATCTCTACTGCCGCCCTGAGCCCGGCCAATCCCGTGCCAAAAATCAAGACATCGTGCGTAACTGTTTCCACTCCATTCGTCTTCATATTTCCTACCATCCAATTATAAGTTCTGAAAATGAAGAGAGAGTGTCTCTTCGGATCACTCTCTCTTGTATTTCTTTACATTCTCTATGTACAGGTCATTCCCCTTGGTATCGTTAATGACGATGACCGGGAAATTCTCTACTTCAAGCTTCCGCACGGCCTCAGGCCCCAGATCATCGAAGGCGATGACTTCCGCCTTCTTGACCGCCTGGGCCATAAGGGCTCCAGCTCCTCCCGTTGCCCCTAAATACACACACCCATACTTTTTCATTGCGTCCTTGACTTCCGCAGCACGGGGACCTTTACCGATCATACCTCTCAATCCCCTCTCAATGAGACGGGGTGCGTAGGCATCCATGCGGTAGCTCGTCGTTGGACCCGCCGACCCGATGGGACGCCCCGGAGGAGACGGTGTCGGTCCTACGTAAAAAATAATGGCTCCATCAACATCAAAAGGGAGGGGCTTATTACCGTCTAAAAGGTCAACCAACCTTTTATGGGCCGCATCACGACCCGTGTAGATCGTTCCCGTAATAAGGACCTTGTCCCCTGCCTCAAGGGCTTCCACGTCTTCTCTTTTAACAGGTGGCTTTAGTATCGTCAACGTTCTCTCCCTCCTTTAAAAGTCGATTTCTGCATGCCGACTTGAGTGGCAGTTAATGTTAACCGCTAAGGGAAGGCTCGCGATGTGACACGGCTCCATCTTCACATGAACATCCAAGGCAGTTATTCTCCCCCCCAGACCTCCCGGACCAATTCCTAAGTTGTTGATCCTCTTAAGTATTCTTTCTTCCATCTCCGCCAGTTCGGGATCTGGATTCTTTTTCCCGATCGGCTCAAGAAGGGCTTTCTTTGCGATGAGGGCTGCCCTTTCAAAGGTCCCCCCGATGCCTACACCGACAATGACGGGGGGGCAGGGATTGGCCTCGGCTTCCCATACTCGCTGCACGACAAAATCCTCAATTCCCTTTTTGCCATCGGAGGGTGTGAGCATGGTGACCCTGCTCATATTTTCACTTCCACCTCCCTTGGCGCAGAAGGTTATATGGAGCTTATCTCCCTTTACGATATCATAATGAATGATCGCCGGAGTATTGTCACCGGTATTCTTTCTGGTAAAGGGGTTGCATGCCGATTTCCGGAGATATGCCTCCCCGTATGCCTCTTTGGTGGCTTCATTGAGGGCGTCCGGTAACAGACCGCCCTCAACCTTTACTTCATCACCCATCTCCACGAAGAAGACTGCGAGACCCGTGTCCTGGCAGAGAGGGATCCTCTCTTTCCGGGCGATTTCAGCGTTTTCAATGAGCTGATTCAGAATTTCCTTACCCAAAGGAGATTCCTCCTGTTCCAGAGCGCGCTTGAACCCGGCCATGAGATCCTCTCCCGCGATGAAGGCAGCTTCCATGATCGCCGCTTTCACCTTCTCTTTTATCGTATTATAGGGGATGGAACGCATAATCAGAATTCCTCCATACTTAACTGGCTATTTCAATCAGAACCTGACCCGCCGACACAGAGTCACCCGCTTTCACATTGACCGCCGCAACCTGACCGCTCACCGGTGAATTCAAAGGATTCTGCATCTTCATGGCCTCTAAAATGACCACCACATCACCCTCGCTCACCTGATCACCCACCTTGCACTTCACGTCGATGATCAACCCCGGCATGGGCGCAGCCACTTCCTCTCGCGCTCCCACCGGTGCCGCCACAGGGGCCGCCGGGACCACCGCTGGCTTCGCCGCCGGGGCCGCTCCAGGTCGCGGAGGTGGTGCTGCCGCCGGTCTCGGAGGCGCTCCCGGTACAGGTCTCCGGGCCGGTGCCGCAGGGGCCGCCGCGGGCGCCACTACAGGCTCTGCCACCGCCGCCGCTACAGGGGCCGCCACGGGGGCCGCTACCATCACCCCGCCTTCCGCTTCCACCTCAACCGCATAGTAGGCATCATCCACAAACACGTTGAACTTCCGGACACCGGGACCCTTCTCCGGAACCTCCTTCTTCGGTTTCTCCACAAGCTGCCCCGCCTTCGCCTTCTTGATCAGATCATCCTCTCTCTTCACATCCTCCAGGGTCTTCGGCAATACCTCCTTCGGTATCGGCTCCAACCCATACTTCCACTTCAAATACCGCATCCCCGTCATCGGGTACAACGCGTAAATGAGCACATCACCAATATTCTTGGCAATGTCCTTCGTGGCCTCTCGAGCCTTCTCCATCTCCGGCTCCAATAAGTCCGCTGCTCTCCCCGTCCACGGCGTCTCACCACGCTCATATCCCTTCAGCGCCAGCTTCTGCACCTCCGGATCAATCGGCGCGGGCGGCTTCCCATACAGACCAAAACAATAATCCTTCACTTCCTTCGAAATCATCTTCCAGGGAGCCACCAGCACGTTCATCACCGCCTGAATCCCCACAATCTGGCTCGTCGGCGTCACCAGCGGAGGATACCCCAGCGCCTTCCGCGTCCCGGGAAGATCCTTGTGCACCTCGCCGATCCGGTGGAGCGCATTCGCATCCCTCAAGTTAGCCACCAGGTTCGTCGTCATCCCGCCGGGTACCTGATGGAGAAGCACCCCCGTATCGATAACCGCCTGCTTCGTCGTGTCCAAAAAGTCACGATACTTGGGAGTTACCTTCTCCAATTCCTCCCCAATACCAAAAATCAAGTGCAGATCGAGACCCGTATCCCGCGGCGTGCCTTCCAAGGTCACCAAGATCGGCTCAATCGCCGGCTGCGAGGAACGAAGCGCAAAGGGCGCCAGCGCCGTGCACACAATATCCACTCCCGCCTCAGCGGCTTTCAGAATGGACATGGACCCCTGACCGCTCGTATAGTGGGTATGGAGATGCACCGGGATCTTCAGCTCCTTCTTCAATGCCTTCACCAGATCATAGGCATCATACGGAGAAACCATCCCCGCCATGTCCTTGATACAGAAGGAGTCCGCTCCCATCTGCTCGATGATCTTCGCCTTCTCCACATAGTACTCCAGGGTGTACACCTCTCCCCCCATACGCCTCTGCGTCAGAGAGTAACAGAGCGACCCCTGAATGTGCTGACCCGTCTCCTTGATCGCCCGGAACGGCGCCTCAAAATTCCGAGTATCGTTCACCGCATCAAATACGCGAAATACCTTGATCCCGCACTCCGCCGCATACAGCACAAACTCCCGCACCACATCGTCCGCATAGTGGCGATACCCCACCACGTTCTGACCGCGCAAAAGCATCTGCTGCGGCGTCTTCTTCAAATACCTCCGCAACGTCGTGATACGCTGCCAGGGATCCTCTCCGAGATACCGCGTGGGAACGTCAAACGTCGCTCCCCCCCATGTCTCCATGGACCACCATCCCACCTGATCCATCTTATCCGCAAGCGGCTCCATATCCTCCGTCCTCATCCGCGTCGCCAGCGAAGACTGATGTCCATCCCGGAACGTGGTATCACAAATCTTTAAAGGGTTCTTCTCTTCCTTCTTCTTCTTCTCTGCCATAATACTCTTTCCTTTCCTTAGATGAGATTAATTACATGTTCTTTTCTTCAGGAGCTCCTGAAGATATTTTCTGTCACCATTATTAAATATAAATCCTTATTGAACCCCGCTGAAAATTCACCATTCGTTTAAGCTACGCTGTATCACCGGATCCTGTCGTTTGACAACCCCTTTATGCGTAACACGTCATGAATTAACTTAAAGTAATTCTCTTTATGTAACCGCATTGTGGACACATGATTTCAACGTAACCCGCACCAACCGGGGGGGCTTCAACCTCTGCCGCTGCTGTCATGGCAAGCCACTCCTCTGCCAGATAAGCACTTATTGCCGCCGTTATGGCCGCCATTACTTTCGGATCTTTTACCGCCATGATTATACCCTTCTCTCCATTAATTACATGGAAGTACTCCCATGTTTTCTGTTTCCTCATTTGCCTTTATTGTATCAGAAATCCCGGTGATGATTCAGCTGAATCGCACAGGCCCGAGGCTTTCTCCCCCGCTCTTCTTCAACAACTAAATCTTCTGACACAGTTCCACCAGAACACCATACGTGTCCTTCGGGTGGATAAAGGCAATCTTCTTCCCGCCCGCTCCCATCCTGGGTACCTTGTCTATCAGGCGTATGCCCTTCGCTTCCATCTCCTTCAGGGCCTCTTCAATATTGTCCACCACAAAGGCAATATGCTGAACTCCCTCCCCCTTCTTCTCAATAAAACCCGCAATGGGACCATCCGGGGCCGTGGACTGCAATAACTCCACCTCCGTATCCCCCACCGGAAGAAAGGCCGTCGTCACCTTCTGCTCCGCAACCGTCTCGCTCCCCTCCAGCTTCAACCCCAGCGTGTCCCGGAAAAACTTGAGGGCCGCATCAATACTGTTCACGGCAACGCCTATATGATCCACTCTCTCTATCTTCATCATGACCTCCTC
>Ga0194112_10003287_pt1 | contig 22562 bp, 26 predicted proteins | sample TA2MahC400mmetaG_FD_146191 | JGI IMG/M metagenome (GOLD analysis project Ga0194112, IMG submission 146191) | Freshwater microbial communities from Lake Tanganyika, Tanzania - TA2015016 Mahale Deep Cast 400m | ecosystem: Environmental > Aquatic > Freshwater > Lake | place: Tanzania: Lake... | reverse complement strand
TTATTATCACATAATATTTGAATATATTCGAGTATGTTCTTTTCGCGTCTTCTTCCTTATGGATAGAGTATGCAAAAGGTCCCCAAGCAAATTGAAATCCCGATACCACAAGAGCCATCAAAGATGCTATTTGTTGTCCAAGAGTATATAGCCCTACCTCCGCAGGGGAAGTAAAATAGAGTATGAAATATCTGTTGGATTGACTCGTAATTTGCACACTTATCATAATTGCCACATAAGGCAATCCAAACATTATTAATTCTCTTAACAACGAAAAGGAGAAGTCAAGGGAATAATTTTTACATGTTATCCCCAGACCAATAACAAAGAGGAATACTGAAGCTGCAAGTTCAGCTACAAATACCCCTCGGATGCCCTGCTTCAAGAACACTACAAGATATATACTCAGACCGGCTTGAGTAAGAAGTTGACCGACAGTTAGGGCAACAAATTTATATTTCTCCCGCTTGCATCGCAGTAGATTGAGGAAAAAATCGCGAAGAACAAAAAACGGTATGGTACATATAGCGATAATAACAATTGACTGGTATCTATCATCCTTCACAAGCAAAATCGTTAGATGTTTAGATAATAATAGTAAAGAAGCGCATATAATTGTCGGAAAAATCACCCCGAAGAAGAAACCAACAGAAGCTACTCGTTTTCTATACAGATTATCGACACTATCATAATAATATCTAATGACAGCAGCGGGAATGCCCATTATTAAAACGCCTGAGACGATGGAGGAAAAAATCTTAACCAAACTGATGATTCCATATTCCACTGGCGAAAAGATACGAGTGAATATGGGAATTAGGAAAAAGCCGATAAGGCTGCTAACTACGTTGCCAATTCCATATACTACCATATCTTTGAATAGTATACTAATTTTAGATTTCAACGAGGACATATTTCAGACAATCAAGTTGCAGATAGAACTTCTTCATATATGGCAATGTACTTATCAATTAAACTTTCCCAATGATGATATTTTAAAATCCATTCTCTCGATTTTCGTCCGATTTTCTGTAATTGTTTTCTATCATTAGTCAACTCAACTAATTTTTCATATATTTCGTCTTCTGTAGATACATTAACTACCGGCGGATTTTCTGGATATACAAGATTAGTATTGTCTAAGTGAACAAAAACAGGTGTACCGCAGGACAAAGATTCAATCGTACAACCGCCAAATTCACCAGCAATAAATTGGTCAAACGTGATATCTGCCAGGTTATAATACTCGATGAGTTCATATCGCGGCATTGCAGGAACCCATTGAACATTTTTTTCTATTTCCAGTTTTTTAATCAAAGCTTTACTTTTCTCCAAATCGCTTCCTCTCGCTACTGCGATTAAAAGTGCATCTAGCGCTGTCTCTTTAAGGAAACGAGAATAAGCTCTAAAAAGCCTATCGTTTCCTTTGTTTTCGGATTCAAACCTCATGGATTCAGACCAGATTTGCCGTGTGGGATGAAAAAAGATAAAATCATGATTATATTTTGATTTAAGTTGTGCTATTTTATCTCCAGAAATGACTTTGAATTTGTTTGCATCTATAGGAATAGGTATAATTCTGTATTTGCTATTATCAATTTTCAATTTTTCTCGGGCAGCGTTAACGGACTTAGAATTAAAATTTGTAATTAATATGAAATTCGCTTTTCTCAAACCTTCTCTTTGCCTCCAAGATACAATTCTATGTCTTATTTTTTCCTTCAGAAAAGGAAGGTCATCAAAATCCGCGCCGAATCTCTGAAAAACAAAGGGTCTCCTAGTCTTTGGTGCCCATATAGGCCCATAACCAAATGTATGAATTATATCACAATTTCCAAAGTCTTTAATAAACTTTCGCTCACCAACTCCATATCTTTGCCATATCAGAGGCTTGATTAATTTAATCCAATCAGGATAATTGCCCTCTAACTCATGGTCTTCAGATTCAGGAAGACTTTGTACATGTGAACCTCTCTCGAGGAACAATATAGCATCTATCCCTCGTTCCCGGAGGAATTTAGCAATCACATACGCGAAATTACAAACGTTACCGTACAAATTTACTTTCAATGTAACATTCCTCAATTTTAGTTGAATAGATTCAATTTTGTGAGAATTTTTGTTCCAAATTGTCTAATCTTTTTGCCAAAACTTTAATTTGCCGTTGCAATTCAAGAACCGCTGTGGTTCTAAATCCCAAATGAATTCTAATGCTCTTAAAGAATTTTCCTGGTTCAAATTCCTTATTCCCATCAAACTGTACCTTTTCCAAAGCAATAATTCCATCGCCCGTAACAACCCAAGATGTACCGTCATTTTTATTATTGAATATCAGATGACCAGGAACACCTAAAAAATGGGAAATACCAAATGTACGGACTATTTCTTCCATTGACACAGGGTGCGCATTCCAAATGATTAATTTCCGAATTTCGCCATTTTTATCTTTGAAGTACGTGAAAGCTCCCGGGTATGGTTTGGAGACAGATTTGATTAGTTTGTCAATTTCGGCTGTTGTTTTATGCCAATCTATTTCACCATCTTCTGGACACCTGGGGAAGCATCGCATAGCCTTTTTTGAATCCTGCCTTTGAGGTCTGAACTCATCACAGCTTAATTTATCCAGTGCTTCCAAGATCATGCTCGGCCCCATTTGTAAATACTGTGATGTCAACTCTCCGACAGTTGTTGTTGATGTTATTGAAATTTTTTTCTTAACTACAATAGGACCGCTATCCAAAGAGTCGGGTTCCATCAAATGAACACAAACTCCAATTTCTGATTCATCCTGTAAGATTGCCCAATTTATGACCGCATTTCCTCTATAACGTGGTAAATCCCCCGCATGGAAATTCAGAATTCCCATTCTTGTTGTTTCAATAATTTTCCTGCCTATAATACGCACCCATAACATTGCAACAGCAATATCCGCATCCTGTTTTCTGAACAAATCAACATAGAAAGGATCATTAATATAGTTCGTGTAGTAAAAAGGAATATTGTGAGTATCTGCAATTTCTTGAAAATCATCAGGACACCTACCGATTTCTGGGGAATGTTCGCATGTGACAATAACCGGAACCTCATAACCATTCTCCAATATTCTTAGGAGAACCTGATATCCCAGTTCACCGCGCCCCAGGAACAAAACTTTCATAGTTTTCCCTTTCTTTAGAAATTTTTATGGCTTCAAAGCAACTACTTCAAATACATTTGTGAGTCCTAAATAACTTTCAGAATAAATCGGTTTCGTTTCGACATTTGAGAAGTTAATATGCCCTTCGGGAGCAATTTGTATCACCTTGAAACCTAGATGCTTTAAAGCAGACTCAGTTTTAGCCGGACTCATAATAAGTGATTTGCCCGATTGATGCTTTCCAGACAACAGATATTTAGCTGAGTTCAAGATTGTTTGAAGAGCATACACCCTCGGATTAAAATCTTTGGAAGGATGATGCTTCTTGATGAGATTATATAAATACCAACCCAATCCATTTGTGCATATATATAGCTTTCCCTGAGATTTAAGCACTCGAAAAAATTCTCTTAGAGTAATAACATAGTCGGTGAAATAAATGCTACTAAAACAGAAAATCCCATCAAATACACTATTAGAGTAGGAAAGACTATCTATGGAACCTTGGATAATGAAAATATTTTTGCAATTCAGCCGGTGAATAATATCATTAGCTACTTTGACGCGCGCTTCATTTATGTCAATACCATGTACAACAGTGTTTAATTTAGATAACCCCAAAACCCATTGTCCAAAACCGCATCCTGCATCCAAAACACGCTGCATACCTTGAAATTCTACAGCAAGAATTCGATTTATATAAAACTCCATTGGTGTGGTGTATACCCTGCGCAGAAAATCCCTATCGAAGTCACTCTTTAGTTGTAAACTTACTTGGTTTATTATTTGCTCAGAAAGATTCATTTATTCACCACGCGAACTCTTATAGCTTTTTTCTATATAATTCAAACTCTCTTCTTATTGTGATTTTTCACATGCTATCTTCATCTTATATTCAGAGAAGTTGGCAAGATTTGTCCTGGAGCATACAAAGTTGCTTGTTTTTCCGCATCTTGTACACCTGCACCGGACAATATAGCCCTTGCCGCAACTTCCCCAACTCTTAATCCAGCACAATGAAGGTCAATAATGGGTTTGGGCCCCAAACTGGCGAGGGTTAATCCCATTCTGAGCGCCCCAACCTCTTTATTCGGGAAATATCGAATTCCAAATTTGTTTAGTTCAGCTAAGTCTACTTTACCAGCAAATTGAACTATGGAAACACCATGGGATAGATTGACTAGCTCCTCAGTTGTGATATGCGCTTTATGTCCAATGAAAGTATCCATGCTGGTATAATCTGCGATGACTATAGCATCCGAATTCACTAAATAACCTCTACTTCGCTCTGTTTCCAATTCGCTTACCAAGTAGACATCAGCCCCAAGAAGCCTAAGATTTTTTTCAATTACTCTGCCAAATTTATCGCTGCTTACTACAACAATTTTACTTTTATACACTTCAATCTCTAATTCAAATAGCATCTTCAAACAGAGACATCCGCTAAAATTGAAAACTTCCAACCCTGGTGCATCTTCATTAGTAGCTATTACGGGTATTCCCTTAGCACGGCAAGCTTCTACATCAATATCTGATGCTCGAAACTCCCACGCCTCACACATCAAGGGAATCACAGCCGTATCCTTCATCCACGCAACCATTTCCGAGTTTATTGGTCGAACAAAACCTAAATTTGTGATAATATCTGCTTCCTTTAATATCTCTTGAGTTTTCTCAGTGAGGACTTCAATTTTTTCACGAACCCCACAGAGCTCGGATAAAGTGTAGGTAAAATCAGCAATTTCTGACACCTTGCCATAAATTGAATCTCTGGTAACGGCGTAAACTTTATCAGCGCCAGCTAAAGCAGCAATAACAGGAGTATGCACATAGTTTTTAGAAGCAGCTTCTGTTAGAACTATCAAGCCACTCAGGTTAAGAAACATAGCGGCTATGCTTTGTTCCATCAGACGTTTTGAACGATAAGGAGATGTTAAACCGAATGCTTTTAGATTAGAAATCATAAAATTTTACCTTCTGAACCTTTGGTTTGGTTATCGTGGCGTGCTTCCCAAAATATTGGTAAATGCATGTACAACCTCAGTTACATTGTCTCTTGTCATGCGGGTATGAAATGGTAAAGCCAATGCTCTCTGATGAGCCCGCAAGGAATTAGAAGGAACTTCACAAGGTTGATAGGCAGGTTGAGTGGATACAGAGTAAGTTCCTATAGTTGCCTCGATACCCACCTGACGCAAAGCATCAATAACATCTTGGCGGTTGATGCACTCATCCAACAAGGTAGCATAAGTCTGATAGATATGCTTGCAACCTTCGGGGACAGTGGGAAGAGTAAGCATATCTAAATCCGATAATGCTTCCTGATACCAGTCCGCCAGTTCGAGATGTTTAGAAATGATCGAATCTAATTTCGCCATCTGCGCTACGCCTATAGCAGCAAGCACATCACTTATGCGATAATTATAACCGACGTCAACGAAAACTCGTTCGCCACCTCGTCTATCCATTGCATGGTTACGCAGCAGCCGCAAACGTTCTGCCAACTTGTCGTTATCGGTAACAACCATTCCGCCTTCCCCTGTAGTAATAACCTTACGTGGGTGGAAGCTAAAACATCCAAGATCACCCATTGCGCCGCATTTGCGGCCTTTGTATTCTGCACCCAGCGCGCAAGCAGCATCTTCAACTACCCATAAGCCATGTTTTTGCGCCAGCGCTAAGATTGCATCCATATCAGCGGAGAGTCCAAAGAGATGAACGGGCATAATGGCTTTGGCTTTAGATGTGATTTTCTTTTCTAAGTCGGCAACGTCGATGTTGAAAGTTGCTAAATCAATATCAACCAAAACAGGAGTAGCGTCACAATGTCGGACTACGTTGGCGCTTGCTGGGAAAGTGAAATCGGGGACTAATACTTCATCTCCCGGGCCTATTCCCAAGCAGATTAAAGCAAGGTGTAAAGCAGTAGTTCCAGATGAAACAGCGACAGCATGCTTGACGCCAACATATTCAGCCACTAATTGCTCAAATCGCTGCGTCATAGGGCCGGTGGTCAAATATCCCGATTCCAAAACCTGTTGAATTAAATTTAGTTCCTCTGTGCCAACTTCTGGCGTCATCAACTTTATCAAAGTGAATTCTCCTTATACCACTTTAAGGTACGCAAGATACCTTCTTGTAACTCAACTTTTGGCTCATAGCCCAAAAGATTTCGCGCTTTATCTATATTAGGAACGCGGATTTCAATGTCCGTATAGTCTATCGGCTTAAACTCAAGTTGCAAGGGTGCTCCGCTCAGACGAATAACCTCTAAGGCGAGGTTATAAACGGTGATGGTGCTACGAGGATTGCCGATATTAAAAGACTGTCCAACAGCTTCTGACTTAACTAAAGTCAACAATACGCCGTCGATTAAGTCATCAATATAACACCATGCTCGAATTTGGGAACCATCGCCATGTACAATCAGGTTTTCGTTTTTGATCACCCTCAACACAAAAGTCTTAATCGCCCCATCACCAACTTGCCCAGGCCCATAGATATTAAAAGGTCTCACCGCCACAGTAGGGATGTCATATCTATAGCAGTAGGCATGACTAAAGTGTTCACCCACTAATTTGCTAACAGCGTAAGTCCAACGAGCTTCACCGACAGCGCCTTGAGATGTTTCATGCAGTTCATCAACCTTATAGGCGTGTGAGCCGAAAACCTCACTGGTTGAGAAATCAACCAGACGCTCTATTTTAGGTAACGTCTTAGCAGCTTCGAGAACATTATATGTGCCAATAACGTTCACCCGCAATGTCCTCACCATATCCTCCATCACTGCGTTTACACCCGCAATAGCCGCAAGATGAATAACAATCTGACTTCCCGCCATCGACTCTTTCAGGTGCTCAAAATCTAAGACATCGCCGCGGATAAACTTTACATTTTTGTGTTGAAGCAAACCGGAGTTGCTAATCGCGTCTCTGTGCAAATTGTCATAAATAACTATCTCATTATCGTTTAATAGACGCTGCGTTAAAGCCGTGCCGATAAATCCGGCACCGCCCGTCATGAAAATACATTTGTTTGTAATCCGCATAAACGATTATTCTCCTATTCTTGTTACCGTTCCTTCCGCCTTGTACCATTATCGGGTATTATTTTTAAACGTTCCGATTCCAAAGAGCAGGCTTTCACTGGTAAGATTTCAGGGTGATAGAGCACAACGGAAACCCACTAAATTGCTCCTATAATCAGGAGTTTGATATGCACGTGATGTTGTCAAAACCTGATATCCCTTTGCATCCCGCCATGAGCCGCCTCGTAAAACGCGAAACTTACCATTGTCAGGTCCTTTTGGATTTTCCTTTGGACTTTTAGCATAGTAGTCAGGTGAATACCAATCAAACACCCACTCTTGCACATTTCCAGCCATATTGAATACCCCATACGGGCTGGCTCCCGTTGGGAAAGAATCAACGGGAACAGTATCCTCGCCAGCTATATTGGTATGAATGGTAACACCACCAATATCCACCTCAAACACATTTCCCCATGGCCACTTATTGCCCTTAGTTCCCCTTGCCGCTTTCTCCCATTCTGCCTCCGTAGGAAGACGTTTACCCAACCAATTAGCATAGGCTTGCGCGTCATTCCAACTTATTTGAACCACGGGATGATTCATTTTGTCTGTGATAGGAATCTCCCACGCATCTGGATGCGGCTCCCTCCATTTATTAGGCTGTCGCCAGTTTACACCACTAAAAATCAACATTTGCCAACCCGGCTCCCATTCCTTCGGATTCCAAACTTCACCATAACCCTTCCGTTCAGCATCGGTTACATAACCCGTCGCATCCACAAACTCCTTGAATTGCGCATTCGTTACTTCGTATTTGTCGATATAGTAGGCATCCAAATACACTTTATGTTGAGGATGTTCGTCAAACGCCCCCTCACCTTCGGAACTGCCCATCAGAAACTCTCCAGCGGGAATGAGCACCATATCCTTCAAAATCTTTTCCAAATCAGGGGTTTCTTTGCCTTGATTATCTTCCTCAACAGGCGAATTACTGCATGCCACACAAAGAATCATCAATACCATCATGGAAAGCAAGGAATGGATGGAAAGGATGGAAAGGGGGGAAAAGGAAGCTGTCAACAGTGGTTCCTTCCTTTCCTTCCCTTCCTTCCTGTCCCCGCTTTCCTTTATTCTTAAAATTTGATTAAACATAACTTCAATAGTTATCTATGGTTATTGTTCTTTCGCGAAAATCAATATGAAGAACATTTTGAGTTTGTAGCAACTCCATTCCAATTAGAGTTTGGCTAGCATTTGTCAGTATGTTCGCTTCGCTCACCAACGACTTCGTCTTATGGATTGCAACTTCACGTTCCTCACCACCAAACAGAACGTTCCCTCGAAAAACTAACTCTTCTATGCTAGTCCCATCAGCCAGCTCAAATTCTTCAGAGCCCCACAGTTCAAGCCCTAACTGGATAGCTACCGGCACGGGCAAACAAACTTCACCATTAAACCCGGTATCCACAACTGCGTCAAGGACAACTTCGTCCCTAATCCCGATAACGGAGATAGAGATTAATGCTTGGTGCAGTTCATCTATATGTCCTTCTATCATGGCTAAACTCCTATCGCTTGGCGTGAACAGCAGGGAAACCGACACGAATGAAGTGAAAGATTTTTTGAGGATATTTCTTGCGCCCTTCTTTTCCGGCTTCGATAACTGTATCCCCCAAAAAGTAATCTCCAGTTTCAACGTCTATGGCGACAATTTTTCCCCAATATTGAGACTCTAAGTTTTTTTGTAGTGTTTTATAAATTTCGCGTCCTTTTGTTGTAAATTGTTGAAGCTGAATTTGCTGCGATATTATTGGCATATTCGACACCTCCTACAATAGCGGGCAATAGCGGGCTGATTCCCGTCGGAAAGCAACCCACGGGCAGAGGTTTATCACTGCCAATGTTGGCATGAACAGTGACTCCTCCAATATTAAGGTCAAACAAATTTCCCCGAGGCCATTTTCTACCATCAGTTCCTCGCGCTGCCTTTTCCCCTTCCACCTCAGTCGGTAAGCGTTTACCCGCCTATTTGGCCTACGCGTAGGGAAGGAAGGGATGGAAAGGAGGGAATGTTTCTTTTTCTTCCCTTCCTTCCTTTCCTTCCTTTTCCCGCGCCTTTCTTCTTAAAATTTGATTGGACATAACTTCAATCACCGCTTGTTCAATATTTCCACAATCCTTTCGCTAGCCCATCCATCCCATAGTTCAGGATACGTTCCAGTTTTACCGTGCCCGTCTAAGATCTTAAAGCTTTCTTCGATAATACGTTGAGTGTCATTGCCAACCAACGTATTAGTTCCCCCATCAATAGTTTCAGGGCGTTCCGTATTCTCCCGCAATGTCAAGCAAGGGATGTTGAGAACTGTCGTTTCCTCTTGCATGCCGCCGGAATCCGTCAGCACAAATTTAGAGTTCATCATCAAGTTGAGAAAGCGCAAATATCCCACAGGTTCAATGACTATCAGATTTTTCATATTAGATAGTTTTTCGCTGAGTTGAAATTCTTCAATTCGACGGTGGGTGCGGGGATGCATGGGAAAAACAATTTTAATTTTGCTTTGGATTTCCTGAATAGCTCTCAGTATCTTGATTAGGTTTTCCTTGATGTCAACGTTGTGTGGACGATGCATGGTCATTAGAGCGTAGTTTCCTTTTTGCAAGCCAAGATTTTCTAATATAGGAGTTGTAACGGCTTTGTCTTTGTACTTCAACAATGTATCTATCATTACGTCTCCGACAAGGAAGATTTTTTCTTCAGGGATACCTTCTCGACGGAGATTTGCGCAGCCGTGTTCAGTGGGGACAAAAAGGTAATCTGAGACGGCATCAGTGAGAATTCTGTTAATCTCCTCGGGCATGGATTTATCAAAGCTTCTAATTCCTGCTTCCACATGAGCGACGGGGATATTTTCCTTCGCTGCCACAAGCGCGCAGGCTAATGTTGAGTTGACATCTCCTACAACCAAAACCAAGTCAGGTTTGCATTCGAGGACAACCTTTTCAAATTCTATCATAATCTTTGCGGTTTGTACAGCATGGCTGCCAGAGCCTACTCCGAGGTGGATATTAGGTTCGGGAATATTTAGATCCTCGAAGAACACGCCAGACATCTCGTAGTCGTAGTGCTGTCCAGTATGCACTAATACAACCCCCTGTCCCCCTTTATTAAGGGGGATTGGTTGTAATTGAGGATATTTTCTCATCGCCTCCAGAATTGGGGCGATTTTCATGAAGTTCGGGCGTGCGCCTACTACGCAAGCTATTTTCACTGTTCTATAAACTCCTATATTTTAGCCACAGAATTGCACAGAACTTCACAGAAAACACAAAGCTTTTTTTGTGTTATTCTGGCTTCGCGTTCGTTACTTCGTAACTCACTGGCTAATGATCCTAATAAACTAATCTTTTGTGTTCACATTTCTCCGGTCCGAAGTTTATCAGCAATCCTACTTTGATGCCTGTTGCTTTCAAGTAGTTTAATAGTTGCGCTTCGTGGATAGGATTGAAAGCTTCTCCCGTTTTTAGTTCTACTATGACTTTGTTTTCCACGAGGATATCTGCATAGTAATCTCCGACTTCAGCGCCTTTGTATTCGACTTTAATAGGATATTGAGCAGTAGCATTTAAGCCTCTGAGTTGTAATTCCCTGATTAGAGCATTTTCGTATACCTTTTCGAGAAATCCGTATCCCAGTGTCTTATAGACTTCGAAAGCTGCGCCTATGATTTGGTAAGTTAATTCTTTGTGATAAAATTCCTTTTCCATGTCTGTCCTTTTATTTTTGACATAGAACTTCACAAATTTTCACAGAATCATTTTTTCTGTGTTTCTTCTGTGTAGTTCTGTGGCTAATCTAAGTAGAACTCCTTAATAGCATCTACGACTGCTGTTTGTTGTTCTTCTGTTAATTCCGAATAGATAGGCAATGCCAAGGTCTCCTTAGCAGCTTTCTCTGATTCGGGGAAGTCGCCTTCTCGGTATCCTAAACCAGCATAACATCCCTGTAGATGTAACGAAACAGGATAGTAGATTGCTGTGCCTATGTTTCGTTCTTTCAGGAATTCCTGCAAATCATCCCGCCCCGATTCTCGGGATGGCTTCGCGTATTTGCTAACACGGATAATGTACTGATTGTAGATGTGATAATTATATGGCTCTACATAAGGCGTAACTACATCGGTGTCTGTGAAAAGGTGGTTGTAGTTCTCAGCGTTTTTACGCCTGGCTCTGCTCCAATCGTCAAGATATTTTAGCTTGACTGAAAGCACAGCGGCTTGGAGAGCATCGAGGCGGCTGTTTACACCAATCAAGGAATGATAGTATTTAGGTTTTGCGCCGTGTGTTCTTAATACTCTTATCTTCTCAGCTAATTCGGCATTGTTTGTAATCACCATCCCGCCATCGCCGTATCCACCGAGATTCTTTGATGGGAAGAAACTCAAACAACCTATGTCTCCCATCGAACCAGCTTTTTTGCCTTTGTATTCCGCGCCGATGGCTTGGGCGGCGTCTTCGATGATACACAGGTTATATTTCTTCCCGATTTCCAATATCGGGTCCATATCTGCGCATTGTCCGTAGAGATGAACGGGGATAATCGCCTTCGTTTTGTCCGTGATTTTTTCTGCAATAAGTTCTGGGTTGATGTTATAGGTTTTTGCGTCAATATCTACGAAAACAGGCTTAGTGCCTAAGCGTGAAATCGAGCCAGCGGTCGCAAAGAATGTATAAGGCGTTGTGATTACCTCATCACCGTGACCTACGTCGATAGCCATCAGCGCTAATAACAACGCATCGCTTCCAGAAGCTACTCCGACAGCGTGTTGGACATTGCAGTATTTAGTAATCTCTTCCTCGAACTTTTGGACTTTCGGACCCATGATAAAGTATTGACTTTCTAAAACTTCGTTAATAGCGGCTTTGATTTCGTCTTTGATGGTGGCATATTGAGCTTTTAGATCTAATAATGGTACTTGCATAATTTGCTCCTTTGGGGAGATAAAAATGAATTCGGATTACGAAAACTCGTGACGAGCTTCTCTTGTAGAAACACCAACAGATAGACCTTGCCGTTCGAATTCCTCTTGCAGACGAATACAAAGGTCTAACATGGCTCCAACCTTTTTTTGGGTAACCCAAACAACAACGCTGTACATACCAGGATACTTACTCGCCCTTACCTCTTTGATTACATTCTGTCCAAATTCATGAACAAATGCATCCTTGACTATCTTTTCAAGCTTTTCAAGGTCAACATCCACTTGAATAGAATAGGGTATAGCTAACTCACGTTGTATCAATGGTCAAACCTCGCTTTCCAAATTCTATGGAGATACCACTGATTCAATTGACGGACGCGGATAGCCGGGCACGCCTCATCCGTGTGTGTCCATTTAATCTGTGGTATTTACTCATCAATAAAAGGATAAGCTGAATAATCAACTTCGTTGCGAATATCACGCCATTTATCTAAGATATCTGCATAGTCTGCATTAGTGGGCTCTAAACAATCACGCAACGCTGCGGCAAGCTTTTTGTGGTCATCCACATCCGATTTTGTAACCAAAAGAACAAACGCCCTTGCGGCCTGGTAACAAGCATAATAATTCCTCGATATTATTGTTCTGAGATTATCTTCTACTTCTATTGAAAGACTAGAAGCGCATCGAGCAAACGATAGCGCTAAATTCCATCTATCAAGGATGACTTGTTCAATCAAATCATCCAAAACATCAAGGTCAATCGCTTGAGATTGGCAGAAAAGTCGTATTTTGTTGTATTCTTTGCTACTTAGACTTGAAAAAGCTCGTTTAACTTCAATCATTATGTATTCTCAACTAACTAAGTGATGCTCAATTGCTTCGCCGCTTCACTTGTAGTTCTTTTTTTTGATATTGTTTGCCGCATTTGTGACAAGTTGCATATTCAATAGGATTTGCTTCTTCGCATCTGAAAACGAGTTTTTCACCGCATTCGCACATCCAACCAGCAATATGAGCGGCGTTGCCATAGACTAAGGCATAATCGGGAATGTCTTTAGTAACAACAGCCCCCGCGCCGATAAAAGCATATCGACCGATAGTATGTCCGCAAACGATAGTGGCATTAGCTCCTATGGTAGCGCCTTCTTTAACCAGCGTAGGTGAATATTCATCAAGCGCACGGCGAATTTCTGACCTTGGATTGAGTACATTGGTGAACACCATGGAGGGACCACAGAAGACGTTATCCTGCAAAATGACTTTTGTATAAACGGAGACGTTGTTTTGAATGTGGACATTGTTTCCAATCTGGACATCTTTTGCAATGAAAACATTCTGTCCTAAAACACACCCTTCACCTATTTCAGCGCCGCTCATCACATGGCAGAAATGCCAAATCTTTGTGCCTTTGCCGATTGAAACAGGCTCATCAATATAGGCTGATTCATGAACAAAATAATCTTTTTCCATTTAAGCTCCTATTCTAAATCATACAATATCTATCGGCATACCATTTTGATCCAAAGATTCTTGCGCAGCTTGCAATACTTTAACGACTCTCAACCCATCATGTCCATCACTTCTTGGAGTTTGATTATTTTTAATACAATCGAGAAAATGCTGACACTCAAGCTTCAGCGGTTCAGTCATTTTGATGTAAGGGATGCTAATATCGCCGAAGCGCAAACTCAATGCTTCGCCAAAAGAAGCAAATTGAGCGTTTAAAACGCCTTTGTCATAGATTTTGAGCATCTCGGTGGCTTCCATATCGTCAAAGACCGCCATCTTTTTGCTGCCGACAACGGTTGTTTTGCGGATTTTGTGAGGGTCGAGCCAGCTTAACTGTATTTGAGCCATGATTTTATCAGGGAACTGAAGGTTTACAAAGGCTACATCTTCTATGCCTTCCTGGAGATATGCTTGTCCGCGCGCGCTCACACTTTCGGGTTCCATATCCAATAGATACATGATTATAGAAAGGTCATGTGGAGCGAAGCTCCAAAGGGCATTTTCATCTTTACGGATTTTACCCAAGTTCACTCGTTGAGAATAAAGATAATAAATCTCACCTAATTCTCCACTTTTGATAATCTCCTTCAGCTTTTCAATCGCAGGGTGATACTCCATTAAATGGCCCACCATCAATTTTCTATCAACTCTTTCTGCCATCTCTACCAAGAAAACGGCTTGTCCGAGATTCATTGTAAGAGGTTTTTCCACAAAGACATGCTTGTTATTCAGAAGCGCTTTCTTTGCCAAATCGTAATGAGTAACAGCCGAAGTAGCAATGACTATTGCGTCTATTTGTGGATTTGCAACCAATGTATCATAATCATTCGTAGTTTGGACATGGGGATACTGTTCATGGACACTACGCAAATTAGCATCATTCAAATCGCAACAAAACAGTACCTTACAATCCCTAAGTTGGTCAAAATTCCGCAACAAATTTGGTCCCCAATAACCTAATCCCACGATTGCAAGCTGAATCATATAATCCTCCAAAGAGATTGTCCCTTCGCTAGGAAGTTTACCCTTGAGCGTAGCGAAGGGCTCAAGGGCAAGCTCTGAGCTTGCGAAGGATCTGAACGAAGTGAAGCGGATTGCGAATATTCCCAATCCGTTTAATCCGTTTAAGAAATCCGCTGACAGCTAATGCTCAAAACCTCTAACATTCCTAACCCACTCACGATTCTCCAGATACCACTCCACCGTCCTCTGTATCCCTTCCTCAATTGATACTAAAGGACGCCAACCAAGCAATTCTTTCGCCCTTGAGATGTCCGCCCAAGTTTTGGGAACATCCGCTGGATGGCGAGGCTGGTATTCAATTTGGGCTTTTTTGTCCAGGTACTTTTCAATCAAATGGATAACGTGATTAAGTTTCACAGGACGGTCAGAGCCGAGGTTGATGACTTCAAATCCAAGCGGTTTTAGAGCAGCAATCGAACCGCGGGCGATGTCGTCGATGTAAGTAATCTTAAAGTGAGTTCACCGACGCCAAAGGCTTACGGTAAAAATCCAATGTCTTTCGCAGTCCTTCCTTGAAACTAACTTTCGGATAGTAGTTGAGGAGCCTTTTAGCCTTTTCTATATCAGCAAGGGAATGCTTGACATCGCCCTTCCTTGCTTCTAAATGCTTGGGAACAATATTCGTATTGAGTAAATTATTCAATGCTTCAACTAAATCGAGAAGTGAAGACGATTCTCCACACGCAATATTGATGACTTCGCCGTTGACGTTGGGAGCTTCGCAAGCTAAAAGATTTGCATCAACTACATTGGCTATGAACGTAAAATCCCTGGATTGCAAACCATCCCCGTAGATCGTCGGCGGACACCCATTTAACATCATAGCGATAAATTTAGGGATAACGGCGGAATACTGTGAAGTTGGATCTTGTTTGGGGCCAAAGGCATTAAAATATCTAAGACATACAGTTTCTAAACTGTAGATACGAGAGAATACCTGGCAGTACTTCTCACCGGCAAGTTTAGAAACAGCATAGGGAGAAAGCGGTTCAGGCATCATGTCTTCCCGCTTGGGCAATACTTCACTATTTCCGTAAATGGAAGATGAAGACGCATAGACTACCCGTTTGACATTGGCATCCTTAGCGGCGTCCAAAATATTTAGAGTGCCAACTACATTTACCTCATTAGTGCTGATTGGATCATTAATTGAGCGTGGCACGGAAGGCAAGGCGGCTTGATGGAGAATAAAATCGACGCCTTCAACAGCTTCTCTGACGAGATGATAACTTCTCACATCGCCCTCTATTAGTTCAACATCACCAAGGAAAGGCTCAATATTTTCTCTTCTACCCGTAGAAAAATTGTCCAGAACTTTAACATTCTCACCTCTGCGGGTCAATTCCTCGACGATATTAGACCCGATAAAGCCTCCGCCGCCAGTTACTAAATAAGTTGCCAAAACTTCCTCCTTTCCTATACTCCCCCGGGAATGCCATGCTCCCAGAAAAGTAATAACATCAAGTTGTACCTGCTGCCCTAAAGCGGTATCGATATAGAAAATGTCGTCGCCTTCAAAGCCACCGTAAGACGAAGTCTAAGGTTCGCGAAGCGAACCGTAAGGCGAAGCCGTCGGTGAACGAAGTGAACAGATTGTTACCGCATGAGTTCCGAAATCACCATAAGGCAAATGTTCTACGCCGACAAGAACAATAACAGGTTTGTTGTGACTAAGATAGTGCATTAGATCTTCCAACGTGGCGTTTTGGATTCTTGTGGCATCAAAACCAAGCGAACGAATGGTATGGACAGCATCAGCAAGTGTCGTTCCCGCCTTGGTGGTATTACATGCACAGGCGATTTCCTCTTCCGTCATGATTTATTCCCATCCGTCGTTTCCGAGGTTACGATACCTACGGCAAGGTTGTTATCTATGAAAATTTTCCGCAATTCCTGAGCGACATTTAGGACTTCTTTTGTTTCTTTCTTTAGAGTCACCGACGCTATATATTCATTGGGGTATGAAGAAATCCGTATATTCAAAACACTATTCTTGCCAAGTTTACTTTCAAAACCTTCCCTAATAAAAGATTCAATCTTAACTGGATCTATTTCTACCTTGTGAAACATCAGATTATTCACAGTTTAACACCTCTTCTTGAAAGATAAATTTCTATTTCAGATAGACAAGACGTCGTTGAGGAAATCGCTTTTAACGCTAACTCTTCTAAAGGATGTTCTAACGCTGGGTACGGCGAGTAATCTACTTCATTTCTCAAACCCCGCCAGAAGTCAAGGGATTTTCCGATATGCTCTCCGATTAGATTGCGAATCTCGTATGCGACTTTCTCATGAGAATCCAAATCATTTCGATGCGTATGAAAGACAGCGGCTCTACAAGAATGATACATGGCGTAATAACAAAGTGCGATGATTACCTTACAAGCCTCTGGGTCATTTGGGTCAAGTGTATGTGCAAAGTCAGCTTTAGCTTTTCCGAGATTGAATCGGTCTTTGGTAACTTGTTCAATGATTTGCTCTATTTTTAAATTTTCTACCAATCCTTCCTCTACGATTAGATTGCGGATGACTCCATATTCGGTGTTCGATAACCTTTCAAACTTCTTGAAATTTATCATTCTTTCTTATCCCTTATTTTTATACCACTTAACAAATTTTCGTATGCCTGTCTCTATGTCTACTTTTGGGGTATAGCCCAACAAAGCGCGAGCCTTACTGATGTCTGCGAAGGTAATAGGAACATCTCCTGGCTGAAGAGGCAATTGATTGATATTAGCCTTTTTACCGAGAGCTTGCTCAATTAAACTGATTAAGTATCTCAACTCAACTGTCCGAGAATCGCCGAGATTGATAATCTCAAATTCAAACGGTTTTTCCAACGCTGCCATGATGCCGTCAATGATATCCGAGATGTAGGTGTAATCACGCTTGGAAGAGCCATCACCGAACATTTGGAGCTCTTTGCCTTCGTCTATCAAGCGTGTGAATTTGTGAATAGCCATTTCAGGACGTTGTCTAAATCCAATAACTGTGAAAAATCGCAAGCATGTTATCGGGATTCCATAGAGATGATGATAAGTGTAACAGAACAATTCCCCTGCACGTTTGCTTGCTGCGTAAGGAGAAATCGGCATTTCTATCTTGTCATCTTCGCGGAAGGGGACTTTTGAATTGATGCCATATACTGATGATGAAGACCCAAAGATGAATTGTTCAACTTCAAATTCTTTGCAAACTTCCAGAAGATTAATCGTGCCTTTGATATTGATCTCTTCATACAGTTGAGGGTTCGCAATAGAAGCTCTGACACCAGCTCTGGCGGCTAAATGGACAACCTTTTCAATTCGGTGTTCAGAAAAGAGCTTTTTGAGGCATTCCATATCTCTAATATCGCCTTCAACGAGGGTAAAGTTTTGGTCCTTCAGCGCCGTATGGAGATTTGCCTGCTTAATCTTGGGTTCATAGAAAGGATCAAAATTATCGAGGCAGATTACCTTCTGCCTTTCACTAAGCAGACGCTCTACAAGGTGTGAGCCGATGAATCCAGCGCCGCCGGTTACGAGAATTGTTTTTTGATTGAATGCCATATTATTCCTTTGAATTACGACGCTTCTCTTGTAGAAATTGCAATGGGCAAACCTTGAGCCTCAAAATCGTCGGACAACGAATGACTTAGGTGTAAAATCTCTGTTAAATTTTTTTTGTTTGCAAGGTAAACAACTACACCGTAACTTGAAGGGTACTTTCCAATAAATATTCTCTTGACGAATCCTTCTCCAAATCGCTCAGTAAAGGCGTCTTTGACTCTTTGCTTTACACTTTCCTCATCAATTTCTAAAGTGACAAAACGGCTTTTAGCCTTCAGATAGTTAAATGGTCGCATCAACTTCAAGCCCCCTTTCACTAAAACAACGGGCAATAAGTTCAATAGAACATTTAGTTTCTTCTGAAGCTCTGCACACCTAAAGGTGGCAGGTTCTTAGACCTTTATGCCTCTATCGGGCTCTCACAGAACAGCTTTGATTATCAAAATAACCAAAGTTGAGCTGTTACAACATCCCGATTCTTAGCCAAAGGTATCCCATTGGATTGATGATTTATGATTGACGATTGCAAGAATCACGAATAATGCGAATGACACGAATTTCACGAATAAATTTGTGTAATTTGTGAATCACGAATAATACGAATGACACGAATGACACGAATATTAGTTCTATTCGTGACATTCGTTCATTCGTGTCATTCGTGTTTCATAAAATTCGTGATTGACGATTGAAAAGTTTCTCAATTATCAATCATCAATCAACAATCGACAATCCAGGGGGCATCAGAACTTCGCAGGCGAGTCGCTCTATCTCGGGTCCGGAGACCAAAGCTGGATGGCAGTTGCCTTCCACTCGCAACTTGTTTTAATTCGGACACCGCCTGCAGGAGAACAGCTTCCGTACTCCGCCAACGTTTTACCACGTCGGCTGTATCCAGTTTATTTTCAACGATACTACCTGCAAGGAATGCAGAATAAAGGTCTCGTTGAATGTTGAGTTGGCAACATGTGTGCCATCGTTGGGAAAGAGATTTTGGCTTGTACTTACCGCATTTGTGGCAATATTGGGAAAGTTTGGTTTCTTTCGTTGGAAACTCATCTACAAAGCCGCCAGCATTTTCAGCTTTGCGTCGGAGTATCGAAATGAACATTGAAGGAGCCCTGTCTTTAACAGACTTCCCATAGTTCTTTTGAAAAGACCGGTAGCTGAATTTTTCGGTTTTGATGTATTTCCCTCGTTTCAAAATGAAGCTAAAGGAGGCATTAAGTGCTTTAAATGCTTCTGTTCGTTCTTTGTTTGGCTTGCCGTTTACGGTTTTCGGCATACTACGAGCTTCTTGAAATGTTTTGCTCTGGCGTAACAGGTCAAGTCGTCGTTTTGCTTCATCAAGGCAAGCATTATAAAGTTGGCGTGCTGCCTCGAATCGTTTATTTAACGCAGCTTCGTCATGGGCGTTTGTTTCCAAAGCGAGTTCTAATATGAATGATGGCGTTATCTTTTTAGGCATTTTTAAGTTTCGTAATAAAAAAGATTGCTGCTCGCGCAAGATGATAGTGACAATAGTAGCATCTTGAGATTATACTACGATAATCGCCATCTTGTTTATCTGACTGAGCGTCAAGTTTCTTAGCGCAGTCATATAAAGAAAATGCAAGTTTAACTCGGTCAAGAGTAACAGATTGGATTAGCTTTTCTAATCTTTCTTGAGTCAAACCTTCTGTTCCGCATATAGTTCTTATGTCACCATACAATCTTGATGACAAGCGGGAGATTTTTCTTTTTACTTCTTCGTCCATGTTGTATCAACCAAAAAAAGGCGCCTGAATCGAAATCCATTATGATTCAGTCAGCCCCCCTCTTATCCCCCCTGTGGGGGGACGCTTCCTTCCCGCCTTGCGCAGTAAGGCATCTGAAAATAAAGCGTCATCAGGCGCAAGCGGCACGGGAGGTTCGGCGTTGTAGTCAACAAAATCTTCATAACCGCCGCTATCATAACAGCGCACAAAGATAGATTGTAAATCCAGCACGATGTCTAGGTCGGGCGCGCGGAGAGGCACGCGGATGCGCGGCAGACGTCTGCGGATGGTAACGGGATAAACCTCGAAACGATAGCACGCCTGGGAATTTGGATTTCTTCTTTCTTCTTTCTTTCTTGTTTCTTCTTTAATTCCGAATTCCTTCTTCCCAAGAAAGAATTCCGCATGACTATCGGGACATGCCGACGCGCGATGCACACAGACAAGATAAGAAAACGTCGCGCATTGTTCCGCCACAAGTTCTCTCGGTACTGCGACTGCATGCGTTCCGCTCCGGAGAAGATCAATTTCGACGAGGTGCGTGGCACTCTGTAGCAATTGCCTCTGTTTTTCACGGTAGTCATTTAAACCGCGCGGAGGGGTTTTGTTGACCGGGCTGAGAACTTCGATAACGCTAACAACCGCGCCGTCTGCGTGGAGAATTTCGATGAACCCTTGCTTTTGCGCTTCCTTGGGCAGTGTGATTATCAGAGGCTCCTCCGCTTCCGCCGCGGCAAACAGGCTATTACCACCATCGACATTGAGCAACGGTGTTTCTTTTTTATGTACGGCGCCAAGAATAGCAATATCGGGATAGTAGTGCTGTGGCGGCGAAACTTGGTAAACCCGTTCAGAAATGCGTGCCCGATAGTGCGGTCGCAAGCCTGGCTGCAAAACGTCACGCGCGTATGTAATAAAACTGTGATGGAAGTCAGGCCACCACACAGGATTTTCAAGATAAGGGTCCATACCTGGAAAAGGAGAAGGCATAACAATCACCTGGTTCTTTTTTCCTACAAAATTACTTCATCGACACTTTCTGCAAGAATTACCTCACCACAGTTTCCAAAATCTGATTAAAACACTCTGTCATGGCTATTCGCTTCTTTGAAGGAAGTTTTTCTAATTTATCAAGAATGGAAGACAATCTATTTATCTCTACCTTCATCGTTCTTATTATGGAAGCATTGTCGGTATCCACTTTTAAAGAGTTATATTCTTCTACCTCACCTTTTTCTTCCACCTCACTATAAGGCACATATTCAATCAACTCTGATGGTTCACATTCAAAATAACTACAAAGTTTTTCTAACCTATCTGTAGTAGTGCCACATTTCCCCGTCGTCAGCTTCGACAAAGTCGTTTGCGTAACCCCTATGGCTGAAGCTACATCCTTTAGCTTTACACCCTTTTTCGCTGCTAATTCTTTTATCCGCAATCGGAGCATAATCAACAACCCCTTTTTGTGACAACTCCCTATCCCTTGAAGGGATAGGGCTTCTCGGTTCGCTGATTGTCATCTGCGTTTAAAGACACGCCAGTCGGACGCCAACGTTACAGACGGTTTTTCACCGTAGATAACCACATCCTATCCCCGAAGGCGGCGCCCCCGCCTGAATTAGTTTTGTTGGCTAAGGTTTCGATACGCAAGCTACTCAACCCAAGGGTTTTTATGTTAATCGCCGCGTTCACATCACGGTGCAGTTCACAACCGAATTTACAAGAATGCCAACGTTCTGAAAGCGATTTTTTGACAATAGCGCCACAGTTTGAGCAGATTTAAAAAGCGGTATACCTGACGCTTCAAGATGGAGTCTCATCCGCCAAAACCAAAAGGATGAACCGAATTTTTTGCTTGTTTGGTATACCATATAAGTATAATATAAAAATTTTATTTTTTCAAGAAAAAAAAATAGACGGGTCATAAATAAATTTTCTCGAAAAAATAATCTTGAAAAAACATATAATTTAAGTTATAATTATAAAAATTGGTATACCATTTCACTTTCCAAAAAAGAAGGGAAAGTTGCTTATGACCGACAAGTTTTTTGAGAAGCAAGCGAATGAGCGAAGAAAGAAAGGTATCGGTGAATACACTCCCGCTAAAGTAGCAAAAACCGTAGGTGTTTCATTGCGAACGATTCAAAGATGGGCTGATGCGGGGATTCTCCCTTCCGTCCGTGATAATCGTGGCTGGCGCCTATTTTCCTTGGAATCCGTAGTGAAAGCTTTAGAGGTTAAAGAAGCTAAAAACAGGCAAAAATACATTTCCGTTGAAGAGGAGTAAGGCACGCTTACGAGAGCGTCCACTATCGGCATTTAGCGCGTGAGTTCACATTGACAAGTTTGATTCGGCAATCAGTTCACGACTAACTAGTGGCTCATATTTATTAATAATTTCCAGCACTGCTTCACGAAGCAATTCTTGCTGTTGTTTCTTAAAAACAGCAGATATTATGGATAGTTTATGGTCCATTTCTTCAGGAATGCGAAAAGATTTCACTTTTACTTTCGGCATAATTGTCATCTCCAATAGAATTATACAATATTGATGAAAGAATGTCAATACTTTTTCTT
>Ga0194112_10003281_pt1 | contig 22616 bp, 19 predicted proteins | sample TA2MahC400mmetaG_FD_146191 | JGI IMG/M metagenome (GOLD analysis project Ga0194112, IMG submission 146191) | Freshwater microbial communities from Lake Tanganyika, Tanzania - TA2015016 Mahale Deep Cast 400m | ecosystem: Environmental > Aquatic > Freshwater > Lake | place: Tanzania: Lake... | reverse complement strand
TTACTTCCGTTTCTATAACACCGAACGTCCCCACCAGTCGCTAGGTTATCGGACACCGGCAGAGGTATTCACATCGAGCTTTGTAGTAGTAGCTCAAGCAGATATGCTAGAATCCTTATTACCAGATACCCAAAGGACAGCAGGACTCTCTCTTAATCTACCCCTTACCCTGTCCTAATGATTGGGTACACCTCAGGGATGCCGAAATGGCTGCCGGGGTATTGCGCACTGGTGACTTCACTGAGACCAAGCTGCCCCAAGGTGTTTACGCAGACCTTCGTAGTACACACAGCGCTTACTTTCGATTAGTCAAAGAGAGAACCAGGATCATCAACCTCTTGAAGGGATTATTGGACGGGCTTTTCCCAGAATTCACGCAGGTTTTCAAGAATCCCTGTGGGCACACTGCCTTGGTAGTGCTTTCTATTTGTCCATCACCCGCAGTTGTTGCAAGCATGAACGAGGATATTTTTATGGACGTGATAAGGAGCAGGCGACAGGGGCGCCTTATGAGGAAGAAACTCCGTGCCCTTCATCAGGCCGCAGAGACCTCTATTGGCATCAAACCGGGTGCCGACGCGGTGGCTATGGAGATAACTTTACTTGCAAGCCGGTACTATCTCATTGAGAAGCAGGTGGATATAGGTTGGTGAAATCGTTAATACGGCTGGTGGATAATACAGAAGAAGGGAAATACCTTCTTTCCATACCTAGGATTAACTACCTGTCTGCTGCTGCTTTGTTGGCGGAACTGGTACCCTTGAGGTCGTATCAAAATGCCATTTAAGTTCAAGCTCCTTAGTGTTTTGAACCTAATGTGGCATAAATTAATTTGATGATTCATCCGGGGGGTGATATCGCTGAGACTCTGGGTGGGCGGAAGTGAATGATGGTTGATTTCCTGCAAGACGCCTGTTGATTTAATCCAAAATCCTGAGAACTTGTTAATCCCTCACAAAGTTGAAGATAGGCAAACCACTAGCCGCGTAATATTTTCGGTGTCTCATCCACGATTTGCTGACACGTTGTCGAAAGGTGTCGCTTTTCTAATAGTGGCATGGATACTCATAGGTAATAGCCGTGTTAACATCATCGCGTTTCATAAACACCACTTAATTCAAATTTCTTCTAAAACAGCCTCGGCTATTATCAGTCTTCGTATTTCAGATGTGCCAGCCCCAATCTCAAGCAGCTTGGCATCTCTTAGTAACCGGTTCGCTGGGTGATCAAGGGTATAACCGTAGCCGCCGTGAATTTGAATGGCATCCAGAGCTGCCTTAGTGGCGGCCTCGCTACAAAATAATGCAGCAGCTGCAGCTACTTTGTGGATTTCGGTTCCCTTACCTCCCATCGCTGTCTTTGAGGCCAAAAAGGCTGCCTTGTATGCCAATAGTCGCCCTGCTTCCATAGCCACGCACATGTCGGCAAGTTTACCCTGTATCAGCTGGAACTTGCCTATCGGCTGTCCAAACTGAATTCTTTCCTTGGCATATTTTACCGAAAGCTCTAAAGCTCTACTCAAAATGCCTAAGGCATTGCCACAAATAATAGTTCTCTCCGTATCTAGGCCCGACATCATTACTCTGATACCTTGATTCTCCTCTCCGAGAATATTTTTGCGTGGCACCCTGTAATCTTCAAAAATGAGTTCTCCGGTAGGCGAGCCTCTATGCCCCATCTTGTCAATATGACTTACTGCAAACGAACCCTGTGAATCCTTTTCCACTATAAAGGCGGTTATGCCTCTAGCCCCCCTTCCTGGAGATGTCTTGGCATACAATATCAATGTATCGGAAATAGTACCATTGGTTATAAACGTTTTGATTCCATTAAGGATATAGTAGTCACCATCTCTCCTCGCTGTCGTTTGGATCGATATAGCGTCTGAGCCAGCTCCAGGTTCTGTCAATGCTAATGCGCCAATTCCTTCACCCTTGCAGAGCAGTGGTAAGTGTTTATTTCGCTGTTCTTCGGTTCCGTTTCTATAGAGATTGTCACAGCACAAATTCGAGTGGGCCACGTAGGACAAGGCTAAAGCAGGACAGATGCGACTTATCTGCTCACTGCAAATAATTCCTGCTAAATAATCAAATCCAGCCCCCCCATATGCTTCTGGAATAGTAGTTCCTAGCAAGCCAAGCCCAGCCAACCGCCTCCATATCCACAGGGGAAACTCATCATCCCTATCAATTTGCGCTGCGACAGGTTCAACTTCTGCTTCCATAAATTCGTGAACCATGGTAGCCAGCATCCTATGTTGTTCACTGAGTTCAAAGTCCATGCTTAGCCCCTATGATAATGTGAGCAAATTTTTGATTTATCCTAAACTAAATCAACCATTATCCCCCTCCCATGCAGCATGTATCCACTACTCTTCACTTGTTGAATCGTTCCTTTGGCATCACTGTCCTTTTGAAAAAACTCTATTCCCAACGGTACAAATAAAACCCGCGGACTATAAATATTTTTCGCCTTAATTGCTCGGAGAAGCTAAAAGGCCCATAGCGAAGTGGCGAAAGGGGCACAACCAGACTAAACCGCGCTGCTCTTAGTTACCAACCACACACCACTCAAACAATCCCAGAGAAAACGGGGGCTACCAACGACCGCCAGAGGTAATTTATTTTATATTAATGATGAAATTTTTTTATGCCAACCACCGCTTTCGTCTTCGGTAATGCTTCACCTCACGGTAGCTCTTCTTCTGACCAATCTGGCTGAGCCCAAGGTAGAATTCCTTCACATCTTCGTTGCTCCTTAACTTTTCCCCCGGACCGCTCATAACTATCCTTCCGTTTTCCATTACATAGCCATATTCGGCGACAGACAGAGCTGCTTTAGCATTCTGTTCCACCAGTAGCATGGAGGTTTTTTCATCAGCATTGATTCTCCGTATGATGTCGAATATCTCACGAACCAGTCTAGGACTAAGTCCTAGCGATGGCTCATCGAGCAACATAACTCCAGGATGTATCATTAACGCACTACCTATTACTAGCATCTGCTGCTCGCCACCGGAAAGATAGCCAGCCACCCTACTATGGAGGTCCTTCAGCCTCGGAAAGTACGCGTATACCAATTCTAAGTCCCGCTTCAGCCTTGCATTATCGCGAGTGACATAGGCGCTTGCCCTTAAGTTCTCCTCCACTGTTAGGGGGTCAAATAGTCGTCTCCCCTCCATAACCTGAATAATACCCATCTTGACGATCTCCTCTGGGTTCTTCTTATCAATTGACCTTCCCTCAAACTCAATGCTGCCATTTGTTATCTCCCCTACCTCAGTTTTCAGCAATCCCGATATTGCCTTGAGAGTAGTTGTCTTACCGGCACCGTTGCCGCCGAGCAAGGCCACAATCTTCTGTGGAGCTAACTCAAGTGATACATTCTGCAATGCCAATATAACTCTGTTATAAGTAACTTCAATGTTACTTACCTTAAGCATGTGATTCACCCTAAATTGGACAGGCCTCCGATTAGAAGGGGGGGTTGTCCAATCTCAGCTTTTTACTTCCTGTATGCGTACGGCTGCAAGTTAGGAAGAGTAAAACGATCAGTAATAGGATACAACTTACCGTCTCGCACCTGATATAAACGACCTTTGGTTGGCTCGGGTTTGTCAGCAGTATAGGTGAATTCCATAAGTCCACCAAGAGGCGAGAAGTTCTTAAGTTTGATAACCTGATCTCTCATAGCAGCGCCGTCGAGTTTCTCCCAGCCCACTTCATCCACAGCTTTCTCCATGCAATGGTTAATCGTATAAGTCAACGCCCATAGCCCAAGGTAACCCAGGGTCTTCTCCGCAGGCTCGCGGTTCTTTGCATTGAACCATTCAGTGGCCAGTTTGACACCCTCGACATCAGTCTCTACCCAGCTAGAAACCATACGAATGCCGATCATACCATCACAGGGTCCTACTGCTAGCCGCACCGCTGAGTCATCACTTCCATAAGGCCCCACAAAGCGGTGAATCTTGCCCGGGGTGGTATCGTAAAGCTCTTGGTTTAGTATGCCCAAAGACGCGGCTGCGCGGTTGATCACAAGCCCCGGCCCATGCCCCAATGTGTTGTCAACCACCCAGTTTGGTCCTTTGGCCATTATCCTGGTTAACTGAGTAGTCACATTCAGGTCCATCAAGGCAAAGGTTTCCTCGGCCACAATTTCGACGCCTTTTTCCTTGGCATAATCTCTCAGTTCGGGAACCATTATGGCCCTTCCGAAAGGATTCTCCCAAGTAAGGATTGCTAGCTTCACTTGTTGCCCCGTTTCCTTAGCCCAGTGCTGCGTCACCCAGTCGATAAAGCCACCAAAGCAATCAGTATAGGCTGGGACCATCGCGAAGGAATATCCTGGCGGGTAAATACCTTTTACGGTAGCTGCAGTGGTAAAGGTCAAAACTTTATCATGGATTAAGCGGTCATGTAGTGCCTCGGTCTCTGATGCACCAAAAAGCATCATAACAAAGGGCCTAGGTTTCGCTTCCATAAAGTCATCATAAGCACTCAATGCTAGGTCAAGCTTACCAGCGGTATCCCGATATACAAATTCTACAGGTACTCCCTTTACTCCTCCCTTTGTCTTGTTATACCATTCCAGCGCGTCATTAGTTCCAGCAACGATTGGGGCTGTAATTGTAGCATAGGGTCCAGAAAAATCGCCTATTCCGTAAATGACCAACTTGTCTGGCTTAACTATTTCGGGCGTTGGCTTTGGAGTACAGCCAACTATCACGATGGACACTAAAAACGACGCTACAATTACGGTACTCAAACGCCTAAAATTTACCTTTCTCAACTTGCACCTCCTTTTGTTTTAATTGCTTACTGATTACCTATTACTTCGAAATATCTTCTTCTTTTCTCACCCCCCCTTTAGACAATTTCCCAAGAGTACGCCTAATAAGCAAAGGGGGTTAGCCTATAGGATGCCTTGAATATTTCCCACCAGTGTGCTATCCCCCTGGGCTCGAAGATCAAAAATAGAGTGATCACTAATCCGTAAACTATAGGGCTGAGGCCTCCTTGGAGAAAAGGCCCCCAGGTTACAAAGATTGTGGCTAGGTATGAGCTCGATATTTTGGTTATTTCCTCTAGAGTACGCAAAAAGACAACGCCAAAAACAGCCCCTGCAGTGCTGCCCATACCACCTACAATCATCATCCCCACATACCATATTGAGTTCATTAGGGTGAAGTTTGTTGGATTCAGCGCCTTTATCCAATATGCCGTAAGGCAGCCAGCAACACCAGCATATACTGAACAGATAAAAAAGGCGAGCAGCTTATAGGCAAAAACATTAATCCCTTGTACCTCAGCCGCTAACTCATTATCCCTGATGGCGATAAAAGCCCTGCCGGTGCCAGTCCTGACTAGATTCTTAGCAAAGAAGGTCATTAGTACGGCTAAAGGGATGATAATATAGAACATACTAGCCTGGGTTCGAAACACCACACCGCCTATTTCGATAGGCTTTACCACCAAGCTGTCCCAGCCGCCGGTAATACCACTCAACGGATTAGCGATAACCACCGGGATAATAAATTGAGCCGCCAAAGTCGACATGGCTAAATAAAAGCCTTTAATTCTTACCGAGGGCAAGCCGAAAATAAGCCCCACTAGGCCGGCGCCCAGAGCTGAGCAGGTTAAGCATGCCCAGAAAGAAAACCCCAGTTTGGAAGTTAGTATCCCGGTAATATAAGCTCCAACCGCTACAAAAGCTGACTGGCCTAGAGAAATCTGACCGCAATAGCCGGTAAGTATGTTGATCCCGTGAACAGCGATCAGGGTAATGGCGATAGCATTAAGTACTGATAGGATTCGGCCAGAGGCAAAAATGGGCAAAGCGAATAGCAAAACAAGACCGCCAATCAGTATTACCCATTGAAGGCGGGTGCGTACAATGGCCATATCCTGGCCATAGCTTTCATCATAGTAACCACATGGCCGGTTTAATGCCATACCTTATATCCTCTCTATCCCTTTCTGGCCGAAGAGGCCTCCAGGGCGGGAAATGAGTACCAAAAGCAAGATGATGTAGGGGGTTACCTCCATCATCCATGGCGCAATCAGCCCACCGGCAAGGCTTTCCAGCATCCCTACTGTCAGTCCGCCAATTAAAGCACCACCTACAGAACCTAGCCCCCCAAACAGGATAGCTGGAAATACCCTTAGGCCTGCCTGGGCTAGATACTGACTAATGCCCAGACGAAAAGAGGCAATGACACCACAAATTGCTAAAATCACCGCACAAAGAATCCAGCTCAAGCTAAAAACCATCCTGACATTTATCCCACGTGCCTGGGCTATTTGATGACTCACAGCCGTGGCTCGCATAGCTAGCCCCACCCTTGTCCGTTGGTAGCAAAAAAATAGCAGAGCAAAAAAAGCCATCGCTAAAAAGAAAGACAGTAGCAGGTCGTTAGGAAAAATTATTCCTCCTAAAGATACTGGACTTGTGGGCAGAATCTCGGGCATCGCCTGGATATAACCACCCCAGATCCCGGTGGCTATGCCAGTAAGAAGGTAGGAAAGAGACAAGGTAACTAAAATGGCAGTTAACAAAGGCTGTCCAATGAGCGGTCGCATAATCAATCTCTCTATCACCAGGCCTAATAGGCCACAAAATATCAACGTCAGTATTATGCTTAACCATAAGGGTAGCGTCATTTGCACGTGTAATGTCCAGCAGACAAAGGCACCCAGCATCATCATCTGCCCCACAGCGAAGTTAAATATGCCTGTTGACTTATAAAGCAACACCATGCCCATGGCCATCAGAGAATACACGCCTCCTGTTAAAAACCCGCTGACTATGTATTGAAGTATTGCTTCCATCTCTCATCCACCTAAGCCACGGTATTGATTTTAATTACCGTTTCCATTGTCTCCTTTCGGCCATCCCGATAGGTAATCGGCGCCTCCACAGCCAATTCAGTCGTTTCACCGTATAAAGCATCTATCAATTCTTTGTAGCGTTTCTCAACAAAGGTCCGCCTTACTTTTCGTGTCCGAGTCAGTTCCGCCTCATCGGGGTCAAACTCTCGATGCAAGTTGGCAAATTTATGTACCCGCGCCCATCCCGGTAGTGACATGTTCAGTACTTGAATTTCCTTACGAATAAGTTCAATCACCTCCTGCCTCTGCGACAGGTCAGCAAAGCCAGTGTAGGCTATGCGTCTGGCTTCAGCCCAGTGAGCAGCATTATCCATATCAATATTTACTATTGCGGCTACATAATCCTTGTCTCTTCTACCAACCACGAATATGTCTTTTATGTATGGGCTAAATCTCAACCTAGTTTCAACATACTGTGTAGACAACTTACGCCCACCACTAAACTCCCTCAGTTCACTCATCCTATCTATGACGACAAGATGCCCATCTTCGGTGATATATCCATAGTCACCACTGTAATACCAGCCATTCTTGAGTTTCTCTTCAATATCCTCAGAACTCTTATAATATCCTGAAAACAGACTGCTGCCTCTAACTATTATCTCACCTTCATCAGACAACCTAATTTCTCCCCCTGGCATGACAGGGCCCAAAGTCTCAGGTCTCACATCATCGTCATGAGCTAGAGTAACTAAACCTTGCTCCGAGCTGCCATAAAGTTGTTTGATGTTCACTCCAATAGCCCTAAAAAAGCGGATAACATCGGGATTAATCGGCGCCATCGCAGTGTAGGCTATTCTGATTCTAGATAAACCTATTTTGTCTTTAAGACCCCTAAATGCCAACCAGTCAGCCCAAAGATAGAGCACTCGCCAAAATAAATTTGGTTTTCTCCCAGCTATACGAAGCGCAGCGACTTTATAGCCTACAGGCAGAAATAGATAATGTAGGAAACGCTTCAATATAGTGGTTCCAATAATCTTTGCCTGTACTAGGCGATTAATGCTCTCCCAGTTGCGAGGTCCCAAAAACAGAACTTGAGGTCCAATTTCCCTGATGTTTTCCTGTACTGTCTCCGGCTCTGCAGGGAAATTGATAGTCATTCCTGAGATTAGCGAAGCGACTACACTCAACTCTTGTTCCGTGATCCAAGCTAGTGGCAAGAAAGAGACACATTGCCCATTGTCAAGCCATCTGTCTACATTCCACCAAGATTGACAGGCTTGAATTAAATCCCTGTGCCTTAGCATAGCTGCCTTGGGCAGGCCAGTCGTTCCAGCGGTGTAGCAAAAAATGGCTATGTCTCCATCGCTGCCCAGTTCAATGTTCTCTTCAAACAAACCGGGATGCAGCTTCTCACATTCCTTTCCCAACGCAATGACTTCGTTAAAGCTCATCAGAATAGGATCGTCATAATTCCATACACCCTTTGGATCCCAATAAATCACTTTCTTAAGCAATGGCAATTCGTCCTTTATTTGGAGCAATTTGTCTACCTGCTCTTGGTCGCGAGCTATCACAAACTTAGAGTCAGAATGTTCAACATAATATCTAACCTCATTAGGCATACAATCGGTAGGAATGCCTACTACAACCCCACCCGCAGACTGGGCAGCTAGCTCCACCCAACACCATTCGGGTCTATTATCACCTAGAATCGATACTTTGTCTTCTCGTTCCAAACCCAAGCTTATCAAACCCAAAGAGAAATACTTAACCTTTTCATAATAGTCTTTCCAAGTATAAGTCTGCCAGATACCAAACTCTTTGACTCGCATAGCGACATTCATGTCGCCATATTTTTTGTAGTTCTGCTTCAATAACTTGGGTAAGGTAAGTGTTACCATATCTCTCCGCTTTTATTACTCCTCCTCACCCAAATAGGCTTTAATGACCGCAACATTAGCCTTGATTTCGCTTGGCGTCCCTTCAGCAATCTTTTTACCAAAATCGAGGACAACAATTCTATCAGAGATATCCATAACCACCCCCATATCATGCTCCACCAGAACAATGGACTTAATGCCATCTCTCAAAACCGGCGTTTCGGGATATGTTTCCCCCTGCCCCTCAAAAACGTCAATTATGAACCGGGCCATATCCTCTTTCTCCTCTGTATTCATTCCTGCCATAGGCTCGTCCAAAAGCAAGAGCTTTGGCTCTAGAGCTAAAGCTCTACCAAGATCAACACGCTTTCGCTGCCCGTAAGGAAGAGAGCCTACTACCTTCTTCCTTATGGGTTCCATCTCTAAAAAATCAATAATGTCTTCTATCATTCGCCGGTGTCTAATTTCCTTCTCATGTTCCCAACCGAAATAGATAGACCCGGCTAGAAAATTGGGCTTCAAATGGATATGCCTTGCCGCCATCAAATTGTCTAAAGTCGTCAGCCCAGTATAAAGCTGTATGTTCTGAAAGGTTCGTGCAATGCCTAACTCAGCGATTTTGTGAGGCGGTAGGCGATTAATTCTTCTGTCATGAAAAACAATCTCACCCCTCTGCGGTCGATAGAAACCGTTTATACAGTTAAATAAACAGGTCTTACCAGCCCCATTAGGGCCAATAATAGCCAGTATTTCGCCCTCTCTTACCTCAACATCCACCCCGGCAAGAGCCTCTAAACCACCAAAACCAAGACAAAGACCCTTAATGCCTAATTTTACTCCAGTTGCCTCTTCTGTGATTACCATACGCTCTCACCCTTCTAAAGAACTGACAAAGCAATTACCGGGGTAAAACCAAACTAAAGTTATTACACCCACACTTCAGCTAAGCGATCAAACCCCCGATTAACGCCATTACTGGGACTACCTTTTTTTGCAGAAAGCCCAGTGGGCCCTCGAGAAAGAGCTGCTCGGTCAATACGCTAGTTACGATGTCAACATTACCCCTTAGCAAATCGAAGAGCTTCCTAGTACTCGCCATTAGTCTAACATCTTGTTCTTTAAGGCCGATTAAACCAGGCCCTGCGGAAAAGTTCCCTTGGCTCACCTTGAAATGGGTTTTCAATGGAATGTCAGTCGCTTCTAAGTTGACAGTCAACTCTCCTATATTTTTTAAAAGCGCTTTCGAGTCTTCAGACCTTTCAGCTGCTATGCTTATGCCCTTCCACAGAAGATTCATAAACTTATCGACAATCTCAGCTGCTCTGCTTCCAAGTCCCCAGACTCCAATTTCTTCCATCTTGTCCATCATTAAAAAGAATAGGCCGGGAACCTCATCCATCAACTTTCCAACGCCGTAGTCGCTCATCTTATCCATTATAGGCAATATGTTGGTTCTGACCTCCTCAGCGGACATTTCGAACAACAATTTGTTTATTTCTTGCCTTAAATCTTTTGCCATTTTTGCTTCCTTTCCTAAGATTGAATCTTAGCCTTTCTCACCCGGCAAAGTATTGACCTACAAGCGGGATTACCCACCGTAGGTTCGTAAGGAGGTTCGTGCGGTATTAAAGCATTTATATTCGAATCGAAACACCCGTGCTCTGGCGCTGGTTTCTCTGGGAACCACCACCCGTGAGGTCCGCCAACCACATCTGGGAAATACCCAGGAACTAATTTCGCTTTGAACTTGATATGTCTTTTGCCCGCGGATTTGGGTGTTTCCAATTCGACCCAATCACCATCCTTAATACCGAGTTTTGAAGCCGTGCCGGGGTGCATCTCCAAATATGGGTCTGGTATCATATTTCGCTGACGCGCAATTTGCCTGCCTTCACTATGTTGGAAGGCAGTGAGCCTTAGATGTGTGTAAATCAAAGGAAATTCCTTATAGAGCTCAGGAGTGCTTACTGGGCTTTCCGGAGGTTCCCGAAACACAGGCAAAGGATCAGTGCCTAATGCCTCAAAGACATTGGAATACAATTCAAACTTGCCAGTGGGTGTAGGAAAAGCAGGAACACCTCTTTCATATCTCTTAAACTCCCTTGGGAGTTCCAGCTTGTGATCCGGCATTTTATTAATATCGTTGAAGGTGACCCCTAAATATTTGAGTCTCCAATTAAGAAAGTCCTCAACATCGTTCCAAGGAACATCAGTGCCCATTTTTTTGGCTACTTCGATTACAATTTTCCTGTCATCCCAGCATTCACCTAAAGGTTCCGCTATCTTTCTATAGGCCATAATCCAGTTATATGGATATTGGAATGCCTCAACAATATTATCGATCTCTGTATAGAACGCGGCGGGAAGAACAAAATCAGCAAGCTCTGCCGTTGGAGTCATAAAATACTCGTTCACTATACTGAGTTCAACTCTCTTTAATCCCTCCCAGACCCTTTCCATGTCTTGTTCGGCTACTACAAGATTATCAGAAATGCACCAACATGCTCTTATTGTGCCGTCATAGAAACCTTTAACTATATCGGGCATCCAAGCGCACCCAATAAAGTGCATCATTGGATATTTGCCTGCGCCGGCAAATTTTAGCTCCGATTTAGGAGAAGGCTTTAGAGCTGCTGGAATGAGCATATATTGAGCCCACATGTTTGCATCGATCCAGGTCCTGAAATACAGCAAGTTTCCCCCCTGGACATCGACATTACCACAGATAGCTATCAGGCTGTTCATAGCCCTAGCTACATTAGAGGAGTTAATTTGTTGCGATACCGAGCCACATCGCGCATAAACACACGCAGGCTTAGTTGTGGCATACATTCTAGCTGCTTTAATTATGTTCTCCTCAGAGAGTCGAGTGATTGGAGCTGCCCACTTTGGAGTAAACTCTTGAACGTGCTGTTTCAACTTATCGAAGCCATAACAATATTTTTCAACGAATTCCTTGTCGTATAGCTCCTCATTTATAACTACATTCAACATGGCTAATCCCAGAGCAGTGTCTGTTCCTGGCCTGAGTTGTAACCATAAATCCGCGTCTTTTGCGATGGGTGTAGGTCTAGGGTCCATAACTATTACCTTTGCACCCCGGCGCATAGAAGCGCGAGCTTCCCTCGCCTGTGCTGGGGTAGCCACATCAGGATTTGAACCCCAAAAAACGATACAATTAGCATGCGCATAATCGGGATTGAATTCATATGTTAAGAAATCGCCTAATGCGGCATAGTCGGCCGTGACCTGAGGAATGATACAAGTATAGCGGCCTCGGTGCACATTGGGAGTATCAAATAGTTTCTTGCCCATAGATATGGCCTGCTCTCCCAGATTCTTCTGGCCTGAACCATCAGACAAAAAAATGGTATGCCCCCCATAGCTGTCTATTATTTCCTTTAGCCTTGACGCAATGGCAGTTGTTGCTTCGTCCCAAGATATACGTTGCCATTTTCCCTCACCTCTCTCACCAACTCTCTTTAATGGATACAATACTCTATCAGGATGGTACATAACATCAGGCATGGTTCGTCCTTTTATACAAGGACAGTCAGAAATACGGACTATCTTTCCGTTCTCTTTCTCCGCTGTCACCACACATCTCTGATGGCAACGAAGGCAAACAAATTTGCCGTCTGAACTAAGTTCGGATGTATTCTTCACGGTTGAACCTCCTTATCGTTACTTAAATTCCGAAATGATAGAATGAGCGCGTCATATCTAATCTGGCAAGCTGAGCTCCGCCTTCCCACAATTGAATTATCTTGGTATCCCTTAAAAACTTTTCTACAGGCATATCTTTAGAATATCCAATGGCTCCTAATAGTTCCATAGCCTTGTTTATCACCATAATACTCATGTCGCATGCCATTACCTTTGCTCCGCTTGCCTTACCATGCAGGTAAGGGTCTCCCCGTTTACCATATAGCTCTGGTTTATCAAACTTCCTGCAAACCTCATAACAATAAGCCCTAGCAGCTTCTATTGCGATGGCCATGTCTGCTATTATGCCAGCATGCATAGAGTGCTCCCGAATCGGTTTTCCTCCGGCTTTTCTATCCTTTAGGTAGTCTATAACAAGCTCAAGACATGCCTGAGCAGGCCCTATAACCATGGGACCACTCAATAATCGCGCCATTGCTAAAGCTTCCTGCCAGAGTTCAGCATCCTTTCCCGGCCCGGCAGCGCGATATCGCTTAGGCACTCTAACATTATCATAGCGCATATGACAGTTGGAATCCGTATATATCATACCCATCTTAAACTTGGGCCGACTTATGGAGAGCCCTTTAACATCTCTAGGATGATATATAAGTGCAATTCCATTCAGTCCCTGGCTCGGGTCTGTGGTACAAACTGTCATAAAATATTGAGCCTCTCCGGCGCCGCTCGGCCATAATTTCTCACCGTTAATTACCCATTCATCACCTTCGAGCCTAGCAGTCGTTCTTAGCGTGCGACCTTCTTGCGTAGGGTCGACAATGTTAGCACCGCCACCAGGTTCTGTCATGGCTAAGCAAGCGTGAACCAGTGTGTCACCACAATACCTAGAGCCGAAATCCCTTAGCACATCCCAATTAGGAGTGTTTATAGCAGCAAGGAAAACCCAACATGGTAAGAGTATATCTAGGTGTACTCCGCAGTCACCGCGCGTCATCTCTTCTATTACTGGATAAAACCACTCCGCTACGAGAGGCATTCCTAAGCCTCCTATCTCCTCCGGGAATGTTGGCTTGTGCAATCCGAACTCCACAAACCCCTGTTGCACTTCGGCTTTCGTTCTTATTGCCAATTCCTCATCTAGATGGATCCCCCCTTCCAAGTCAAGGCGACGTGGTATCACCTGCTCATCGACATAATCCTGAATTGCTGCTGACAGAAGCAAGTCTCCCTCCGGAATCCCCAAATATTTTTTCCTTAGCTCATCTAAGTCAGCCATGATACCTTCCCTCCAATCTCATAATTGACTACTCCGTGCTTTGTTTTTAGACCTTTAGTTTTTGTCTAAACTCCTTAACTTTGGCCTTATATTTATTCAATTCTTCAGGGGATAACTCATCAGGCCATATAACTCCCCCTCGGCCAAAAATGTCGACCACTCTGGACCCACCTGCTGCAGCCTTCAGCATGGCACTGTAGTCGCCTTTTTCTAATCTAATATCGCCATTCATAAAGGCTGTCAGAAAATGCACTTGCTTTGTCAGCACCTTTTTCCACATATCATAGGTTGCTGATAGCACCCAGTCAGCATTTTTACCTTCCTCCTCGGGAACGAATTTACCCTCTTTCAGTTCCCCTGCCTCAAGATAATTGACGATGTAAATATCAGAGTCTATACCGTACCTTGGTTCTGCTATGAAGCGGAATGCTTGACCGCCACTTATCATTCTAAATGCGCGCTGACAACCAGGGTCCTCTTGATATGCCTTTGCTGCGCGCTGCTGCCATTCAGGTGTCAAAACATATTTACTCATTATTACTTCTCCTCCTTTTGTTTAATTCAATGCCTTTAGATAAGTTCCAAGCGCCCTTTCTTCGATAGGTAAAAATATGGTGTTAAAAGGCCAAAGAAGGGGGTAACCGGAACTACTAAATCCACAGAGATCCTCATTGTCCGCTTGTCACAAAACTGAATTTTAGTATCCCAAGCTGTCTAATATCTGCTTCATCCTAGCTTTATACTCCTCCAATCTCTCAGGTGGCATTTCATCAGGCCATTCTGTGTCAACTTTGTAGAAGTTGTCGATTAATGCTGGTGCTCTTGAACCTAGCGATATGAGCGTTCGCGCATCACCTTGCTCCAATTTCACATTTCCCCACATAAATTGAGCCATGAAGCTCTCTTTCTTCTGTATGAGTTTCTTCCACAAATCAGGCGGTGCACTAACGATGAAATCTGATCTCCTTCGCGCCTCCTCTGGGCTGATGAGGCGAGTGCTATCATCATCCTGTAGGACTGCGTCCTCAATATGACTTGCAAAGTAAATATCCTTTTCTAGGCCGAATTTTCCGTCTGCTAGGACGTGGTAAGTGAAAAAATAGCTCCACCCCTTAAAAAACTTGCTTTGATTATCTGGATTGGCTCGATAGTTCTCTGCTACGGCCTTAAGCCATTCCGGCATTGGATACGGTACCACTTTTCACCTCCCAGATTTCTCAAATTTAACTAAACTGATGCTTTACAAAGCTCGCTTGATTTCGGGCTCGCCCCGTAACTTGACAATTTCCTGCTCCTTCGCCTTCTCGATTTCCTCTTCCCTTAATGCTCTCTTGAAAATTTTCTGTGTCGCAGTCAAAGGCAGGTCATCTCTAAATTCAATGTATTTGGGAACAGCGTAAGGAGCGAGTCTCTCTTTGCAATACTCAATAATATTCTCAGCGTTTAACTTGCCCTTGTATTCTTCCTTCGGCCTAATAAAGACCTTTATCCTCTCACTTCCTGAGCGGTCAGGGTCTGGAATTCCTACTGCCGCAGCCATAGCTACTCCGGGATACTTGAATAAAACATCGTCAATTTGTGTAGTGTAGACTTTATAACCAGAAACATTTGCCATATCCTTAACACGGTCTTCAATGACAAAGTATCCCTTTTCATCCATTCTCCCAATATCACCAGTGCGAAGCCAGCCATTCGCCAATCCGCTGCCAGGTGCAGGCCAATAACCTTTCATCAATTGTGGACCACGAACTAGAATTTCACCACTTTCACCCGCATTAAGCTCCTCATCCGTCTGGGGGTCGACTATCCGTACCTCCGTATCGGGCACAGGAACTCCAATTCCATATGTCACTTCACCAACGAAGCCAGTGATTCTGGAGAAACATGAGGGATTCATGTGGGTAACCGGCCCACACTCCGTTAAACCGTAACCCTCTGTCACCGGCATCATAATATCTCTCAGGATAGCGTCGAAGACCTCACTGGGGAGCGGAGCTGCACCTGACACAAGCATAACCGGTAGTCTCCCAATCTTCCTTTCAGCTATCCTCATAAGGTGGGTGGGAACAACAGATACTATCAATGGGCGGTACTCTTTCATGAGATTGACAATTTGGTCCGTATCTCTAGGGTCTGAGACTAAAAAGATTTGTAGACCCCAGGCAATAGCAGACAGCGCTGAAAGGTGTCCATATGCATGAAATAAGGGAACAGCTACCTCTATACCCGCCTTCCCCTTAACCCCACGCTCTAGAGGGGATAACATCCATAGTAGCCCCTGGAATACATTAGTCACAAGGCTATAATGAGTTGACATCACACCTTTTGGTATCCCTGTGGAACCTCCGGTGAAGGCAAGGCAAGCTAGATCCTCCGCGGGGTCAATCTCGATGTTCGGAGGGCTTGGTTCGTATTCGGCTAGCAAGTCCCTAAACTGGTAAGCGCCAGGTATCTCTCCTCTCTCAGGTGGTTTTATAGAATACTCCATGTGCGATGTAACTATTATGTGCTTAAGCTTTAGCTTATCCTTTATTGAATTGATCAGATCGATAGCCTCTACTGAACAAATGACTAACTCTGCTTCTGACTCGCCTATTTCGTATTCTAAGTCAAGAGCCCTGTGTAATGTGCTACAAGGAACATGAACACCACCCGCTTTTGAGATAGCAAAATCGGCTATGAGAAATTGTGGGCAATTTTGGAGTACTGTGGCCACTCTGTCCCCCCTTTTTACACCCAAATCCACGAGAGCATGAGCCAGTTTATCCGTATAAAGTTTTAGCTCACCATATCTTATTTCCCTCCCCAGAAACCGAATGGCCACGTTGTTGGAATACTCGGCCGCTGAATTATCTAGGATCTTGTGCAATGGCATTCTAGGGTATGGTTCTAGCGAGGCCTTCAGCGGATACGGACCTACCTTATAACTATTTAGCCAAGGTTTGTCGCTTGCTTTTACTATCTTTCTTTCTTCTGTCATTGTCTTGCTTCTACCATATGTCAGTAATAAATTCCTCTAATCCTAACTCTCTAAGCTTTTCACGAGTAGGCTTGCCAGAAGCTTTATCCCATCCTCTCAGCTCATAGTACTTATCCAACATTTGGGATAAATTCTCGTTTACTTTGCCCTGGGCTGGCCCCTCAGGTAACGGCTCTTCCAGTAGGCGCGGAGGCAACGTGTCATCCGCCCTAGTCAATCCTTCCCTTACATTGAAAACCCTAGCGAGGTTATAAGCTATTTCACCAACCCTAGATAAATCTTCATAAGTGAATGTTCGGCCGAGACAATGTTCCACCAAGACTACCCATTCTTTTGAATCTAGACACATCCCCATAAATTTACATGCCCCGAGTGTATCAAGAGCCGTTAACACGTTTTCTAGGTCAATTAAGACATGAATCTCTTCGGGATCAGCTACAAATGCATCCTTTATCTTACTATCCGGAATAACAAGGAAGGGGATGTCAAGAAAGGCGGGGGCTTGTATATAGCCTGTCATATGATCACCACCCCTGTTGGCAACTGCGTATGCTAATCCGGTTATCTGAGCAGCTCTAGAATCGTAAGCTGGAAGTTCTAATCCTTTAACCTGCATAGCAAATCTTTCTGATCCCTTGCCTAACCTCTGTGACGCTTTTCTTGTCCCTTCAGCCAGTAAATCACCTACGCCTTCTCTTTTAGCTATCTTATGTACCAATTCTATCATTACTTCGGAGTCACCGAAGTTCAACTCTAGCCCATCTGTGTCCGATTTGGTCAATATCCCCTTCTCATAACATTCCATAGCAAAGGCTATAACACTCCCAGCTGAGATTGTATCTAATCCATAATCATCGCATAGATAATGCGCCATTGTAATCGCTTCCAAATTATCGACAAAGCATTGACCGCCGAAGGTTCCAACACTCTCATACTCCGGCCCTTCTCCCCTTTGACCTTTATATTTGCCACTCCTAATTTCGCTCACTCTTCCACACCTAAGTGGACAAGCAAAGCATCCTTTTGGCTCTACAAGGACCTCATTGCTAAGAGCTAATGCGTTTATTTTTTCAATGTTTGGGAAAACGCCAGTTTGCCAGTTTTTCGTCGGGAACCCCCCTCTCACCTCTACCAAATCAATAGCAGTATTTGTACCGAACGATTCGAGTGTTATCTTTAGCATGGATTGGTCGAGGAAATCGAATTGCTTCTTGGCCACTGCCCCGTAATCAGCTGGATTTGCAATCTTAATGGGCTTCCTTCCATATGCAGCAACAGCCTTGACCCTCTTTGAGCCCATCACAGCTCCCGCACCACATCTTCCCGCCGCACGGTGAATGTCACTCATAAGGCTGGCATATTTCACTTGATTTTCACCAGCTTCTCCAATACAAGCAATGTTAAACTTTTTTCCTAGTTCTTCCTTGAGCAGTTCCGTAGTCTTGGAAACGCTTTTACCCCACAAATGTTTTGCGTCCCTGAGTTCAGCTTTATCCTCCTCCACTAGAAGATAAACGGGTTCTTGCGAAATACCTTCGAAAATAATCCCATCGAAGCCCGTTCTTTTGAAATCTACTCCAAAAAAGCCACCTACATTCGATTGTGCCCAAAACCCTGTCAAAGGAGATTTAAAAACCCAGTTATATCTTCCTGTACTAGGAGCAACAGTTCCTGTCAAAGTTCCTGCCATTAACACGAGCCTGTTTTCAGAACCCAGGGGATCCGCTCCCTTAGGGGTCTCACGATAAAGATAGTAAGTTGCTAACCCAGCCCCAGATAGGAACTTATCAATAAGGTTTTCGGGGATATCTTCCTGCGAAACCTTACCCTCTGATAAATTCACCCTTAGAAGTCTGCCGAAAGAACCGTATATCACGTCACTAACTCACTAACTCAATTACCAATCTATACGAACAACGAGTGATTATCAATTCTCTGAAACTTTGCTAGTGTGCCACTGAGCTGATATTCCACTCTGCTCTCGGCTATTCGCCAAACCGCAACCCTGTACTGCTTGATATAATATTTCAAATATGCCAGTGCATTTGAAAAATCTTTTCTAAAAATGTATCATAAAATTGTGATTTTGTCAAGACATCCCGATGTAACAAAAACTTTTTTACAAACAGGAGTTTTTTGCTTATATAGATGTCAGGTTTTTCACTATCACCCTCCACAATGGTTACGGTAGAATATAAACAAAGCAGAAAGTATATGTAATCAAATGGTTGAAATAGTGAATTTAGCCAAGAAATAGTTGTCATCAAATTTAATTTCCTTGAGCAATACACGATGAGGTAGGTGGCATTTTGATTGATGAAATTGATAAACGTTTGATCTTAGAGCTTCAGAGAAATGGGCGTTCTAGCTACAGTGATATGGCGCTGAAACTAGGATTAAGTGTGACAACGGTATACAGGCGCGTGCAAGGATTACTAAACGACGATGTAATCAGGATCACAGCTGTGCCGAACCCGTCTAAGATCGGGGATGAAACAATAGGCTTAATGGGTATTAGCGTTGATTTGGCTAAGATTGACGAGGTTTGTGCCAAGTTGGTCACATATGATTATGTACATTTTGTGGGGGTATGTTTTGGACGCTTCGATGTAGTAATCTTGGTACACGTCGCTTCTACTGAATTTTTGAGTGAATTCATCAAAAACGAAGTCTCTTGCATAAATGGTATCCAGAAAGTTGAGACCTTGTATGTTACCGAGCTGAAGAAACGAACTTACGGCTGGCTTTCCGAAAGCGAGACTTCGCCAGATGTTCCATCATCCGACAGCAATCCTAAACCATCCAGGAAAATGCGAAGAATATTGGACGGGTCGAAATAGATAATGAAATGATCAAAACGACAAGAGTGAAGAAAATAGAACCAAGAATCATTGGTTTGGAGAACTATCAACCATTGCCGATGGTTTATCATCTAAGACACGCGATTTTGGACAAGGTGAAAAAGAGAGAAGACCACTTTCCGGAAATTCAGGGGAGGCAAGAGGTGAAGAAGGATGTCTTGAGGGCATTGTTATCTGGTTCCCACCCCTACCTGGTTTCTGAAGAAGGAACTGGCAAGACTAGATTAGCCAAGTCGCTAACCAAGTTGTTACCACCGATTCCAGTAATAAAGGGCTGTCCTTATAATGATGATCCATGGTGGCCTAAAAGTCTTTTGTGCCCAAGATGTCGGATGAGTCAAGATCCACAAGAAGAGTACGGCATCGAGTTACTTCCTGGTGAAAGGCGATTCTCTAGAATTCAAGGAAATGAATATACTAATGAAGCTAAACTTTTGGGCATAAAAGATATTCAGGCAATTGCTCATGGGAAGAGCCCATCTGACCCGCAGGTCTTCAGCGGTACTGGTGTGTTCAAGGCCAATCGAGGGGTCCTTTTTGTTGATGAACTGCCAGCCATTAGGACTAAAGTTCAAGTTCTTTTGCATCCGATTTTGGAAGAAAAAAAGGCTGTGCTAGAGGAATACAACTGGGGATATCCTCTAGACTTAGTCCTGATTGCTACCGGAAATCCTCAAGGTTTTGCTCATATCAACGAAGTCCCTCGACCGCTGCTTGATAGATTAGAGCTGATTTACGTGGACTTACCTGAAGAGGAAGTAGAAAAGGATATTATTCTGCGAGAGAAATTCAGCATTAGAGATTCTCGGGCGGCTAACAAGGAGCAGAAGCTTTGGACTTATCCAACCCCAAAAGAATTGGAAAGAAGGGTCATAGCTCCTTGGTGGACTCTTGACTTAATAAATGCAGCTGTTCGGCACAGTCGAATTTGTCGCTGGCTAGAAAAAAGGGCCTCAATTAGAGGAACTATAAAGGCATTGGACCATACCTATGCCTCGGTTGAATTGGAAAGCCGTGATGTGGCAAATCTAAAAGACGCTTACGATGGATTGAGATTGGCTCTGCGAAGCCGACTAGGATTAAGAAGTGACTTAGTTGATCTTGATAGCCCCAAAAAGACCCTAGAGAAAATTGATCGGGTCGTTGAGGATTTGCTTTGGAATGCCGTGGAAAATTTTGATTTTAACTATGAGGCAGATAAGGAGGCGGTGGCTAATGAGCTGACCTCTCTATTCTCTGCTGGACTGGATAACCTGACATTGAAGCTTCGGGAGTGTGAGGAGTTAAGCAGAGCTCTAGAACAAATAAAAAATATGGCTAAAGACAGAATGAACCCTAACCTTAGTGATGCCGAAAGACATTTGTATGCTTACCCAGAGAAAGCGAGCTGCAAAGTGCAAGAGGAGTATAGTCTTTCTGCTTTGGAGACTATTGCCAATGTGGCTTGGCACAGAGGGGTGATTAATGAGGGATTAGTTGAAGGGAGAGTTTTCCTTCCCAAAAGGATAAAGACGGGAGATTTATAAACAGGACAGCGAAAGTGGAATACATCTGCCGAAGATGCGTGTATAAGGAGTCGGAGAGACAGAAGATCTTGAATGAAATTGCTCACTGTCGGGATCGCTCTATTCAAAACTTAGTTTCGCAAACGAGATATGGAATGTTAGGTTTAAGAGCGAGGACAAAGCAATATGCTAAAGAGCGATCAGGCAAGCAGGCAAAAGAACAAGCTGAATATCGAGAGAAGCTGAAACAATACGAAGAGGAACTTTCATATCAGGTGATGGAAAAAATTCTGGAGGGTGAGGAAGTCAATCGACTGGTAGACATGATAACTAAAGACAAAGTTAGAGAAAGGCTGCAACGCCGAGTCAGAGAACTGATGTCTCAGACCCAGGAATTGACCGAGCAAGACTTGCTGGATTTGCTGCAAGATCATATCGAGCAAGGAGATATTGACCTTCACGGGGAGACAATCAAAATAACACCCAGAGGAGCTAGGAAATTGGCCAGAAATGTTTTGGCAAGAGTTCTGGAAAAGTTGGACTCCAAAGAAATTGGCCCCCATCAGGTAGAAGAATCAGGTTATGGTGTAGAATTTTCAACCAGCTCGAGGAAATATGAGCTGGGAGATGAGTATAATAGGATTGATTTCGAAGCGACTCTTCTTAATGCCTTAGGAAGAAACGCGGGCCAGAAAGAGATTTCATTGGAGACCGAAGACTTTCAGGTTCATGAAGGAGTCCATCAAACCAAGATATTAGCCGGCCTACTCATTGACGAATCTAGTAGCATGACTGGAGATAAAACCGGCGCGGCCATTGATACGGCCCTAGCCTTAGCTGAACTGATAACAAGAGAGCCGAAAGATCTTCTCAAGGTTTACCTGTTTTCTGATCGGGTTAGGAAGATCCAACCTTATGACATCTTAAATACTCGTTTCGCTGGTGGCAGTACGGATATAAGAGCAGCAATGAGAGCATTTAGAAGGGGAACGGCTAACGAGAAGGGAGATAAGCAGGCCTACCTGGTAACCGACACGGAGCCTAATACTCAAGACAGCCACTACCTTGGATTTGAACGAGCAATTGTTGGGGTGGTTCAAGAAGCTTTAGCTTATCGGCAGGCAGGAATCACTCTGAACATCATCATGTTGGATGAGACTCCTAGATTAAAGGAGCTAGCCTCGATTCTGGCGAAAAGGAATCTAGGTAGAGTTTTTTACACTTCTCCTCAAAGGCTAGGCGAGCTGGTAATCGAAGATTATATAACGAGCAAAAAGAAAGCCTATAAGAGAGGCTAGGAGAATGATGCTAACAGCTCGATTGTCTGCGATTTCGGCGCACATATATAATTAATCAGATCTGCCACTGAACTCAGCATATAGGAATGAAGGAGTGGAATGGCCGTGATAGTGTCACTAAGCACTTAAAATCCGCCAGTTGTAGGCAGGTCAAATGCCGCCACCGGTAGGTGACCACAAGATACTACATTTTGTTTCCCCGGTCAAGGCTTCCTCTGCCTGCTTGCTGCGCAGTTCTCTTCGATTATGCATCCGGTAGCTCCTTCCCTGTAGCCTGATAACCTCGGCATGGTGCAGGAAACGGTCCAGGATAG
>Ga0194112_10003280_pt1 | contig 22618 bp, 20 predicted proteins | sample TA2MahC400mmetaG_FD_146191 | JGI IMG/M metagenome (GOLD analysis project Ga0194112, IMG submission 146191) | Freshwater microbial communities from Lake Tanganyika, Tanzania - TA2015016 Mahale Deep Cast 400m | ecosystem: Environmental > Aquatic > Freshwater > Lake | place: Tanzania: Lake... | reverse complement strand
TTGAGATAGCTGTTCTCAGGGTTGAAGTAGTCCGTCTCATTGCCGACAAAGCCAAGCTTCCGGAAGAGAACCTCATTGAGTGCATCAACGGCGACACCGGGGCCTGGGCATCGACCCATGAGATGCTGCACCCTGTCGGACCAGTCGTCCAGTTGAGCCTTGAACCCTTCAACGTTGGTGCGGGGATAGCTTGTAAGAGTGAACTTCCAGACCCCTTCCTCGAGATCGAAGTGCTCACCTTGGGATAGCACAAAAGAAAGGAACTCGTCGTCGCGCCGGTCAGCTTCGCATCTGTCGACCGTCTCGAGCACCCGGCGGCGGATGACCGGATCGGGGTGCCGGGTATTGGCCGCGAGGAACTCCAGCCCTGTTGCGCCCGCCGACAGGATGTGCCTTCTGATGGTCTCAACCACGGAGGAATCTTCGTCCCCAAGAAGGCTGAGCATCGCCTGGAGCTGCAATGGGGAAAAACTCCGTTTATGGGGTGCCTGCGAGTCCATGAACGGTGAGGAAGGTGCCCCTTGTAAACCCATCGCGAGGGGAGGTCCGGGGGGCTTTCCAATGAAAAAGGCAGACCTTTCGGTCCGCCTCGCTTTAGAAAACCAGTCCGGATCAACCCTCGTTGGTGGGCGGGGAAGATGGATCAGATCCCTCGGCCGGGCTGGCTTGGGAAGTCGATTCCTCAGCGGAGTCCGCCGTGGAACCCTCGGGCTGCTGCTCACGCTCTTCCATGGCAGCTTTCCGACTGAGACGAACCCGGCCCTTTTCGTCGATGCCGAGGCACTTCACGGTGATCTCATCGCCCATCTGGACGATGTCTTCGACCTTCTTCACCCGGAAGTTGGCCAATTCGCTCACATGGACGAGGCCCTCGGCTCCCGGTGCAAACTCTACGAAGGCGCCGAAGTCTTTGATGGAGACCACCTTGGCACGGTAGATCTTCCCGGGCTCGGCAGCGGCAGCGGCACGGGCCTTATCCTCAGGGGAACCCTGCTTGGGTCCGCGGGCCGGCCTCGAGGAGCCCTCGGTCTCACCGCCGGCTTCACCCGACGAAGCTTCGCCTCGCGGAGCGCGTTCCCGGCGTTCACCTCGCTCGCCCCTTCCTCCTCGCTGAGGACGCTCAGGGCGCTCAGCTTTTGCAGCGGGCTCGGAGTCGTCGGACGGAGGGATCTCTCCGCGTTCCTCCATGGCAGCCTTGCGGCTCAGCTTCACCCGTCCCTTGTCATCCACACCGATGCATTTCACCCAGATCTCATCTCCGACCTTGATGACGTCCTCTGGGCGGTTGACGCGCTTGTTGGAGAGCTCACTGACATGAACCAGTCCGTCTTGTCCCGGCAGGACTTCGACGAAAGCACCAAATTCCTTCAGGGTGACAACACGTCCGAGGTAGATCCTGCCGATCTCGATCTCAGCACCAATGGCTTCGATCTCCTTCTTGGCGATCTCCATGCCCTCCGCGGACACGGAAAAGATCTTAACCGTTCCGTCGTCCTCGATATCGATCTCGCAGCCCGACTCATCAACCAGACGCTTGATGTTCTTGCCGCCGGGTCCGATGAGCATGCCGATCTTCTCAGGGTTGATCCGCATGACGGTGATCCGAGGGGCGTACTTGGAGAGCTCGGTCCTTGGCTCTGCAATCGTCTCCGCCATGTGCTTGAGGATCTCCAAGCGGGCGGTGTAGGCCTTCTGGACAGCTTCGGCCATGATCGACAGCGGAAGTCCCTTGAGCTTCAGGTCCAACTGGAACCCGGTGATACCCTTCTCGGTTCCCGCGATCTTGCAGTCCATGTCGCAGAATGCGTCCTCCCACCCGATGATGTCGGTCAGGAGTTGGTATCGGCTGATGGCGTCGTCTGAACCATACTCGGTACAGATGCCGATGGAGATGCCGGCGACGGGGCGCTTCAACGGAACTCCGGCATCCATGAGAGCCAGGGTCGCTCCGCAGATCGAGGCCATCGAGGTGGAGCCATTGGACTCCATGATCTCGGCAGTCACACGGACTGCGTAGGGGTATTCCTCCACCGGAACCATCGGACGCACGGAGCGCTCGGCGAGGGCTCCATGGCCGATCTCACGACGGCCTGGACCAGAGATGCGGCCGGTCTCGCCGACGGAGAAATTGGGGAAATTGTAGTGCAGAAGAAACTGCTTCTTTGTCTCCCCGCCGGTGTAGGCATCGAACTCCTGGATGTCGTCACTGGTTCCAAGGGTGGCAATGCACACAGCCTGGGTCTCACCGCGTTGGAACATGGAAGACCCGTGGGTCCTGGGCAGGAATCCCACCGCGCTGTTCAGAGGGCGGACAATGTCGAAACCACGGCCGTCAAGGCGCTTGCCGGAATCCAGGATCAGGGTCCGAACCGCCTCCTTCTGGAGATAGTATTGGGCATCCTTGATCACGAACTCCGTCACCTTGTCCGCACCGAACTTCTCCACGAGTTTTGCGCCGACATCGGCAAACACTGCGTTGACAGCCGCCTCACGGGCTAGTTTCTGGGGCGTCAGCAGGGCGGGCACGACCCGGGTTCCTGCCAGAGATTTGGCAGCGGAGAGAATCTCCTCGGGGACGACCTTGACATTGATCTGGCGTTTGGGTTTGCCGATCTTCGCAGCAAGCTCCTTCTGGGCATGGATCAGGGGTTGAATCGCCTCCTGGCCGAAGCGCAGAGCCTCGATGAAGTCGGCATCGTTGATTTCCTTCGCAGACCCCTCGTACATCACCACGTCGTGGTCATTGCCGACATAGATAAGTTCGAGATCCGAGTCGATCTGCTGGTCATGGGTGGGATTCGCAATGAATTTTCCGTCCACACGGCCGACACGCACGGCGCCGATCGGGCCTGCCCATGGGATATCCGAGACCATCAGGGCCGCAGAGGCAGCCACGATGCTGAGGATGTCGGGATCATTCTGTCCGTCCGCTGAAAGCAGCACGGTCTGGACTTGGACCTCGTTGTACCAGCCCTTCGGGAACAATGGTCGGATTGGCCGATCGGTAAGTCGGCAGGTAAGTATTTCTTTCTCTGTGGGGCGACCTTCCCGTTTGAAATAACCGCCGGGGAATTTACCGGCGGCGGACGCCTTCTCACGGTAGTCCACAGTCAAGGGAAAGAAGTCCTGCCCCTCCTTGGCCTTGGTGGCTGCTACGGCAGCCGTAAGGATGACGGTCTCTCCGAGTTGGACGGTCACAGAACCGTCGGCTTGTCGGGCATAGCGGCCGGATTCAATAATGATATCCTGGCCACAAACGTTAGCGATAACTTTTTCTAGCATATGCGGATGCGCTTGGCGTTCCGCGAGAGATTTCAGTCAACCGCCCCGACCCGTTTTGGAACTAGGGTCTCCGAATCGGGGTCGCTGAGTGAAATCGCCCGTGGAGGCGGACGCGCTGTATTGCGCGCGACCTATTGGGTTTCACGTACTGGCCCCTCAAGGCGACCGGATCACGCTGGCTGCGGTGCCGACCTCTCAAGGAGGGTGAAGGGCCAAAAGCCGAAGCCGGGCAGGTGCCCGGCTTTACGAATCACTTCCTCAATTTCAACTTCTTGGTGAGCGCTTGATAACGGCACTCATCCTTATTCTGCAGGTAGTTCAGCAAGCGGCGACGCTGGCTGACCAGAATCAACAGACCGCGGCGAGAGCCGTGATCACGATTGTTCTTCTGCAGATGTTCGGTAAGGTTGTTGATGCGGCTCGTCAGCAACGCGACTTGGACTTCGGGCGACCCCGTGTCTTTGTCGTGAGTGCGATGCTCGCTGATGGTTTTAGACTTGGCTTCCATGATGATTTCGGTGTCGGGCAGCAAACCACCGCCCCGTAAACGTCCGTCAATCGAAGTGGGGAGAATGGCAGATCAGGATCGCTTGTGTCGAGGCTTTGTTTTGTGTCGATCGGCTCGCGTTGCTTTCTCCGACTCCCGAGGTGTAGGGAATCCAACACCAGCCGTGGGGATCAAACGCTGGGTCATAATCCAGCCTGGATGCCGGTCCTTTGAGTGCTGTTTTCAAACCCAAGTCGTCCTTGATGGCAGACGACCCCTCGGTATGGATCGTTGTCGACCAACAGGTTGCCGTCCAGGTCCAGATGGTCGGCGAGGCTGGCAAGGTGGGCCGCCGCAGAGATAAGGACAGAACTCTCAATCATACAGCCAATCATGGTCTTCAGTCCCTGCGCCCGGGCGGCCTCTAGGGCCGACTTGGCTGCCGTCGCACCACCAGTTTTCACAAGCTTCACATTCACCCCATGGAACCCTTGGGCGACCCGCACGGCATCGGTGGCGTGTTGATAGGATTCGTCGGCGAAAATGGGAAGGGGAGACCGATCCCTCAGCCAACGGGTGTCCGCTTCTGAGGTGCTGGTGGGCATCGGTTGCTCGACAAATTCCACACGGCCATCCGCGGCCAGCCACTCAATGGTCTCGAGGGCCTGCTCCCGTCGGGTCCATGCTGCGTTGGCATCGACGCGAATAATTTTGTCGGGAGCTGCGTTCCGCACTGCTTGGAAGGTCGCCTGGTCATTGGAGCCTCCCAGCTTGACCTTCAGAATCGGCATGGACTCTGCCTCCCGGGTCTTTGTTGCCATGACCTCTGGCTCGTCGATGCCGATGCTGAACGAGGTGACAGGTCCAGGATTCGGGAAGCTCAGGTCTAGAAACGCATGGAGAGGGATTTCCGCCGCCTTGGCTGCCCCATCCAACAAGGCCAGGTTCACGGCGCACTTCGCGGGAAAGTTTCCAGATCCGACCGATTCAAGGTACTCCATGCTCCCGGGGATGTCGTCGAACGACAGTCTTCGGATGTCGATCTGTCTCAAAAACCGGCTTACCGTCTGATGGGACTCTCCGTATTGACTTGAGGGGGAGGCCTCTCCGAGCCCTGTTCGACCAAGAAAATCGGAAAGTTCCGCGAATATGACGGGGTAAACCGTTCTGCCGCCGCCTTGGCCGAGATTATTTGCGATGGTCCAACGATGGCGGAGAGACAGGTCGAATCTCCGAGAGGCCAACTTGGTGATGGGGTGCTTGGATGCCATGTCTCCTTTTCTCGTTCTCCTAGGTAGGGGTGGTTCCGGGATTCTGCCACCCGCCTCTACACTAGGCAGCCGCTAGCCTGGATGACGTGAACGTCTCGATCATGCTCTGGAAGATGAACCGGCCGTCGGTGGAGCCGAGGAGGGGTTCTGCGGCGCGATCGGGATGAGGCATGAGGCCGGCGACATTGAAGCGGTCGTTGGCGATGCCGGCGATGTTGAGGAGGGAGCCGTTGGGATTGGCCGGGTCACCGACGGTTCCTGTGGCGTCGCAGTACTGCCAGAGGATCTGCCGGTTGGACTGGAGTCTGGAGAGGGTGTCGGGATCGGCGAAGTAGCAGCCCTCGCCGTGGGCGATGGGGATGCGAAGGGGGGTATCCTGGGGGATGGACCGGGTGAAGGGGGTGTTGGGATTGGCGGTCCTGAGATGGACCTGCTCGCAGTGGAAGCGGAGGTCGCGGTTGCGGACCAGGGCGCCTGGGAGGAGTCCGGCCTCGCAGAGGATCTGGAAGCCGTTGCAGATGCCCAGGACCAGGCCGCCCTGGGCGGCGAACTCCTGGACGGCCTGGAGAACGGGACTGAAGCGGGCGATGGCCCCGCAGCGGAGGTAGTCCCCGTAGCTGAAGCCCCCCGGGACGATGACGGCGTCGGCAGGGCCCAGAGCGGTGGACTTGTGCCAGACCAGGGAGCTGGAATGGCCGAGGACACGTGGGGCGTGGAGGCAATCCTGGTCGCAGTTGCTGGCGGGGAACTGGAGGACGGCGAAGTGCATGGCGAGCGGGGAGGGCGGGGAAGGGGTCGGGATCAGTCGACCAGCTCGAGCCGGAAGTCCTCGATGACGGGATTGCTGAGGAAGCGGTGGGCGGCATCGCGGAGGGATTTCTCGGCGGTGGCCCTGTCGGTGCCGAGAGCGAGGTCGATCTCGATGTATTTGCCGACGTGGACGCCGGTGATGCCGGAGTGGCCCATGTGCTCGAGGGCGTTCTGGACGGTTTTGCCCTGCGGATCGAGGACGGCTTTCTTGGGGGTGATGATGATTCTGGCCTTCATGGAGGACGGGAGCAGGGAACCGGATCGTCCCGGCCGGAGGACTTTGGAGGACGAACCCCGGTGTCCGCGAGGCGATTCTAGGGCTGTAGCCTGTGTGCCCTGTACTGCCATGGCGTGGGTACAATGCATGCCTTGTGAATTCTCCGGCTTAGCCCGACTTCCGCAACTCGATCGAGGATTTGACGATTTTCGGGTCTCTGGGCGGATGGAGGGTATCAAAACCCCAATGATTCCGCGTGTTTTTGAGTTCTTGTGGTTCGATTTGCGCTGTAGTGGCGACCGACCCTCTTCCCGTGGGACCCCCGAAAATGGGAGGGTTTGGTCGTGTTCCTCAAGTGCAGCACCCGACGCAAGGACGGCAAAACGCATCGCTCCTGGTCGATCGTCGAAAGTCATCGCTGCTCCGACGGGCGGGTTGCCCAGCGACATGTGCTCTACCTTGGGGAGATCAACGATTCGCAGCGTCTGGCCTGGGAAAAATCCATCGCCGTCTTCGATCAGGAGCGTGGCCATCAACGGCAGATCGCCCTGTTCCCCGAGGATCGAAAACCCGATCCCGGCGGAGCCGAAGCGCTCAGCCTTCGCCTGGATCAACTCAGACTGGAAAACCCCCGCCAGTGGGGTGCGTGTTGGCTGGGGGATCAGCTGTAGCAGACCCTGAACCTGGACCGGTTCTTTGGCTCCCGACTGGGAGTCAACCCCCGGTTGGTCCAAGACGACACCCTCTACCGATCTCTGGACCGGTTGCTGGAACACAAGGAGGCGCTCTTCAGCCATCTGCGCCAGCGATGGGATGAGCTCTTCAAGGTCCGCTTTGAGGTACTGCTCTACGATCTGACCCGCACCTACTTTGAGTGCGAGGCGCCTGAGGATCCCTCAGATCCACGGCGCTTTGGCTATAGCCGGGACCGGCGAGGCGATTGCGTCCAGGTCGTGGTGGCACTGGTGGTGACCCCGGATGGGTTCCCACTGGCCTACGAGATGTTCCCCGGCAACACCGCGGACAAGACCACCCTGAAGGAGATGCTGCAGACGATCCAAGGACGACACGGGAGGGCCGATCGGATCTGGGTGATGGATCGAGGCATCCCCACCGAGGAGATCCTCACCGAGCTGCGTTCGCAGACCGATGTTCCGGTGCGCTATCTGGTGGGGACACCCAAGGGACGTTTGGGTCGATGCGAGGCCGAGTTGGCGGGCCTGCCTTGGCAGGAGGTCCGCTCCAGGGTGCGTGTAAAGCTGTTGCCCAAGGATGGGGAAGTCTACGTCCTGGCCCAGAGCCAGGACCGAACCTCAAAGGAGCAGGCCATGAGGCGTCGGAAGCTCAAGGCCTATTGGAAGCGACTGAAGGAACTGCAGGCGCAGCAACCGGACCGGGACTTGTTGCTCCGCAAACTCGGTGGTGCCGAGCAAAAGGCCGGAAAGATCACCAAAATGGTCCAGGTGCGGATCTTCCCCCAGGGTGGACTCGAGTTCACATTGGACCGGAAACGTCTGAAGGAAGTCCGCAACCGGGAGGGTCGCTATCTGCTCAGGACCAATCTTGGGAGCGAGGATCCGGCGAGGATCTGGCAGGCCTATATGCAACTGAGCCAGGTGGAGGAGGCGTTCCGAACCCTCAAGGCGATCTGAGCCTGCGGCCGATCTACCACCAGAGAGCCGATCGGATCGAGGCCTACCTCTTTGTGGCCTTCCTGGCCTACTGCCTCTCGGTGAGCCTGCGCCAACAGCTCAAGCGGGTTGCCTGGGGACTCACTCCTCGGGCAGTCCTGGAGAAGATGGCGACACTTCAGATGATCGACGTCCGAATCCCCACGACGGATGGCAGGGAACTGCTGCTGATCTGCAGAACCGAGCCCAACAAGGATGCTGCCCTGATCCTCAGCCACCTGGGCCTGGATCTGCCACCTCAACCTCCCCCGAAGATCCAAGCCCTTAAACCCACACCCATGTCGTGGCGACCTTTGGAGTCCCAGACTCCACTTCAGGCCCAAAGATCAAAACCCCGCCTGCCAAACTCGCCCAGTTGCGGAAGTCGGGCTCGGTGATTCGTGGCTGGCCGTGCCCATAATCGTCAACAGGGGTCTGCCCTGCGGTTTTGATTTGTTGGGAACAAGGACCAATCGATCCGCGCCCGCTTGATTGGGGCAGAGACAATGGCGTTGCGCTTTGGCTGGGCCAGAACATCGGCCTGCTCTGATCGTAAGCCGATAGAGGGAACCCGGGGTAGGAAAGAGTCCTGGATGAATGCCGCGACGCTCTGGAAGGGGCGCCCCTCGCCCCGAACGTAGGTATCAGGATGAGTGAACGCTGTTCTTACCTTGATCGCAGGGGTCACTGCACTGGGAATGTCGCTTGTTAAGGGATACCGCCGAGATAGTCTGAACTCGAAGGGCGGTTCTGAAGAACGACCTAGCCCGATAAATGCTACCCATCTATTCGCATGAACGAAAAAGCAACATGGTCACCTCTGCGGGATTTGAGTCGCCATCCCATGGCAGGTCTAATCGCCTTGGGTCGGGGCATGGGCCTCAGTCTTTCCTTGGGAGGTGGTCTCACCGCAGCCTCCGCTCAGGGGTATTTCCCCACTGTGAACCCTTTTGTTTCGAGCTCTGACTCGAATCCCCAAGCTGGCACCTACAAGCCAGGAACGGTGATCCTTCCCCAGTCGTCAGGGGTCACGGGGAGCGGAGCGCCACGGGACTACAACATCAAGATGGGACCAGTGTTTGCAAACTTCACCGCGGGGACCATTTTCACCTACCAGAGCAACTTCAACCAAGTTGGATCCGGGGGTGCGGCCGCGCAATCCTTGTTGACCATCGGTCCCTCTGTTGGGATGACCCTTGAGTACCAGATTTCAGACACTGCTCTACTTCAACTTGGCACCGGCATCTCATACCAGACCAGTATTGGTGGATCTCAGTATGACCAATTGGCGATTTCACCAAATTCGAGTATCTCATACCAATTCTCGATCGACGCAGTAAGGATCACTGTTCAAAACAACATCTCAACGGCCAACCAAGCGACTATCGATCCAACTATTAGCGGAACTGGTCTTTCTTCACTCATGGAGTTCAACCGGTTGTTCAACACGAGTGGGCTTACCATCGCTTGGCCGGGAATGAAAAACACCACAGTCTCCGCCGGCTACTTTTATCTCCTTAATACGAGCATTGGAAAAGACAATTTCCAGCAATTTGATTCTGGGATGCACCAATTTACTCTTTCAGCAATACATCAACTTGGACCCGCTTTGGCAATTGGTGTCGTTGGTAATGGCATGATCCTTAGTTATGATTCAACCTCCGTAGTGACTCAGCAAGGCGCTTCATTGATCAATAGTTCAGCTCCAATCCAAAACGGAAGCTCAGGTTGGTCAGTGGGTCCGAGCATTGAATGGTCAGTGACCAAATCAATTTCTGCTTCAGCAACAATAAGCTACAACAACCAACAATTTGACCGAAATGGATTGGTTGGGGACACTTCTAACTTTAGTGGCATAACCCCAACATTATCGATTTCGCATCGGTTGAATCAATCATTGACGCAAGCGATTAACGGGGCAAGGCAAGCGAATGGTGGCAACGGCAGTAACTTCACCGAGACTTACACAGCAGGTTATTCTCTGAGTTATAATTTCAGGAACGCGGCGTCCATTCGTCTCGGTATTGGCTTCAACCGCTTTGCACAATCAAATGCTGGATTCGCCTATGTCCCCTACGACCCGGCAAGCCCACCCCCAAATTATCTCTATATCAATGAAAATGGGGTCGCTGTCGTTCCACTAACCTCCGCCCAAAAAGGTCAGCAATATACTGCCACGCTTTCAACGAGCTACCCGATAACCCAAACACTTATTGCAGGTGTTTCTTATGCCTACATCGAGAATCACCTCAATCAAGATTTCTCGATTCAATCCGGGACGGGATCGCTTAACTTTGGGGGATATCAGACCCACGCAGTAATCTTATCCCTTGCATACAAGTTTTGATCATATGAAAATCCAATTCCCGAAATTGATTCTCTTTTGTATGGCTTTATTGCTTATGGCAAATGGGCAGGACAGTACGGCGGACCTAAAACGAACCAACTCAATTTCAAAGCCTAGAGAGTATCTCTCAACGACTCCAATAAATGCGGGAACGCGAAAATTCAAGCCCGGGGACTCTTTTATCTACGCCATTAAAGAAGATCCCGCAAAGGGTGGAGGAGCAGTTCATACAATCAAGGTCAATGACGCTGGCGAAGCGATCTTTCCGGTGAGCACTGACACTAAGCTTTACGTGAAGGTGGATGTCACCGCGTTAACATTGGGGGAAATTCGAAGGAAAGTTAAAACTCTCCTCGATGACGAATACTACAACGACGCAACCGTGATACTTGATTTTGTTGGAGCTAATCGGACTCCAAAGGAACTCGAGGTTGCTCCTCAAGTGCAAATCTACGGAGAGATGCAGGGTATTGTTACATTTCGCGAAAATGAAGAAAAACGTATTTCCGATGCAATTCTCAGTCTAAGTCGGACTCCATTTGCTGATTTGAGGCGAGTACGATTGCATCGCATGGATCCAGTATCTGGGAAAAAAGAAATTAAAGTTGTCAATGTTGATAAGATCTTGAGAGAGGGTGATCGGTCTGGAGATGAGATTCTGCAGGATGGTGACCGGATTGAGGTTAGACCGAAGACTTTCAACTTTTAATTTATGGAAAACGAACGTAGCAAAATTTCAACACCTTTGCCTGGATATAGCAGTGCGTTGATTGACAGGATCAACATATATCTAAAAGTTCGGAGGTATGTTAAATTTATTCAAGAGAGGTGGTTAATTTCCATTATTTTCACCACAATCGGCTTTGGAGTGAGCGTTTGGTGGGCCGTGACGCTTCCTGATCAATATGTTGCCAAATCGGTTTTAGCTTTTGCTCCGAGAGTTGACTTTGGAAGGCCGGAGTTTGCTCGTCTAGATGAAATTAGTAACGAACAAGCTGTTCAAAAAATCCTGAGTGCTTCAGTCGTTCAATTAGTGAATACAAAATTCAAGGGAGGCCGTGAAGGTCAGCCTCCAATAAGTTCCCCGCAACTCAAGGTGGAATCGATGCCTGGGAATGCTTTTTCACTCAAAGTAACAAGTACAAATTTCGAGGTTGCGCGGGATTACTCCAGCATATGGGCGGATGAATTCATGGAATTCCACAAGCAAGAAAGAAAAAGCCTAGTGGGTGTAACCGAAGCAAAGCTTCAGCAGCAAATTGGAAGCTACGAAGAAAAGCTTTCCCAAGCGGAGAGAGCTTTGGACGATTTCCGCAAGAAAAATAATATCTCGACCGATTCCGATGCCGGTCTCGCTGCTCAAGGGCGTTTGGAGTTAAAAAAGTGGGAGCTCGAGAACATAAAAATGGAATTGACAATGGCAGAAAGCGCCTCGAAGGAAGCACTTGCAAGTGGTTCGGTTTTAGGTCAGCAACCTCCTGTTCGAATTGGGAAAACTGAATCCAATACCTCTGGAAAAACGGCGAGCGTTCTTAGCGGGATTGCGGGGACGTCGCGCTACACCGAGCTTAGAAATGCAATCCATGAGCTTGAATTAGAAATTGATGAGAAACTAAAGGTCGTAAAGCCTAAGCATCCGAAAATTTTGGACCTCAACGATCAATTGGAGAGTGCGAAGTTCAGGTTGAGGCTTGATCTCGATTTGGTGGAGGAAAAACGAAAAGCGTTTGTTGAGTTGATGCGTCAACAGCTCCCTGGGTATCTTAAAGTCATTGAGGACCTCACGATTGAGGTTCAAGAAACAACTGATCTGCGGAACCAGCTAATTCGTCTCCAAGAGGACCGCAATCTAATAAAGGGAAATTTGGATGTCTTGAACCGCAATCTCCAGTCAATGGGTCGCGTTGGAATTCAAGAGGAACGTTTCACAATCATCAGCCAAGGAGTCGGCACTCCGCTCCCAGCCGGCCCCAATCGGGTTGGCACGGTGGCGGCTGGGACATTCATGGGGCTTGCCGTTGCGGCGTGCCTAACGCTGCTCCTCTACTTTATGGATGATCGGGTTGATGAGCCGGAAGCAATCGAATCGGCCTTGGAGGTGCCAATCGTAGGCCAAATCCCAGAGGTTAATCAAAAAGACAATCCCGATGGTCATTTGATCGTCTCGAAGATGAAGACGCATATGATGTTTGCCGAATCATTTCGTGGGATCCGCTCCAGTATTCTTCTCAACGCAGAGGGTCAAGACAGGCGGGTTTTTGTAATCACATCGACCACGCCCGGCGATGGGAAAACGACGTTTACAACTAATTTTGCCATAACCATGGCTGCTTCGGGCAACCGGACCGTCCTAGTTGATGGGGACTTGCGTCGAGGGAATGTACACAGTTATTTTGCGCAAGGCCTTGACAATGGATTTTCCGATGTCTTGGAGGGGAGAATCTCTTTGTCAAATGCCATTCGGCAGTCATCCGAAAAGGGTCTTTTCGTGATCACGGCTGGTTCTCGTCCTCAAAGTCCTAGTGAGCTTCTCATTGGTCATAAAACCCGGGAAATCATCGCGAAGCTTCGTGAGGAGTTCGATTATGTTATTATCGACTCGCCCCCGCTCACTGCGATCGATGACACGTTTTCATTGGCCGCCTTCTCGGATGGCATGATGTTCGTTGTTCGTGCCGGTGTCACTTCGATGAAACTTGCAAAGGTTGCGCTGAATTCGATTCACCAACGGGGGGTGAATCTATTAGGATTGGTTGTCAATAGTGTCTCGTCGGACAATCCCTATTACTACTACACCAACTATTACTACTCCTCCTATTACCAGCGAGCTGGCGAAGGGGAAGGAGAGTTGCATGAGCAAGAGCCCACGCCTAAATCACGCGTCTAAACTGTTTTGGGTGCCTCCCACTTTTCGCAGGGTCTTTCCTAAACCTGTCGGGAAACAGCTCGAATTTCTGGACCGACATCAATGCCGGATGCTTTACGGCATCCTACCGAGTGAATGGTTAGTTGATTGGCAGTGGGGTTGTCGAGGCTGGGTGCCGGACCGCGGTCGGCAAATGGCTCAAGTAGTCCGGGATGTTCAAATCGGTGGGTGGAGTCAGTTCGGTCCTGAACTTCCGGACACTCCTGCTGAGCCAGCGGTTCGATGCCTTTTGGATCGATTTGGTAGCCTCCAAGCCGCCTCCAATCACACCTTCGCCGTCACGGTATAATACCCATCCGCCTACAATCCTGCAGTTCTCCCGCTCTTGAACTCCGGGGTAGATCCAGCTTTCCTCACCGGCCGTGATGCCTTTCTTGACCATCCGAATGTAGCACCCAGCAATGTCCGAAATCCGTCAATTCCTCTCAAGCCTGCCCAGCAAGCCTCAGTGCGTTGTCCTGGTGGCTGCTTGGGTCGCCCTGTTTCAGTTCCTCGGCAACTCCAGTTTCGGCTACGCTTCCACCCCATCGTTGTTCTCTTGGCTGGTCGCCGTCTACCAATCGAATCCGGACGATTCGCTCGGCTACATGATCCCGCCTCTGATCCTGGGGCTTTTGTATTCGAGGCGTGATCAGCTTGTCCCCCTTGAAAAGGCATCCTGGGGGCCTGCCTTGATCCTGTTGTGCCTCGCCATAGCGATCCATGTCGTTGGGTATCTCGTCCAACAGGTACGGATGTCCCTCGTGGCCTTCGGATTGGGTATTTGGGCTCTGACCGGCTTGTTTTGGGGGCCTCGGTGGATGCGTGCCACGGCCTTCCCCTTCGGACTGATGGTTTTTGCCGTCCCGCTGACCGCCTATACCGACTCGATGACGTTCCACTTGAGGCTGCTGTCGACGAGTCTGGCGGCAGGCTTCTGCAAGGGAGTCCTGAACCTGAGCCTGATCCGAGACGGAACAGTGGTGTTCCACGCGTTGCCCGGAGGTGTCCGCGGTTTCGAGTTCGAGGTGGCTCCGGCCTGCAGTGGGATTCGGAGCCTGACGGTCGTCCTTCTTCTTACTCTGGTTTTCGGATATCTTCAGTTCGAGTCTTCTTGGAGAAGGATGGCTCTTGTTTTGGCTGCCGTACCGCTTGCTGTGCTCGCAAACGTGGTCCGGTTGGTCACAGTGTTCACCGTGGGTGAGGCATGGGGAGGGGCTGCTGGAAAGCGCATCGAGACCAACCTTGGCTTCATCACATTTGTCGTGGCCCTCGGGGGGGTCCTTCTGTTGGCACGATTGCTCAAGGAGCCCCCACATGACGCGTCCGTCCGAGGTTCCGTCGTGGGTGCCACTCCCGAGAACCTGTGAGCCGATCCCCCAATTTCCTCGCCGCCTGCGCACTGGTCCTGATCGGGGCTACCGCCTGGATGGTCGCCCGGCTCGCCTCCCGACAGGTGCTTGATGTTCCCGGGGTAGCGGTAGCTTCAGTCCCGCTCTTGGACAAGGCTGGGAATGTTGTCCGCAGCAATTCGATCGCCCTCCCGAAGGATCTCCCGGGATATCGCTTCGAGCAGGTCTCCATTGCTGAAATCGAACTGGAGTCTCTGCCTGCAGACACGATTTTCGGACGCGGTCGCTATTTCCTTCCGGATGGGAATTGGATCCAGATCAATGTGGTCCTCATGGGAACCGACAGGACCAGCATCCACCGACCTGAGTACTGCCTGACTGGTGTCGGATGGCGGATCCGGAGCCAGAGGGAGGTCCCTTTTGTAGATTCCGGACTTGGGCCAGTCCGGGTCCAGCGCTTCGATTGCCAGCTCAAGACCGAGATGAACGGAAGGCCCATGAATGTGGGTGGTGTCTATGCGTTCTGGTTTGTGTCCCGGGACAAGGAAACAGCGAGTCATTGGGAGCGCCAGTGGTGGATGGTCAAAGACCTCGTGACGCGGGGTGTCCTTCAACGATGGGCCTACATCTCTTTTTTCACCCCGTGTGCCCCTGGTGATGAGGAGGCGGCCTACCAGCGGATCTCCGATCTCGTCCGACGTGTCCATCCCCACTTTGGCGTGACCTCCGGGAAACGGCCGTAGTAGGCTCTCCAAAGATCGGGGAGGCCTGATTCCTGGATGAGTCCCAAAACTACGGAGGCAGTGTGTTAGCGAGGCAGCGACAGGTCTACGCCAAGTTCCAGAAGATCTTGGATGCGCTGCTTCTTGGTTCAGCCTGGTGGATCGCCCATTGGGTTCGCTCCCGTCCTCAGATCGACCCGGAGTCGATCATCTTCCCGTTTTCGGAATACGCCTGGCTACTGGCGATCATCGTTCCTTTGGCTCCGTTTGTCCTAGAGCTGCAGGGATTCTATCTCCGTCCTCTTCTCTATTCCCGGAAGGAGACATTTGGCCAGCTGATCAGGGCGGTATTCTGGCTCAGCGTCGCCATCATCATGGCCCTGTATTTCAGGAAGGCCGAAGGCGCACGGGGTGTCACTCTCCTCTTCGCCCCAATCGGACTCCTGATCGTGTTTCTTAAGGAGGAGACGATGAGGGGTTGGGCGATTTCCCACCTTGGACGGAATGCTGTCCGGAAGCGGGTCATCCTGATCGGGACTCCGGATGAGACCTGTGATGTCGAGCGGCGTCTCGAGGTGGGTGCCCTTGGGGACGTCGAGATCATTTTCCGTGTGGATCTCAGCCGCACCCCCGCTCGTGATCTGCCGAGACTCCTCCACGAAACCTCCGCCAACGCCGTCCTGGTGGCCCCCCGACAGATTGTCTTCGGCGAGATCGAAGAGGCGATTCAAGCCTGCGAGCTTGAGGGTGTTGAAGTCTGGCTCCTCGCCGATTTCTTCCAGACCAGGCTTTCGCAGACCTCGGTCGATGAGCTTTCTGGCCGGCCAGTCTTGGTCTTCCGGACGGGACCGGAAGCCTCATGGCAGGCTCTTGTGAAGACTGGGATTGATTTTGCGGGAGCTCTGCTCCTTGCGTTGGTCGCAGCGATCCCAATGGCGATTGCAGCGATCCTGGTCCGCATCTCTTCACCAGGACCTATCTTCTTCCGTCAGGAACGTGCCGGCCTGAACGGGCAGCCCTTCACCATGCTTAAATTTAGGACGATGGTCTCGAATGCCGAGCAACTGAGGCAGGAGTTGCAGCGGCTCAACGAGATGACAGGTCCGGTGTTCAAGGTGACGAACGATCCCAGGGTCACCAGGGTGGGTCGCTTCCTGAGGCGATGGTCTCTGGATGAGTTGCCCCAGCTCTTCAATGTGTTCCGGGGAGAGATGAGCCTCGTGGGGCCGCGTCCTCTCCCGGTGGATGAGGTCCAGCGCTTTGACGATCCGGCCGACCGTCGCCGACTGAGTGTGCGACCGGGTCTTACTTGCCTCTGGCAGATCAGCGGACGGAACGATGTCAGTGATTTCAAGGAATGGGTTCGTTTGGACCTGCAGTACATCGACAACTGGTCCCTTCTCCTCGACTTGAAGATCCTGATCCTGACCCTGCCCGCCGTTCTCTCCGGGGCGGGTGCAAAATAGGGTGACGATGAGTCCCCAGAAAAATGCCCGACGACGAGCCTCACGGTGCCCCGTCTCCGTTGTCACGGGAGGTGCTGGGTTCTTGGGCTCACACCTCGTGGACCTGCTACTGGGAGAGGGGCATCGGGTTGTTGCAATCGACAATCTCATCACCGGATCGATCGACAACATAGCCCACCTTGCTGGGAATTCAGCCTTCACCTTCATCAAGCAGGATGTCACCGAGTATCTGTTTCTCTCGGGGCCCGTGGACTTCGTCTGGCACTTTGCCTCGCCTGCGAGTCCGATCGACTATCTGGAGCTGCCCATCCAGACACTGAAGGTCGGATCGCTGGGGACCCACAAAGCACTGGGACTGGCCCTGCAAAAGGGCGCCCGCTTCCTGCTGACCTCAACCTCCGAGATCTATGGCGATCCGCTGGTACACCCCCAGCCCGAGTCCTATTGGGGCAACGTCAATACGATTGGTCCCCGTGGTTGCTATGATGAATCCAAGCGGTTTGCAGAAGCGCTGACGATGGCCTATTTCCGGCAGCATGGCCTTGAGACCCGGATTGTCCGCATCTTCAACACATACGGTCCACGAATGCGGCTGAATGATGGACGGGTGGTTCCGGCATTCGTCAGTCAAGCCATGACCGGCAAGCCGCTGACGGTCTTCGGCGACGGCAGTCAGACCCGCTCCTTTTGCTATGTCAGCGATCTGATCGAGGGAATCCATCGTCTGATGATGTGCGGTGGCGAAGAAGCCCATCTACCCACCAACATTGGGAATCCCCATGAGCTGACCATGCTGGAATTTGCCCGTGAAATCCTCCAGGCCACGGGGTCGCGATCCAGGATTGTCCACAAGCCGTTGCCGCAGGACGACCCGCGTCAGCGGCGTCCTGACATCAGCCGTGCCCGACGCTTGCTGGGTTGGGAGCCCCGTGTCGCGCTTGGCGACGGACTCCGGTCGACGATTGCGCATTTCAGGCCTCGGCTCTGAGAGCTATCCGGGCGATGTGCGGCATGGTCGCCGCCCCGGAGAGTCCCTATGCTGGACGCCGATGAACGTCATGGTCCGGGGCAAGCTCCGTCACTTCCGAACCGTTGATTTCGACGCCGCCGGCAATGCGGTTGTTCTGATCGAGCAGCGGTTGCTTCCACACCGGTTCCAACGGGTGTGGATGGGCAACTATCAGGAAACGGCATCGGCAATCCGCGACATGGTGGTCCGCGGTGCCGGTGCGATCGGGGCCACGGCGGCCTATGGGTTGGCACAGGGAGCGCGGGCCTTCCCGGGGAAAGGACTACCGTCCTTTGAGCGACACCTGGATCGGGTTCATCAAGTTCTTGCGAGCGCCCGACCTACTGCTGTGGACCCTGTCAACGCCTTGGTTGAGGTTCGCAAGGCAATGTCGGGAGGCCGTACCGTTGAACGACAGCAGGAATTGGCCCTCGAAGCAGCCTTTGAATTTGGCGATCGGAACGTCGATGAGTGTCGGACGATCGGTCGCTTAGGCGCTCATCTCATCGGTAACGGCATGACGGTGCTGACCCACTGCAATGCGGGTTGGCTTGCCTTCGTCGACGTGGGTACGGCGACCGCTCCGATCTATCAGGCCCGGCAGGAGGGACGGGACTTCACGGTGCTCTGTGACGAGACGCGTCCCCGTTGCCAAGGGGCGACACTCACCGCTTGGGAACTGGCTCAGCAGGGAGTCCGGCATGCCGTGATTGCCGACAATGCCGCAGGAGCCCTGATGCAACAGGGCCGCGTGGATCTCGTGATTGTAGGAACCGATCGGGTCCTCGCTCGGACCGGTCATGTCGTCAACAAGATCGGAACCTACACCAAGGCGGTCCTCGCCCATCGACACGGTGTCCCGTTCTATGTTGCGGCGCCGGTGTCGACCCTCGACTGGACGACGCAGGATTGGCGGGCAATACCCATCGAGGAGCGATCACAGGATGAAGTCCTTGGAGCTTGGGGAGCGACGCCCGGAGGCCGTTCCCGATACATTCGCATCGCCAACCCTGGAAGCCCCGCGCTCAACCCCGGTTTTGATGTCACCCCGCCTGAACTGGTCACCGGGATCATCACTCCTGCAGGCATTTTGAAACCCTCCGAGCTGCCTCATACCAAATAACCTTAAACATCGGTAGTTCTAGCTGGTTCTGGGTTTTTGGATGCCGTAGCCTCGTGCATGCCTCGAACACGAAAGCCCCTCGATGCCCTTGGCCAAGCTCCTCTGGTCGCCAAGCTGCTCCGCTCCGAACCTTCCGGGCCGCGTCGCGAACGGCTTCTGGCCGTCCAACTCGGCTTTGACTCCGCCAACGACCTCGATCAGGTCGCTGCCGCCGTCGGCCACGCCCGTTCCACCGTCCAGCTCTGGTTCGACGCCTACCGCAAGGGGGGTGTCGAAGCCCTGCTCAAGGACGGTCGTGCCGACAACTCCGGCCGGCCCGACTCCTTTGGTCCGGAGGTCCGGCAGGCGTTGGAAGAGGGCCTCAAGGAAGGACGCTGGCGCACCGTGCCGCAGATGCACGCGGATCTGCACCGGGACTTCGGCATCACTCTGAAACTGGGCTCTCTCTACAACCGCCTGGGAAAAGCCGGCGCGCGGCTGCGGGTGCCGCGTCCGCGCCACACTCTCCAAAATCCCGCCCAAGCCACCCTCTTCCGTGAGGAACTGTGCGTCCGGCTCGAGGCCCTAAACCTGCCGACCAAGAGACCGGTGCGGCTGTGGGTGCTCGACGAGATGCGTCACGGACTGCCCGGCCACCGGCCGGTGGCCGCCATGAAGCAGGTGCACCAGTGGGGCTACGTGTACGGGGCGGTCGGCCTCGGGCTGGCCCGGCGCGAGTTCCTGCTGGCCGAGACGGTGGACCAAGCACACTTGGAACGTTTTTACCGGCAGATCGGGGACGGTGACCCGGCCGCCATCCATGTTCTCATCCAGGACGGAGCCGGCTTTCATCTTCCCGACGGACATGCCGACCTGCCCGACAACGTGCGGATCCTCACGCTCCCACCCTACAGTCCGGAACTGAACCCGGTGGAAGGACTATGGGACCAGCTTAAGGACAGTCTTTGTAACCGGGTGTTCGCCAGCCTTACCGAACAGCGGGAGCGTATCGTGTCATGGCTGCAGACCTGGTGGTCGGACCCACGCCACGTCCGTTCCCTCATTCCGGACTGGCTTCTGGTTCAAGCAAACGCTTCCTCCGCTACCACGATACCGGTGTATTAGGGTGGTTGGTATGAGAACTTTCTTTGGAGGTAGGAATGTGCGAGTTCTACCGTACATCGTGCTCGCTGTTGGAGTGCTCGGCATCTTGATTTCATTGCCGCTCTTGGGGTTGGCGGCTCTCGGGTACCACGGCGCCCTCGCGGATGTGGGCCCTGCCGAGAATCGCAACATGGGTATTCAATTGCTTTCTTTGGGACTCCCGCCCTTGATCGGTGGTGTGGTGGTGTGCGTGCTCGGTGTCCTAGCGTTTGCTTGGAATCGCCGTAGCACTGCCGCCTAACCAGGCGTTGCACCGAATGACGGCCCAGCCACGCAACTTGCCAATTCGGGCACCACGGAGGGGCCGCCTTCGGTTAGCTGAATCGTTCGGCGGAAGAGGCGTTCACTCGATGAGAATCATCCGGCAAGCACAGGACAGCAGCCCTGAGAAATGGAAGGGATACCATATCCTTACTGTTGCCGAGGCGGGTTTTTCGATGCTTGATATTTATGCCCGTGGTCAGCATTACCTGGATAAGGATGTCATTCGGCAGTTTGCTGATCGGGTCAATAGCACTGATGAGTCAGGTAGCTTGCACCCACGAGCACCTGTTAGTGCTATTCCTCGCCGCTTCCTTCGTGACTATGCGGCTTCTTATGACCCAGAGCTACTTGCAGATTTCCGCCGGCACATTGCGGAGTTCATCGAGGCCAATCGAGCTACGATTCATGCGGCGCGGGTTCTGGTTGATTTCCACGTGTCGGCATCCCCCGTCCCGCAGCAATATGTGACGGCCACTGAGAAGGTTTTTCGGAACAGAGGACAGAGCGGACCGATTGAGGAGGTTGTGATTTTGACATGAAGGACGCCGTACAATCCGATGGATCTAACCGAGTCCCGCGCTGGCGCGCGTGCCTCGGTAGGTCATCTTTAGCGTTCGGCAACAGAAGCCCCGGGCCAGAGCCGTAAGGCCCCGAGCCGGGTTCCTACTTCATTTCCAAGCGGTTAGGAGTCAGTCGGCAATGCGGTTCCTCTTAGCTGAGGTCCGTCCCTAGGAATCCCTCATCGTGAATGCGTCGCAGCAAAAGCGCGTGGTAATCGCGGGCGGCAGTGGCTTCCTTGGAGTCTCTCTCGCCCACCATCTGGCCGCCGCTAACTGGCAGGTCATTATCTTGTCGCGAAACCGGCCGCGTCCGGAGGGGCCGTGGCAACACGAGGCTTGGGATGCGCGATCAGCGGGCAAATGGGCCAACCGCCTGGATGGCGCGGCCGGACTTGTCAATCTCGTAGGTCGCACCGTCGACTGCGTCAAGACGCCCGACCATTGCGACGAGATTTTACGGTCGCGGGTCGAGGCTACCCGGGCGTTGGGCATCGCCTGTCGATCGGTAGCTTCGCCACCTCCCGTATGGGTGCAGATGAGCACGGCGCACATTTTCGGTGATCCGCCGAGCGTGCGGTGCAACGAGGACAGTCCCACGGGTTATGGGCTGGCGCCAACGGTCGGAATCGCGTGGGAGAAGGAGTTTGCGCAAGCTCTGCTTTCGCAGCAACGCGGCGTCGTGTTGCGGACGAGCTTCGTCATTGGCCAGAACCGCGGCGCCGGGGGCGGTGCGCTTTCGAAACTCGCGCCACTCGCGCGGTTCGGCCTTGGCGGTTCCATCGGCAGCGGCCAGCAGGGGATGAGTTGGATTCATGAAGTGGATCTGAATCGGCTCTTTGAGCGCGCCCTTACCGATGACAGCATGTTCGGTGTCTACGTGGCCAGCAGCCCAAATCCGGTGAGTAACGCGGAATTCATGCGCAGCTTGCGGCAAGCAGTGCCGTGGCCGAAGATACCTTTGTCCTTGCCCGCATTCACGTGGATGGTGCGAATCGGTGCGCCGCATCTTCTTCGTACTGACCCCGAGATCGCACTCTATGGTCGATACGTTACGAGCATCCGACTTGAGCGGGAGGGATTTGCTTTCTCCTATCCGCGACTCCCTGAGGCACTTGCGGCCTGCTTTCCCCAGCCAACTCCGAGTGCCGAGCCAGGCGTTGGAGCAGACTCGCGATAGCGTCTTGCGGTATGGTGAGCCTGTTTGCTCGACTTGGGTCGTTCGGCGGCGGAGGCCCAGACGACCGAGGGCACGACATGTACTTCTGGCTGGCAAACTTGGTGGTGGCGGTCCACGCGGTGGCGATCTTCGTCAACGCGGCCGGGGTGCTCGAGCGGGTCACAGGGCGGTGGCGGATTGACGGCCCATGGACCCGCCGGCACACCGCATTCACCCAAGTGGCGGCCAGCACGCTCGGGTCGCTCTTGGTGCATGGCCGGTGTGTGCTCACCACCTGGGAGAACCAACTCCGCGAGCTCGACAGGGCGGGCAGCTCCTAGGGCGGGCCGTTCGTTGCCGAGAACGCCCCGTTCGTGCCGGCGGCTGTGGCCCAGTACAGCGTGCTGCTGCTGGCGGCCGCAGCCGTCGGCGGGGCCGTCTACTGGCGGGCCATCGACTCCCATCGAAACCGTTGGAATCAGCCAAGCAGCTCCATGGCCTTTTAGTGGATGAGCCCAATATTTCGTGGCTTGAAATGACCTGCTGCATGGAGTCACCCCAATCAATGACCGGAACCGTCACCCCTTGGTTCCAGGCCGCCTCGACCTCAATGGGCGTCGCCGGATGTCGCGGACAAGTTGTTACTTTCGTTGTTACTTTCGGCCGGTGGGGCAGCCTGGATACGAAAAAACCGCAAATTATCGCGGTTTTTGAAGGTGGTGCCGGTGGAGGGACTCGAACCCCCACTCCCTTGCGGGAAACAGATTTTGAGTCTATCGCGTCTGCCATTTCGCCACACCGGCAGGAGGGCGTCGTTAGCGCCCGCGTGGTATG
>Ga0194112_10003275_pt1 | contig 22647 bp, 17 predicted proteins | sample TA2MahC400mmetaG_FD_146191 | JGI IMG/M metagenome (GOLD analysis project Ga0194112, IMG submission 146191) | Freshwater microbial communities from Lake Tanganyika, Tanzania - TA2015016 Mahale Deep Cast 400m | ecosystem: Environmental > Aquatic > Freshwater > Lake | place: Tanzania: Lake... | reverse complement strand
TACAGGAGGCCCCGCGACCTGGCCCCCACCGAGAAGCCGCTCTACGAGGCCCGCCAGAAGGCGCTCCTGGACTTCGTGAACGGCGGCAAGGGCCTCGTGGGCATCCACAACGCCACCTGCACCGCCCTCGGCTGGCCCGAGTACAACGCCCTGATCGGCGGCACCCACGCCGGCCACGCCTGGTGGGCGCACCAGCCCGTGCCCGTGAAGCTCGACGACCCGCAGCACCCCCTGGCCGCCGCCTTCGCCGGCCAGGGCTTCACCGCCAGCGACGACATCTACGCCTTCACCGCCCCCTACACGCGCGAGACCCTCCACGTCCTCCTGAGCGTGGACGCCGCGAAGGCCCCCGAGAGCATGACCGCCGAGCGGTCCGATGGCGATTACCCGGTTAGCTGGGTCAAGGCTGCCGGCCAGGGCCGCGTCTTCTACACCGCCCTGGGCCACCAGCCCGCCACCTTCCAGGACCCCAAGTTCCTCCGCCACGTCCTCGATGGCATCCAATTCGCCGTGGGTGACCTGAAGGCCGACACCTCGCCTGGCAAGCCCCTGCCCGCCAAGCCCGACTTCACGACGATGGCAGGCTGGACGCCCCTCTTCGACGGAAAGGACCTGAGCGCCTGGACAGTCAACGACGCCCAGGCCAAGTCGTGGCTCGTCGAGGACGGCATCATCCGCTACGACGGCAAGAGCGGCACCCTCCGCACCAAGCAGGCGTTCGAGGACTACATGCTCCGCGTGGACTGGCGGCTGCCCCGCCAAGCCGACAGCGGCGTCTTCGTCCGTGATAGCTCCCAGCTCAACATCTGGACCTGGGCGATGGGCTCGGGCGAGATGTGGGAGCACCGCGGCGGCTGGAAGGCCACGAAGCCGGACGAGAAGAACCCCTATGTCCCCCTCTCCTGCGAGGACCGCCCCGTCGGCGAATGGAACACCTTCGTCGTCACCGTCAAGGACAACAAGGTCACGGTCCTCCTCAACGGCAAGGAGGTCATCCGCCAGGCCGAACTCAAGAGCAAACCCCACCCCAGCACCCTCGGCCTCCAACAGCACGGCGACCCGATCGAGTACAAGAGCATCTACGTCAAGCAGCTTGGCGGGGAGATGTGAGCCACCCTCCGCGGGCTGTGAGCGGCCCAGAGCGACTACGAACCGACAGCAGACCGATTCTTGAGAAACTCTTGCGTCGAGGCCTCCCGCCCGAAGTGTCGCAATTCCAAACCCTTGCAGCCCACCAAGTCGCCATAAGCCCCGGAGCTACTGGTGAGGCGTCGGACGCGGTGCGTACACCGGGGTGGAGGGAGAGTGGGACAGGTGAGACTCGTGGGACGGGTGGGACGCCACGAACCGGATGGCCCCACGTGTCCCCCGGGTCCGACACACCCCACGGGTCACGGGTCCGTTCTCAGTAGCGGTCGATGGCGAAGGTTCGGGATTCGCCTTTCCTGAGGGCGAGCCAGACGGTGCCCGTCCAGCCGTTGAAGAGGACGTGGCCGCGGCTCAGGCGGTGGTCGTTCTCCTTCGGCTCGTCGGTCACGTTGTCGGCGGCGCCGCCGTCGAGGGGCACGATGCCGGTGAACTCGCGCCAGAGCTTCTCGACCTTGACGCCCAGGCGGGCGAGATCGAGGTCCAGCTTCGCAATCGCCGGCTTCTTCTCGTCGCCGCCCGTGTTCGCCACGTGAATCAGGACGCTTCGGGGCCGCGTCCAGGCGCGAACAGCGACGCCCTGGGCAGCCGTCTTGATAGCCTGGGCGTCGGCCAGCGGCTTCGCGGTGTTGATGCCCCAGTCAAGCGCCCGCTCCCGCGCGGACAGGTCCTTCCACGCCGCATCGGCGATTGGCCTGTCCTCCCAATGGAGGGCGAGGTAGCGGACGTCGTGGTAGAAGACGCTGAAGCCATCGAGCACGCCGGCTGTGGGGTCGAGCTTGGGCTGGAGGGGCGGCACGATCTTCTGGCGGGCATGCTCGTGCTTCTTCGCGTCGTCGCGGTCGCCGGGCAGCTCCTCGTACCACTTCAGGTGACCGAGGTAGCGATATTGCGCCGGGTTGTTGAAGAGCTGGCGAATCCGCAGCCGCTCCCCTGAAAGGCCGGCGGGGACGCCGAGGGCCTTGAGGTCGAGCTTCGCGCGGAAGGGTCGAGTCTGCTCCTTGCCCGCCTCGCCTGCCCTGAGCGAAGTCGAAGGGTCGGGGCCGTAGTTGCACACGGCCAGGACGGCTGAGCCGGGCCGCTTCCACATGCTCAGGAGGAGGCCGGGCGTCAGTTCCTTGACGACGTGGGCGTTGCGCCAGTAGGGGATGAACTCGACATCGGGGCGGCTGATGCCCCAGTGCTTGAATGCCTGGTGGTTGAACACGCCGCCGCCGCCGCCGCCGCCCATCACGGCGTCGTGCATCGAGGGCCAGGTGGGATTCATGAAGCCCAGGTGGCTGATGTTCACGCCGAAGTTGTGCGAGCACGACCCCGCGATCATGCGGTCGCTGGGGTAGACGCTGATCGGATCGAGCATCGGGTATTCGGAATCGAGGATGGAGTCGGCGAAGGGGAGGGCCTTGAGGCAGATGGAGTTCGTGGCGTGGCCGCTCACGCCGCCGGGGTATTGGCCCGTCTCCTGCATCAGCGCCCAGACGCGCTTGTACCACTGGCGGAGGTTCGAGGCGTCGGATTCGGGCTGGATGCGGCCGTCGGGCAGGCGGTAGCCGAAGCCGGCGGCGAGGGCACGGGCGAAGTGCCCCGTGAAGCTGATGTCGTAGTAGAAGTGCGTGCAGCCGCCCTCGCGGATGAGGCGGTTCTGAAGCCACATCATGTAGTCGCGGTAGGTCGCCGACAGGATTTCGCCGCCGGGCACCCAGTCGCCCGCGAAGTAGTCGTAGACGCCTGGCTCGATGCTCTTGTTCATGTAGCCGCGGAGGGCGATCTGGTTGTTGGTCCAGAAGCCGAGGCGGGCCTGGCCGTCGTAGAGGCCGCGGAGCGAAAGCTTGTCGCACTCGGCCTTGCAGTAGGCATAGTACTCGGGCCACCGCTTCTCGTCGGGGAAGGGCGGGCTGAGGATCGAGAAGAAGTCCTGCCCAGTGTCCCAGTTGACCTTGTACTTGCCGCCGGAGAAGCCGTTTGCGGCGGAGACCTGGTTGAGGCGCCAGCCGGGGACGAGGCGGCGGAAGGGCGTGGCGTTGTAGCCGAAGCGAATCGTGCGCGGCCCATCGAGCTTCAGCGGCTTCTTCCCTGGGTAGCTGCCGACGATGTTGTTGCGGAGGATGACGGTGGTGCCATCGCGCACAAGCGAGTGAGCGGGCATCTTGTCGTCGGGCTCCCAGCCGCGGTCGCTGTCGGCGGTCCAGAGCAACCCGCGCCTCTCGGTGCCGAGCCACAGGTTGTCGGTGAAGCTCCCCGTGGTCATGCCCGAGCCGGTGAGGCCGATGCCCGTGAGGGTGTTCCACACCTCGCCCTTGCCGCCGGGCACCTTGCCGATGGAGCGGGCGCAGTAGTTGTTTCCCTGGCCGATGCAGGCCATGTGCAGCCCGTCTGTATCGTCGAGCGGCCACTCAATGCGAAGCTCCTCGATCTCGACCGGGCCGGCTTCCGGCGCGAACGTGAGCTGAAGCTCGACCAAGCCGTCCTGCTCGACGCTGCCCTTCGCGGCGAAGATGATGCCTGCGGCCTTCAAGGACGAGCCCTCAAACTCGACCCGCCAGTCCTTCGCACTTGTGATCTCGACCCTCGGACCGGTTGGGATCATGTGCTCGTTACCAGCAGCCTTGACGACGATGCGGGCGGGAGCGGCGAGCACATCGCCGCCATTTGCCTCGATCTGCCACGGCAAGCCGAGCGAATCGAGGTGGTAGACTCGGCTGGTGCAGAACACCTTGATCCCCTTAGGAGACCACCAGCCAGCGCCCCTGACCCTGCCGCTCGCGCGCAGCGGCTCGAAGGGCGCCAGCACCTTCTCGGTGTCGCCGAGCTTGTTGCCCCACCACTTGGCGAACTCCTTCGCCTCGTCCTTCTTGGCAAGCTTGATGCCGTCGCGGGTCAGAAGCGGCTTGCCGGCGGCGTCCACCAGGCTCAGCTTCACCTGGTACTCGCCTGCCTGCACACTAGGGAGCTCGACGAGGTCCTCGTACTTGTAGTAGACGAAGTGGCCGAGGCGGCCTTTCTTCACTGTTCGGAGTCCCGCGTTTACGCGGTCTTTGCTTTCCTCAAGACCGCCTGAAGGCGGGACTCCAAACGAGATCTCGTATTCGGCGCCGGCGGGCTTGGCGCCGGCGGGCAACGGGGCGTCGAGGGTGTCGGCGCTCAGGAACAAGAGGCCGCGAACGGGGTTCCAGTTGGCCTCGCATTCGAGGATGTTCGGCCGGGGCCTCGCGGCAAGATAGCTCTTGTCGGTGCCCTGGAAGGCCAGGTGATAGGTGTAGACAGGCTCGTCGCCGAGGGTGACGCTGTAGCTGTACCAGGAGAGTTCGCCCGGCTCCTTGCCGTCGGGCTTGGGATAGGCGAGGCCGGGGAATGCCTTCGCCACGTCGAAGCGAACGGAGCCTTTCGCCGGAATCTCGAGCGTCTTTACCTCCTGGACGACTGGCTTGGCGTTCTCGGGCAGGCCGCGGTCGCGGAATCGGCCCATCTTGCCGTGGAGGACGCTCGCGGCGGCCTTGACGCTCACGGGCTTGTCGGAGGGGTTGTAGATGACGCTCTTGAGGCCGAGCCGCTCGTCGTGGAGGCCGCTCAGCTCCTCGATTTGCACGTAGGGCTTGTCGGCGGTGAGGACCGTGCGGGGGAAGCCGTAGTGCTCAAGGTGGCCCGAGGCGGAGGGCACGTCGAGCCACTGCCAGTCGGGGTTCTTCAGCGGCGAGGCGAGAAGGATGTCCACCTTGTCGCCCGCCTTGTGCTCGACGGGCATCTCCACGTCCTTCAGGTCGGCGGCGAGTTCCATGTCCCACCACTGCTTGCCGCCCTCCTCATCGTGGCGACGACCGTCCCGGTTGTCGCCTTCCGCAACCGGGACGGTTGCGGCTACGCGATGTATGCGGTTGGCGATGGCCATGTCGGGCCGCCAGTTGAAGAGGTTCTGGCCGATGGAGGGGTAGAGCTTCATGAACTCGCCGCTGCCCAGCGAGTTGATGACGAATTTCAGAAAGCTGGAGACCTGGCCCGCCAGCTTGTTGCGGTCGTGGAGGAAGATGCCGAACTCATAGGAGTCGTCGAAGACGACGCCTGCGGTGTACTTTTCGCGTTTCCCGCGGTAGAGGCGGTGGCCGGGCAGGATGTCGCTGCGGGCGGCGATGTAGAGGTGCTGCGGGTCCCAGGCGACCCAGAAGGAGACCGGGCGGTCGCGGTAGTTGAGCGTGGAGGTCCAGACCACGCCCATCACCTTCACCGCCTCGCGCCACTCGTCCGCCCCGATCGTGCCGTCAATCGTTGGCGGCTTCGACATCCGCGGCACGTTGAACCGCGGCACGAACTGCTCGTCGTAGGCCAGGCCGCCGGCGAGGGCACTCCCGCACAACGCCGCACACAAGACAGCACAGCGTCCCAGTCTCCCCATCACTGGCCCTTCCATTGCTTGGGATCATTCCATATCGACATGGATGACCTTGACCGTGATTGCCTTCTCGGAGCGGGCAAAGCCATCGGAGGCACGGAGCAGGAGCGTGTAGGTGCCACCGGTGGTGAAGCGCAATTCCGTCTCGGGGCTGCGGGCGTTGGAGAAGGCGACGGCGTCGGGGGCGCTGCTGCTCCAACTCACGATGACAGGCATGCGCGACTTGCCGTCGTCGGTGATGCGGGCGGCGAGCTTGAACGGCTCGCCAACCTTGGCCTTCGCATCCGCCAGGCCTTCGATGCGGGGCGGCTCGTTCTTCAAGGGATTCGCGCGATTCCAGTCGAGCGTGGCCTTGAGCTTGGGGCAGTCGTCGGGCGTCTGGTCCCACGATTCGGCAAGGCCCCAGGAGCCCCACTTGGAGTACTTGCCGATGGAGGAGAAGGTGCAGAAGAGGTCGCCGCAGGCGTCGCGCCAGGCGTCGTGGTACTTGCGGTAGATTTCGCCCATTCGGGGATGTCGGTTGGCGGCGTGGAAGAGGGCGGTGAGCTTGTCGTTGTCCTGGCCGCCGCCGACGCCGACGAGGTGCTGGCCGCCCTCGTAGGCGATGAGGCGGAGGCCGTGCTGGCCGCAGAGCTCCTTGACGGCCTTGATGCCCTTCACCATCTCGGGCAGGCAGTGGCCCTCGGCATGGTCGAGCACCTGAGCGACCGTCCAGCCGGCCGCCTCATCGGAGGTCGGCTTGCTCCGCGGCGAGAGGCACATGTGCAGGTAGGGCGCGTTCGACACCGCGTCCACGTGCTTCACGGCGTCCTGCCAGGGGAACAAGATGTTCTTGAGCCACCAGGCATTGCCGCTCTGCCAGGCGAGGACGCGCACCAGGCGGTCACGGCCGCCGAAGACCTCCTCCCATATCTTGAAGATTTCGACGGAACGCTGGGCGAACCACTTTCCGCCGCCCTCCCAGGGACGCTCGGCGGGGCCGATGCCCTGCTCCTTCGCACGCTCCTGGGCATACTTGGTCTGGGCGAAGATGTTGTTCCAAACCTCTTCGAGTATTCGACGTAGACGTGCAGCGTGGGGTCGAGGGTGTCGCGGACCTGGGTGGCGAACTGGCGGACGTAGTCGTCGGTGGCCTTGTGGGGCATGCAGAACCAGGGGTTGATGAGCTGGCGGTTGCAGAGATCGATCATCACTTCGAGCGGCACGCCGCGAATGGTCCAGGTCGCGTCGGACATCTTCGGGCGGTCGGCCCACTCAGCCACCTCGGAGCCGTTCGTGTGCATCCAGTCCATGAAGCGGTAGGTGTTCATCCCCCGCCACAGGTCGAGGAAGCCCTGTCGGAAGGGCTGCGCCTTGTAGGTCGCTTCGCAACCGGGCAACAGGAAGCGGATGTTGCGGACGGGGTTCCGGGGGTTGGTCTTGCGAATGGCGAGGAAGACGCCGCCCGAGTCGCGCTCGATGGCGACAACGATGCGGCCGGGCTGTGAGGCGACGACCTTGCCGCCGTTGATGCGGAACTCGCCCTCGCCGTCGTAGAGCAGCACGTATTCGCCCTGCGGCTTGTGGCCGGGGAAGGTGAGCATTGGCGTCTCAGCGGCGCAGCCGTCGGCGAGCTGAGTGACCCAGCCGTGGGGGTCGAGGGCGAGAGCCGGCCCCTGGCCCCACGGCTTGCCCTGTTGCTGGCTGATCCACTTGCGGGCGAGGCGGAACTCGTCGGCGAAGGGCAGCTCCGTGTTCCAGTCGGCCAGGCCCGCCAGGTTGATGCCGATGGTGGCGTTGGCGTTCGCGGCCTTGCGCGCGACGGGCGTGAAGCCCGGGCCGGCGTAGTCGGGCTTGGATGCCCCAATCGCCACCGAAGCAAACATGAGCATTGCAATGCCCACAAGCGGGACGCTTGTGGCTACAGCCCCGTAGCCGCAACCGTCCCGGTTGCGGAAGAAGGCGACAAGCGGGACGCTTGTCGCTACAGCTTCCATCCCTCGCGGTACTCGCCCATCGTGAGGCACTTGTTCGCTTCCTCGTTGTTGACGATCTTGCCCTCGAGGGGGTCGTATTCGAGGACGCCCTCGAATTGGGTGGCGACGTTGCCGAGCATGTTGAACTCGGTGAGTGGGCCGGAGTAGTCGAAGTTGGCCCAGGGCGGCTTGCCGCCGCGGCAGGCGAGCAGCCAGTCGCGCTCGTGGCCCGCCGAGCGGTCAACCTTCTCGGGCATCTGCTGCTGGACGCCCTTGAACTTCTCCTCGGGAATCATCTTGAAGGTAGCGTTGTGGCCTGTGGCGTGGATTCTGCCCTCGGTACCGATGATGAGGTGGCCGGCCCATTCGCTCCAGTCCTTCGGCCCCCAAGCCACGTCGTGGCCCAGGATGGCCTTCAGGTCGTCCCTGACGCCCGGGCGGCTGGAGCCGTTGTGCCAGTGGAAGGTGATGGGCGGGAGACCGCCGCGGGCTGGGATATGCCACTGGACGTGTTCCCACCTGGGGAAGGAGAGGCGGTTGATGCGGTTGACCTGCGCCTCGACTTTGATGATGGGCTTGGTCGCCGGATCAGCAAACCAAAGCGAATCCACTTTCAGCGCCATGAAGGCGAGGTTCTGGGTGTGTGAGGCCCAGTTGCCGAGGCGGTTGGTGCCGAAGTCGCGCCAACTCCCCCACCGCAGCCAGTGGGGATGGAATGGGCGGAGAGCGGCGGGGCCGAGCCAGAGGTCCCAGTTCAGGTAGGGCGGCACCTTCGCCTCTTCCTTCGGCGGCTCCCCGTAATCCTCGCCACCCTGGTCGTTCCAGGTGTGGACTTCCTTGATGGTGCCGAGTGCGCCGTCGCGGATGAGTTCAAGCGCGCGGCGGAACTGGCCGCTCGCTGTCCCCTGGTTGCCCATCGAGGTGGCGACCTTGAACTCCCTGGCCAACTGCCGTAGTTTGCGCGACTCGAAGACGGTGCGGGTGAGGGGCTTCTCTGTGTAGACGTGTTTGCCCGCGCGGATGGCGAGGGCCGACGCCGGGGCGTGCGAGTGGTCGGGCGTCGCCACCACCACCGCGTCAATCTCCCTCCCCATCTTGTCCAGCATCTGGCGGTAGTCCTGGAACCTGGCGAGATTGGGGAAGCGGGCGAACGTCTTCTGCGCCCTGCTCTCGTTCACGTCGCAGAGCGCGACCGAGCGCTCCTGGCTCGAGAAGCCACCAAGCAGTTCCGCCCCTCGCCCGCCGCAGCCGACGTGGGCGATGGCGAACTTATCATTCGCCTTCGTGCCCTGTGCCGAGGCGGCGTCGCGCAGAACCACCAGCCCCGCTGTCCCAAGCGCTGTCGTCCGAAGGAACAAGCGGCGATTCATGAGGACCTCCTATCACTGCCGCGCGATGTTCGCGTCACCACTGGGCTTGTCCCAGTGGGACGATGATTGGCAGCTACCGCGAGGCGACCGCCCCACCCCCCTTTCCCCCCGCCCGTCGGGCGGGGGGAAAGGGGGGTGGGGTGGGTGGGCCGCCGCGGTAGCTGCCAATCCTTCGCCCCACCGACACAAGGTCGGTGGGGGCGTCTGTTACTCCTCGATGCGGTAGAGGTGGGTCTCCGTGCGGAGGAAGAGGGCGTTGGCGGCCACGGCGGGGGAGGCCATCATTCTGCCATCCAGCTTGTTCGTGGCGAGGGACTTGAATTGCCGGCCCGGCTCGATGACGGTCGCCACGCAGTTGTGGCTGAAGAAGTAGATGCGGCCCGCAGCGTAGATGGGCGAGGCGGAATACTCGCCGGGAAGCTTCTGCTGCCAGACGATCTGCCCGGTCTTCGCTTCGATGCAGGCGGCCATGCCTTGGTCGTGGACAAGATAGAGCAGGTCGCCGATCAGCAGGAGGGAGGGCTTCTGGGGCATGCCTTTGGGGATCTTCCAGACAACGCTGTCCTTGGGCAGCTCGCCCTGGCCGCCGGGCCGCACCGCCCAGAGCTCGGGGTTCTCGTAGTCAATGATGAGGAAGAGGAGGCCGTGGCCGAAGAGCGGCCGCGGGGTGACGGACCAGCCGCGCCAGGGGAGCTTCCACAGCTCCTCGCCGGTCCGCGGGTCGTAGGCGAAGACGGCCCTGGATGCTGGGCTGATGAGCTGAAGGCGGCCGCCTGACTCAATGACGATTGGCGTGCCGTAGGCCTTCCGCGTGAAGGGGTGGACCTTTGTGAGGTCCGCGGAGCGATTGGTCTTCCAGGCGGTCTTGCCCGTGGCCTTGTCGAGGGCGACGGCGTATTGCACGTTGGTGCCGTCAACGTGGAAGATGAGGAGGTCGCCGAAGAGGATGGGCGACGCCCCAGGGCCTTCGTGGTGGTCGCAGTTGAGGTCGCGGCGCGCCCACAGGGTCTTCCCCGTCGCCGTGTCGAGGCAGGCGGTGCCGTAGGTGCCGTAGTGGACATAGACCCGTCCGGCCTCGATGGCCGGCGTCGGCGAGGCGTAGCTGTTGATCGCCGCGATGCGGTCCGGCTTCTCAACCTCGAAGACCTTGATGTCGTGGATGATCTTCCCGCTGTCGGCGTCCACGCAGACGGCGAAAAGCTCCTTGCCGCTCTTGGTGGCCGTGGTGAGCCAGACCTGTTTGTCCAAGATGACGGGCGAGGACCAGCCGCGGTCGTGGATGGCGGTCTTCCACTTCACGTGCTCCGTCTCGCTCCACGTGAGCGGGAGGGCCGCGGCGTCGGCGTGCCCGTCCCCGCCAGGGCCGCGGAACTGCGGCCAGTTCGCACCGGCAGATGCAGGAACCGCCGTGAGGACCAATGCGACTATCCAGGCGATCCTTCCCACTGGCGAGTCTCCATATCCCTTGTCCCGTAGGGACAGTAGTGGGTTGCCGGCGGCTTTAGCCGCCGGACAGGGGCCAACACCATCCCCAGTCCCAAAGGGACGGTAGAAGCCTGCGGCGAAGGCGCGGGGCGCCCCTTCTGCCGTCCCTTCGGGACTTCATTGGCTATGGCGCACGACTCCGGCGGCTGAAGCCGCCGGCAACCTACTTCGCTCCCTCTGGGAGCAAGAGGCCGACGCGGCCGCGAGCTCCCGGCCCTATTCGTGCGGCGCGGCACTCACTCCTTCTCGCCCGCGGCCTTGTCGAAGTAGGCGATGCAGGCGGCGACCTGCTCGACCAGATCGGGAGCGGTGACCTCGTGCTCGATGGTGATGAGAGGCTTGATGCTCTGGCGGCGAATCTCACGGGCGATGCCCGCGATGTCGCCCTCGCCCGTCCCGAACACGACGCAGGGGCACTTGGGGTCGTCGAACTTCGCTATGTCCTTGAGGTGGAGCGAGCCGATGCGGCCCTCCATCTTCTTGAGCCCCTCGGCGGGCTTGATGCCCGAGCGAGCCCAGTGCCCGGTGTCGCAGCAGGCGGCGACCCGCTTGCTTCGGCCCTCGGCGGCCTTGAGGAACACGTCGGGGCTCCAGTAGCCCGACGGCTTGGGGTGGTTGTGGACGGCGAGGGTGAGCTGGTATTCGCCGAGGAGCTTGTCAATCATCTCGTAGGCGCCGGCGGGCGGCTCGGCGACAAGGATTTCTGTCCCCATCTCCTTCGCCCAGTCGAAGAGCTTGCGGCACGCGGCCTCCTGGGCCATCGCCTGGCAGTAGCAGGAGACGAGCGTGACGCCGATGTCGGCGAGGCGGGCCTTCGCCTCCTTGCGGTCGTCCCCGGACATTGTTTCGTTGGTGACGACGCTGGGCTTCTTGGCGCTGAGCTTCTGCCAGGTGAAGCCCTCGATGTAGCGGAGGCCGAGCTTGGCGACCTGTTCGGCGGCCTCGCAGAGGGCCAGGTGGCGGAAGGTGTAGGCGGTGATGCCGAAGCGCCAGCCGAGCTTCTCGCAGTTCGGCGCCCCCTTCGCGGCTTCTGCCGCGAGGGGCCCGCGCGCGCGAAGCGCAATCCCAGCTCCCAGCCCAAGAGCCGTCCCGAGGAACGCTCGACGATTCGCCTGCTGGTCCATTGTCGGACCCTCCAAAGAAGGGGTGTGCATCGGCCCCTTACGCTAGCGCCTTCCCCTGGGAATTGCAAGGGGGGCATTGTGGCTGCGCCCAGCTTGACTGACTGACCGGGGACCGGCTATGCTGGTAAGCGGTGTCAGAAGGACCAGTCGGGCGTGGGTGTCCGAGGCCATCTCAGGTGAAGCCACGAATGGAATCCACCGAGGGGCAGGTGCGCTTCGGGTCGCGCAACAGGACTAAGGCCGACATCTATGTGCTCCCGACCCGTCCTCCCACGCTTGTGAAGGACTACCGCAAGCGCGGCCTGTTCGTGCGCTTCTACGGCCGGCTCTGCCTGAACCGCGAGGAGCAGGCCCTGCGGCGCCTTGCCGGGCTGAAGGGCGTGCCGGCGTTCGTGGCCCGCGACGGCCCCTACGTCCTCTCAATGGAGTTCATCGAGGCCGTCCCGATCCACGACCTGAGGAGGGCGGGGCCGGTGCCGCCGGGCTTCGTGGACCGCCTGGAGGAGTTGCTGCTGGCCGTGGAGGCGCGCGGCGTGGCCCACGGCGACCCGCACATGAGGAACATCCTGTGCGACCGCGAGGGGCAGCCGTACCTGGTGGACTTCTCGACCTCGTACGTGCGGGGGCGGGTGCCGCTGCTCAGCGCGTGGGTTTTTCGCAACCTCCAGGTCATGCGAAAGCTCAAGGTGCAGAAGCTCCGGCGCAAGCTGTGCGGTGAGAACATGGAGATTGACGTGCGGCCCGGCCTCATCTACAGGCTCGTTCATTGGTTCGGCCGTGCCCGCCGAAAGCCAAGGAGGCGTTGAGTGGGGCTGATTGACAAGTTGCGCACGCGCCCGGCCGAAGCGGCCAAGGTGCTCGCCGTGGTGCTCTTCGGTGGCCTGTTCGCGTGGCTGGGCACGCCAGAGGGGTGGTCCATCGCCGTGGGCACGCCCCTCATTGCCGTGGGGATGCTCATCCGTGCCTGGGCGGCCGGCCACCTTCGGCGCAACCAGCAGCTCGCCACCTCCGGCCCCTACGCCTATCTGCGCGACCCGCTCTACCTCGGGCGCCTCTTCCTCCTCGTGGGCCTCGCCATCCTGGCAAACAACTCCTACACCTATGCCCTGTTCGGCGTGGCCATGGCCATCTTCTTCGCCAACTACATGCCCCGCAAGCTCAGGAAGGAGACGAAGCGGCTCGAGGGCTACTTCGGCCAGGACTACGTGGAGTACCGCACCCAGGTCCGCAGCCTGATTCCGCGCCTGAGCCCCTACCCGAAGCGCTCGAAGCTGCGCTGGAGCTTCGCCGCCTTCTGGAGCGAGAACCGCGAGCAATGGCTCCTGCTGGCCGTCGCGCTGATTGTGGCCGCGATGATCCTGAAGGGCGACTGCACGCCGTTCTGAGCGCTTCCGCGTAGCCGCAACCGTCCCGGTTGCGGGTGACGACAAGCGGGACGCTTGTCGCTACTCCACGTGCTCGGTGCTCACGACGCAGCCGCGGTCGTCGAAGAGGTTGAGGTAGTAGACGGTGGCGCCCTCAGGCAGGGTCGCCGTGGCCTTGCCGGGGGCGAGTTGGGCGGCGAGGGCCTCCCACTTCCGGTCCTGCCACTTCCCCAGGTCGCGGGTGAAGCACAGCTCGGCCTTGGCGACGGGGCGCTTGCTCTCGAACGTTGCCCACACCTGATTGCCCTCCCGCCCCCCCTGGCCAGTGAGCTTGGGCAGTGGCTCGCCGCCCTTGAGGATGCTGCCGGCGAAGGCGGCGATCTCCTTCGGCGCCTCACCCGCCGGGCCGTGGCCGTGGGGCATGCGGATGCGGATGCACAGCGTCCGTGGCCCCTTCGGCAGCCGATACGACTTCTGGAGGGCGTTCATCGTGTAGGCGAAGTCGTTCGTCCCCGTCACCCACGCCATCGGCGCCTTCGCATCGGGGAGGTAGACCGAGGGGTCCCACCAGCGCATCCAGCGTTCGGCGCCCTCCTTGCCGAGCGTGGCCACGTTGCCCGCGAAGCCGTGCTCGTTGGTGTAGCCGCAGCCGTAGACGGGCACGACGCACTTCAGGCGGTGGTCAAGGCCGGCGACGATGCAGGCCAGGTAGCCGCCCCACGAGATGCCCGTGAGGCCGATGCGGTCGGCGTCCACTTCGGGCTGGGCGCGGAGGAGCGAGTGGCCGAGGATGGCCTGTGCGACGGCGTGATAGGTCCACTGGTCTTCGCGTGGGTCGGCTATCTGCCTCCAGCCGCCCCAGCCGGGCGGGCCGCCCTGGGCGTCGCGCTCCCAGTTGCCGTAGGAGCCTTTGGGCACGCAGCCGCAGGTGTCCATCGAGATGGCGGCGTAGCCGCGGTCGTTCCACAGCTTCACCCAGTTGGCGAAGGCCGTGCCGCCTCCGCCGTGGACGAGCACCATCCCCGGCAGCTTCCTGTCAGGTTCGCCCTTCGGGATGCCGAGCCAGGCGAAGACGCGGGTTGGCTTGCCGTGGTACGGCAGCCCGTCGTAGAACACCGCCCGCATTCCCTCGGCCTGGAAGCCCTCGGCGGGCGCCGCCTTCGGCGCCTGAAACAGCTTTGCCGTGTCCCACATTGGGCCTTCGGGCGTTCGTCCAGGAGCTTCTCCGGCCGCTGAGGGCAGACAGACGAGGAGTGCGGAAGCGAGTATGCAGATCGTCAGAAGCTCTCTCATCGCTCGCATCGCCCTTCTTGGCGCGGTCAGGGTGTCAGCTCGTGGGTCAGGATCTGATCGAGCAGCGTCTGATAGCCGCGGAGGCCGCGCTCCTTGGCCAACTGCCTGGCCCTCTCGATCTGCCACTTCCTGAGACGGATCGTGACTCTCACCTTCGGCCCCGTGTCAGCCAGTGCCGCGCGATACCAGCGTCGCTCCTGGGGAGAGAGGGGCTCGGCGCCTTCCGGTATCCCGACCATTTCCTTGTCCAATTCCGCGGAAAGCCGCTCCCACTCCTTGATCGTACGCCCGGCAATCCGTCTGGGTGATGTGTTCTTCATCGCAACCTCCGTTTCTCGTTCTCGGTCAGGGAGCGGGCATGGTACACGAACATGCGACGCGTGCCTACTGCCCTGTCCCAAGTAAACGCCACCTGAAGCCAGCGCCCCGAGCGCGTCTGTCCCCGCGTCGTGTACCCGCCACGGTACTTGATCGGGTATCCGCGCGCGGGGTGAGTAGCTACCCACTCCGCCTCCTCGGGCGTGACGCCATGACGAGCAATGTGCTCGGTGTTCCACTCAATCCAGCGGAACTGGGCCATCGTCCGCCTCCGGTTTCATTATACCAGACGCGCGCATAGTGTCAATACAAAATATGCCGACTAGATGTCGCTCCGCAAATGCGTTCCCGTGAGCCGTCTTTTCACATCCTCGTGCGCGATGCCTTGCCCCTCATCGAGTTCTCTCAGGCCCGCATCAACGTGCGTTCGGAAGGCCAGCGCCTCCACGATGTCTTCCATCGTGGCATTGTCGGGCAGGCGCCGCATCGTCGCGATGGCCAGTTCTTTCGCGCTTGCCATTCCGGGCCCCTTCAGAACGTCTTACCGAAATCCCGCTGCTGGGGTATGGGCACGGCGCCGGGCATGTCCATGCGGGGCTTGGCGAGGAGGGCGGCCTTGCCGCCCTCGATGGCCTTGAGGATGGCCTGGTAGCGAGGATCGTCCTTTGACCTGAAGATGGCCGCGGCGTCGGGGGCGAGGCCGCCGGCGCTCTTCGCCAGGTTCCGCACCAGCACGCGGCTCCACTCGGGGTGCGTGAGATTGATGTCGGTGTGGGCGAGAGCGACGGGGTTCTGCCTCGCAGCGGCCTTGCCCTTCTTGGCCGGTGGCTCTGGCGCCGCAACCGCTCGCAAGGCATCCTGAAGCTGGGCGAACCAGGGGAGCGGCTTGCCGCCAACGTCCAGCCACGTGTCGCGCCCGCCGAAGCTGTGCGGCCGCGTCATGTCCCACGTGCCGTAGTAGGGCACGTTGGCGTCTATCCACGTGTAGATGCGGCGGCGGCTCTCGTCGTCCACGTCCTTGTACTTGGTCTCAAGCAGCTTGGTGAGGCGGCTCACCCAGGAGCCTGTGGCGAGCGGCGGGAAGTTGCCGGTCGGGCCGGGGTTGATGTGGTAGCGCTCGACGAGGCCGGGGGTGAAGACCAGGGTCTCGAAGGCCATGTTGAACAGGCGCGTCTTGTCGCCCGACAGGTCAATCCCCCCGTCGGGCGTCGCGCCGCTGTGGCACTTGACGCAATACTTGTCGAGCACGGGCTGCACTTGCTTCACAAAGTCCACCGGCCCCTCGCCCCAGGGCGGCGGCGTGATGCGGTCGGGCGGCTTGGCGAGGCGCTTCCACGACTGGAACTGCGCGGAGGGCGCGTGCGTGCGCGATTCATGGCAACCGATGCAATTCTGCGTCTCGCTATTCACAAGCTGGGTGACGGTGCCCATGCGGCGGACCTCTTTGCCGTTGGCATCGAGGGCCTGGAAGTACAGCTCGACGCCCGCGGGAGCGGTGAAGTAGACCGAGCCGTCCTCGGCCACGGGCACCGTGCCGTAGTTGTACTTCACGTAGTAGGTGCCCTCGCCGATGGCGGGATAGTGGTCGGAGTAGCGGGGGCCTTCGGTGTTGTACTTCTTGGGGAGCTGCGACATCACGCGCAGTTCCTTCACCTGGCCGCGGACGACGCCTTTGTCGAGGAGGCCCTGGTAGACGTCGAAGCAGAAGAAGCGCCCCTCGCCCTTCGCTTCGGGGGGTGGCGCGCCGGGCATGCGGTGCGGCGCCTGGCGCGGCCGCAGCGGCACGGGGCAGAAGCACGAGGTCGCGGGGTCGTCGTAGAGGAGCGCCTTGTTCCCCTTCGCGTCCATCAGGAACAGGCGGTAGCGCTGCGGGCCGCCCCTGAGCGGGCCGCCGTAGGAGACCAGGAACAGGTCCTCCTCCAGGGGATAGGGGTCGGTGTAGGACCAGGGGTAAAGGATGTCGCCCGGCCCCCAATTCGTGTCGCGCCAGTTTCTGCCCGCGGTGGGGACATAGGGGACCTCTGGCGTGATGTTGACGACGCTCTCGACGTTCTCATGGCCGAGCGTACGGTCAATGATGCCGATGGCGCCCAGCGGCGGATGGTGGTGGGCGGCCATGACGAAGATCACCTTACGGGTGCCAGGGATCTGCTTCGCCCCGTACATCGAGTTGGGCACTGTGAGCGTGTTGCCGTAGAAGAGCTGCACCCGCGTGCCGTCGGGGTTGATCGTCCAGAGCATTTCGTGGGTGAAGATGTTCTTGTCCTGGTACTCCCAGCGGGAGTATAGGATCGAGCCGTCGTCCATCACGGAGGGGGTGACATCGCAGAGGGTGCTGTACTCGAGGCGGCGGATGTCGGAGCCGTCGGGGTTCACGGTGTAGAGGGCACAGGCCAGGAAATCCTGGCACAAGGAGAATGACTCGACGCGGGTCGAGGCGAAGCAGATGCGGCCGTCGGGCAGGTAGACGGGGTTGAAATCGTGGTAGCGGCCGCTCGTGATCTGCCGCAGCCCAGTGCCGTCGGCGTTGATCTCCCAGATGTGATGGGAGTCCTCGCGCTTCGGCACGTCGCGCTTGTAGGTGAAGACGAGCCGCCTGCCGTCGTAGGACGGACTCATGTCCATGATGAAACCCGTCTTGTCCTCGAAGACGGTCTTGGCGGCGCCCGTCGCGGGGCCTGCCCTGAGCGAAGCCGAAGGGTCGAGTGTGCAGATTGCGGAGCCGACGCCGGTCATGTGCGAGTGCATCGTGGCGTTGGTGCCGCGCAGGCCGTGGCCGTTGCGCTTTAGGAACGCGATGGGCGGGCAGCGGCGGACGAAGAGCTTCTGCTCGAAGGCTGTGACTTTGGCGAGGGTGTTCTCGATCTTCAGCAGGGCGGCCAGGTCGGGCTGAGCGCCGGCGGCCACGGCGTCGCGGAGGGCCTTGAGCGTGGCTTCGTGGCCGGCGAGTTCGGCGAGGAGGCCATCAGCTTCCGCCTGGGCGCCGGGCACGGTGGCGGCGAGGCGCTGGAGTGCGCCGCGGGGCGTGGCGAGGTCAATCGCGGCGATGGCCTGGCGGGCGTTGCGGAGCTTATCGCAGAGGGCGGCGGCGCGCTCGTAGAGCGGTTGCCAGCGGGGGTCGTCGGGCTTGGCGCCCGCGGCGCGGAGGGCGTCGGCCTCCTTGCGGAGCGGCTCGCCCGCCGTGCCCAGCTCCTTGAGACACCCCTCGACAAGCGTCATCTTGTCCACGCCGTAGAGCTTCCGCCCATCGAGCGTCGTCACCGACACGTCCTTGTACTCCGCCGCCGTGGCCCAGGTGCCGAGGCCGATGCCGCCGGCGGGATACGTGTCGTCCTTCATGTCGTGGATCAGTTTGCCGTCGAGGTAGCACTTGATCGAGGGGCCGTGCACAACGACCTTGATGTCGTACCACCTGCCCGTCTCGATGCGGCCTGGGACGTGCGCGAACTCCCGCTTGGGGCGCGTTTCGACCGCGTGGGCATTGTTGCCCCAGCCGCCGATATTCCACCAGTAGAAGTGCTGGCGGTCCTTCACGCGGAAGAGGACAAGGAAGCCCTCGGCGCCGCCGGTCTTTCGGGCCTTGACCTCGTAGACGTAATCGGTCCAGTTGGCGGGACCTGCCCCGAGCGAAGTCGAGGGGTCGGCGAAGGCGCGGCAGTCGGCCTTCAGCTCCGTCTGCGCGTACACCTCGCCTTCGGCCTTCCAGATGCCCGCAGTGGGCGTCCAGCCATCGAAGGGCCGGGCCTTGACCGCCCCCTCCCCCGCCATCAGGGGCGAGGCCAACATGGCCAACGCAACAACACATCGCACCGGCATCGTCTTGGCATCTCCTGTCCTGTGGTCGGGCGTGCACAGCCCTCAGTCCGCGGCCGACATCCGCCTTCCGCTAGGATACACAGAACGGCCCGACTTGTCCACCCTCCCTTGGCGGGTGACAGGGCAACTCACTTGCGCAGCCTTGGTGCAGGCCCGCAGAAGAACGTGTATGGAAGCCTCACAGAAAAGGGGGCCTCGCCCTCACCGACCTCGTGTCGGTGGGGCAAGCCCAGTGGGGGCGGCCGGTGGGGCCAACTCCCTTTTCCGCAGCACATGCGCCCCGCCAAGAGAATGGAGTACTACGACCTGGCCCCGGAGCCCTCCGAAGCTGAGGAGGGGGCCTGAGACCGTGCGTCAGCCTGTTGGAGTGCGGCGGCTCGACGCCGCTTTCGCTCACGAGAGCCAAGGAAGTAGAAAATTGAGGTCTGACCCCCACCCCTCACGCACCGCCAGAAAAATGGAGTACTACGACCTGACCCCAGAGGAATGCCGCCCCGCTTCGGGGGCTGGGCCCGGGGGACAAGAGGGCGGACTCGCCCGTCATTCCCCCACGGTTCGCAAGGCCTCAGCACTCCGTCTTCCGCAGCACACGCGCCCTGCCAGAAAAATGGAGTACTACGACCTGACCCCAAAGCTGCAGGCCGCGACCCACATCCGCACTCCGTTAGGATACACAGAAATGGCTGACATGTCCACCCTTCTTGGACAGAGCGGGTGCGTGCCCCCCCGCGGTTGGCCATGAGAGGGCTAAGCCTCCGTAGGAGGCGGCGGAGTAAAGCCCACGGTGAGGCCCTGCGAACCGTGGGATCGCCGACGCCGCCCAGACCCTCCCCCCGTCCCGCAGCCCCCGAAGTGGGGCGGCGGAACCGCTCTCCGAGGGCCGTGGCCGGGCCCGAGGCTCCGCCGCCCCGCTTCGGGGGCTGGGCCCGGGGGACAAGAGGGCGGACTCGCCCGTCATTCTCCCACGGTTCGCAGGGCCTCATCCTTCGGCTTCGCTCAGGACGGCCTATATTCCGCCGCCCCAAATGGGGCTGGGCCCATCGCCCAATGCGCGCCTTCCCCAATCCTGGTGAAGTCAAGTCGCAGCACCCCGTCTTCCGCAGCACACGCGCCCCGCCAAAAGAATGGAGTACTACGACCTGACCCCGAAGCCCTCCGAAGCTGAGGAAGGGGCCTGAGACCGCGCGTCAGCCCGTTGGAGTGCGGCGGCTCGACGCCGCTTTCGCCCGCGAGAGCAAAGAAAGTAGAAGATTGAGGTCTGACCCCGCGCCACCGCGCCAGGGAGCGACCCGCGGCCCAGCCTCCGAAGGAGGCGGCGGAGTATGGCCCACGGTGAGGCCCTGCGAACCGTGGGATCGCCGACGCCGCCCAAACCCTCCCCCTGGTCCCTCAGCCCCCGAAGCGGGGCGGCGGAGCGCCGGGCCACCGCGGTTCCGCCGCCCCGCTTCGGGGGCTGGGCCCGCGGGAGAAGAGGGCGGGCTCGCCCGGCGCTCCCCCACGGTTCGCAGAGCCTCACCGTGGGCTTTATTCCATCGCCCCTGACGGGGCTGGACCTATCGTCCAGAGCTCGTCTTCCCCAAAGCCTTGACCCTCACAGACCGCACGAGATCACACGCACCCTGGCAAAGCTGCGGCAACCGGTTCGCGCAGCTCTGGTCCATCCCGCACCGTCGCCTCCACGGGGCTTGACTTTCGCGGTTGCCCGCGCCATACTGCCAGAGCGCCCGCGTGAACCCAGCCGCGCTTGGGAGCCTGGCGATGATCCCCTACATCTGTTCGTGTGGCAGGAGGTACGAGCTACCAGCCGACAGGGCCGGCGTCCGGTTGAAGTGCGCGGCGTGTGGCGCCGTGGGGCACGCGCCCGCAGCGGTGGACCTGTCTGCCACGCCGCCGGCCTCTACACTCTTGGAATCTGCTTCGCCTGCCCTTCCGGAATCCGTGGAGCCATGTGCGGACAGCACTGAGGAAGTGGGGAGGGCATCTGGGCTGAAGGGGTTTCTGCGTGCCAACGCTTATAGGGCCTATGTTGCTGCGTTGCTGATCCTCGTCGCGCTTCTTCTCCAGCCCTGGAACTGGAACTGGAGCGCCGAACGGCGGACCCCGACCACAAGTCTTGATCTGTTGCAGATCGCAGGTGAGTCCTTGTTCATCCTGATGGTCTATGGGCTTTGGCGAGTTGTTCCTGTCTGGTTGACTCCCTATGAGGGAACCAAGGTCCGCCCATGGCGAGAAGCCGCTCTGGCCCTTGGTGCGTTGTTCGGGTATTGGCTGGTTCGGCTTGGGCATCGTTACTTTCTTTGGCAGCCATGATAGGGAACGCGCTGGTCGGGTTCCCGAGTCAGTTGCGGCGGCGCACCGGGCCGAGCGAACAGCGGAGAGCGCCAATGGCTGAAGATTCAACCCAAGACTTGCTGGCGATTGCCCAGAGCATGCGCGGGCAGGCGCAGGACACACGCAGACTGGATGACTTGCAGCGGCGGTGGGTGAGAAAGGTCCTGGCCGACAAGGTCACGCGCAAGGCATTCCTGAAGGTCGCCGACAGGCACCAGAGCGAGGAGGTAAGGGCTGGCTTCGCCTCTCTGCGCGACGAGATCCTGAACGCGATTCAGGCGCTTCGCGGCCCCCTTGAAGGCACCAACAGAAAGGAACGGACGTGGCCCAGGCTCTGGGGGACGCCCCAGCTTGAGTGTTTCACAGATTGCGAGTTCCTGGAGCACTTGGCCGCCGACGCACAGTCCCTGGTTACTCTCTCAGATGCGACAGGGCAGACTGCCTACTGTGTTGCGTCACAGGTCCGGGAGCGCCTGACGTTCTGGCGGGACGCCGGCTTCGGTTACCTTACCCTCTTGGCGAAGAGGGCTGGAAGTGGGGTTGGCAAAGAGTTCTACAAGGCGATGAACGAGGCTACGCGCGCGATTGGGGAGTTGACATTTGCCCTGTTCGACTCCACAGACCTGAACTGCAACGAATGCGGGCGTTGGCAAACCGCCAACACCTTGATTCAGGTGTACTGCTGGACCGATGCTGCCGCAGAGAGCGAGGTGTGCTCTCGCTTCAGGCAGTACACGTTCGGGGAATATGAAGACGGGGAGCCGGTTCGGTTGATTGAGAGAAATGACCTGAAACAAGCTCTAGAGCCGCTCAATTCGTCTGCGGCTCTTCCGGGCAAGGAAGTTCTGGACGGCATAGAAGGCTTGTCGAAGTTCCTCTTAGGCTCGCGGGCTGCGGGGGAGAGGCGGGTAGTAGTTGGCGCTACTCTCGCAGTTGCCGGTGTAGCGGCCATCTGTGTCCTGCCGTGGGGCCTTGGCTGGCAATGGTTGGCAGATCACCCCAACCGGCTCGGGATATACGGGGCGGCGATCATGGTCTGCCTCGGGCTATGTTGGACTGTTGCATTCCCAAAACACAAGACCTGGTCACTTGGCGCCGTAGTACTGGGCGGCGGACTGGCGTTGCTGACGATACTGGGGAGATAAGGGAGCCGGCACCCGGCACCCTGACTCTGCATCCGCGAGAGCGAGTACACGCTGGCCGTGCTCTCGTCCCGCTACCTGGAGAGCGGGAACACGCAGGAAGAAGCGATCGTCTGCAAGGCGCTGGATATGGCGGAGCGGAAGCGGCGGCTCGTGCCCTTGATCATCAAGAAGGTCGAGCGGCCCGCCTGGCTCTACAGCATCGTGGGGATTGATTTCACGTAGCACTTCAGCCGTCTGAAGAGCCTGCCCCCACCGACCCTGCGTCGGTGGAGCAAGGGATTGGCAGCTAGAGAGAGCCGCACCCCACCCCCTCGCCCCCTCCCCGTCCGCCATCGGGCGGACGGGGAGGGGGATGGGGGGAGGGGCATCGCCGGGTAGCGTCCAGACCTTCGCTCCACCGAGACAGGCTCGGTGGGGGCGAAGAAACTGCAAGCACCGGGCACTCCAGACGGCTGACGTGTTGCGATTTCACGAAGCCGAGGCCGCTGGTTGATCCGTGGGACAAGCTGAGGAAGCTGCTCGCGAAGTCGCCGTGAGGGGTGGCCGGACCGACTACAAACCGACTGCCGACCGATTCTTGAAAAAATCTTATGGCGAGCGGCGTCGCCAGAGGTGTCGAATCCCCCAGCACTTGCGGCGATGGCCGCCGCCATAGACGCGAGAGTTACTGGCGAGTCCTCGGACGCGACCCGTATATAAGGGTGGAGGGGAAGAGGGAAGTGGAAGTGAGAGTGAGAGTGAGAGTGAGAGGGAAAGGGAAAGTGAGAGGGAAAGTGAGAGGGAAAGATGAAGGGGAGGAGGGGTGAAGGGCGAAGGATGGCGCCCCCCCCGCCCCCCTCGGATTGACTCGCGTGGCGCAATGTTGAGCCACATTGAGCCACATTTGGCTGGACCGCCGTGGAAGGGCGACAATCGC